>Ga0315278_10002144_pt1 | contig 17508 bp, 7 predicted proteins | sample YL17G06_0_MG_FD_203880 | JGI IMG/M metagenome (GOLD analysis project Ga0315278, IMG submission 203880) | Sediment microbial communities from Yellowstone Lake, YNP, Wyoming, USA - YL17G06_0 | ecosystem: Environmental > Aquatic > Freshwater > Lake > Sediment | place: USA: Wyoming | collected... | reverse complement strand
GAGCAGCCCCGGGCGAGGTCGCGAGCCGCACCTCCACCCCCTCGCGGGTCGAGACGACCATCGTCCCGGTCCCCGTGCCCGGTTCCGAGAAGGCGATATCACCGTACTCCGGGGAATGCGCGAGCGGGGTCTGGCGGGAGCCCAACGATTCGGGAGCGGCCGAGGCTCCGGCCGCGGACAAAATCAATCCAAGCAGCGCAATCCGAGCGTACAAGGGGTGGATGACCTCGAAGAGGAAGGGCTTACGGCGCGGGTGGGGTCGCATTCGTCTCGACGCTATCACGCCGCCCTAACCCTCTCAAGAATGAAGTCTTTCCGCTTGTCGCCCTCCCATCGCTCCGGGTAGGGTTCGCCCGTGCATCTTCTAGAGCAGATCGTCTCGCCCTTGTCGGCCTTCATTCTCTCCACGATCTCCGCCCTCGGCTACGGCGGCATCGTGCTCTGCATGACGATCGAAAGCGCGTGTATTCCGCTCCCGAGCGAGATCATCATGCCCTTCTCCGGGTACCTCGTGACGACGGGGCGATTCACCCTCTGGGGCGTGACCCTCGCCGGCGCCGTCGGCAACGTGCTCGGCTCCTGGATCGCCTATTGGGCCGGGATGAAGAGCGGTCGCGCCGCCGCCGAGGGTCTCGCGAAATTCAAATTGATCCGGATGGAGGAGTACGATCGTGCCGAGCAATGGCTCCGGAAGCACGGCCTCAAGGTGGCGTTTTGGACGCGGCTCCTCCCGATCGTCCGCACGTTCGTGTCGCTCCCGGCCGGGGCCGCGAGGGTCCCCTTCTGGCGCTTCACGCTCTACACGTTCCTCGGTTCGGCGCCCTGGGCCTTCGGGCTTGCCTATGTCGGTGTCCTCTTCCGGGAAAACTGGGAGAAGATCAAGACCTTCTGGCACGGCTTCGACCTCTTCGTCGTCGCCGGACTCCTCCTCCTCTTCGCGCTCTTCCTCCGACAGCACTTCCGCGGAGCGCGCCGGGCCGGTTGACCGGCCGTCCGGCGCGTGATAGTTTTTTCAGCCCGTTGGGGGATCGTCCAGTGGTAGGACACGTGGCTCTGGACCACGGTACAGGGGTTCGAATCCTCTTCCCCCAGCCAACTTAACGATCCGAGCGGAAGCCGGATGGGGCGCTATCGTCTAGGGGTCAGGACGGGTGGTTCTCAGCCATCAAACCGGGGTTCGAATCCCCGTAGCGCTACCAACCGGCTTCCGCCTTTGCACCACCCACCCCGCCAGACTTCCGAATCACCCGAGTTCCCAGGCCCCCAAGCCGGAAAGGCCAGAACGCCCATGTCAGCCTTCTCCTTCACTCGCGACTCGTTGAGAACTCTTCGCCTCGCCCGCGCCATTCTCGGCGCGCTCCTGGCCGCGTCGATCAGCGCCACCTGCGTCGAATTCGCGACGGCCCAGCCGCGCGAGGCCACCGGACCGCGTGGACGGCTCTCCGCGAACGTCGAGCGGATCGACTCGATGGCGGGCATCACGGAGTACCGCCTGAAGTCGAACGGCATGAACGTCCTCCTCGTGCCGAATCGAAGCGTTCCGGTCGTCACCTTTCTCGTCGTCTACCACGTCGGCTCGCGCAACGAGTGGCCCGGCGCTACCGGGTCAGCCCACCTCCTCGAGCATCTCCTCTTCAACAAGAGCACCAAGAATTACGGGAGGGCGAGCGGGAAGAAGACGATTCAGGAAGTTCTCTACGAGGCGGGGGCTGATTTCGGCTCGTCGAACATGACGACGTGGAACGACCGCATGACCGGATATTCCACACTCCCATCCGACAAGCTGGAACTCGCCATGAAGATCGAGGCCGATCGACTCGGCCGCGCGCTCCTCCTCGACAGCGAGCGCCAGCCCGAGATGTCGGTCGTTCGAAACGAGTACGAAATCGGCGAGAACAATCCCTACGGCGCGCTCGACAAGGCCGTCGTCGCCGCTTCGGTCACGGCGCATCCCTACCACTGGGACACGATCGGATACCGGAGCGACATCGAAGGCGTCTCCACGGAAACCCTGCGGGAGCACTACAGGCGATTCTTCCATCCCGACAACGCGACGGCCGTCGTCGTGGGCGATTTCGACGACGCGACGGCCCTCCGCCTCTTCGAGCGCGAATTCGGGCCCTTTCCGCGCTCGAAGGAGCCGATTCCAAAGGTGATCACCGTCGAGCCGCCGCAGGAAGGCGAGCGCCGCGTGATCTTGAAGCGGCCCGGCACGTTCGGGGTGGTCCAGATCGCCTACCTGCGGCCCGGATCGCTCCACCCCGACTTCCTCCCGCTCGAGCTCCTGCAAGTCATCCTCGCGAGCGGCGTGAACGCGCGTCTCTACCAGGCGCTCGTGGAGACCAGGCTCGCGAGCGACGTCGACGCCTGGAATTACACACTTCACGATCCCTACCCCTTCTCGGTCCAGGCCACCGTGGCGCCGGGCTCCACGCACGAGAAAGCGGAAGCGGCGCTCAAGGCGGCCCTCGCGAGCGTGGCGCGGGACGGAGTGACGGCGGACGAACTGGAGCGCGCCAAGAAGCAGGTCGAGGTCGCGACGGTGCGGCGGCGCGACGGAACGTACGAGATGGCGTCGGCAATCGGCGAGGCGGTGGCCTCGGCCGACTGGAAGTGGTTCGTCGGCTACCTCGACGGCGTTCGAAAGGTCACGGCCGACGACGTGAAGCGAGTCGCCGCGGCCTATCTCACGCCCGACAAGGCGACCGTCGGATGGTTCGTTCCGCTCGGAGGCGAGGCAGCCGCGGCCCCGGCGAAGGAACCGGCCAAGCCGGCGACGAAGAGGAAGTCGAAGCGGTCCGGCGCCGGGGGCGCATCGGAGCCGGGAGAGGGCTCGTCGTTCGCCGCTCGCACGGTCCGCGCCGAGCTTCCGAACGGGCTCGTCGTCCAGGTCCTTTCGAATCGGTCGGTCCCGACCGTGGCGATCCACGGCATCGTCCGCTCGGGACGGATCCACGCTCCGGAGGGTCAGCCGGCCCTGCCGGGTCTCGTCGCCAAGATGCTGACGCGCGGCGCGGCCGGGCGAACCAAGCGCGAGATCGCGGCGAGTCTCGACGATGCCGGCGCCAGGCTGGCGATCGGCTCCGACATGCAGGAGACTTCCATCGTCGGCTCCGGCATGGCGCGCGATCTCAAACTCCTGCTCCAGACTCTGGCCGACGATCTCCTCCGCCCCACCCTTGGCGCCGACGAGCTCGCGAAGGCGAAGGAGGAGTTCCGGGCCGAAATCCTGAAGGGCGACGACGACACGCGGCAACGGGCGGCCGATCGTCTCTCGCGCCTCGTCTATCCCGCTGGGCATCCCTACGCCGCGCCCCTGAAGGCAGAATGGCTCGCCTCGATCGACGCGGCCACCGTGGCCGGCCTCCGCGACTACCACGCCCGGCGATTCGTCGGAGCGGGGACGATCCTGTCGATCGTCGGCGACGTCGATCCCGACGCCGCGATCGCGCTCGTCAGCTCCCTCTTCGGCACGATGCCGCATGGCGCGCCACCGATCGTCGCGCCTCCGCGCACCGAAGCCGGCGCCGCGAGCGAAACCGTGGAGAATCTGCCCGGCAAGGCGAACACCGACTTCTATCTCGGCCACGCCAGCGCTCTATCCCGCCGCGATCCCGATTTCGAGGCCTGCTTGATCGCGAACGCGGCACTAGGGCAGTCGGGACTCTCCTCGCGAGTCGGAAAGCGGGTGCGCGACACCGAGGGGCTCTCCTACAACATCGTCTCGCGCTTCTTCTGGACCGACGACATCGACGGCGCCTGGGCCGTCATCGCGGCCGTCGCCCCGCAGAACGCGGCGAAGGCGATCCGCTCGTCGCGCGAGGTGGTGGAGCAGTACGCGCGCGACGGGATCACGGCGGCGGAAGTCGAGTCGCAGAAGAGCTTCTTCGCCGGCAATTTCCAGGTCCGGCTGGGGACGAACGCGGGCGTGGCGACGCAGCTGACTTACGCGGAGAAATTCGGCTTCGGTGCGAAGTATCTCGACGACTACCCAGCCCGCTTTCGGGCCGTGACGCGCGAGCAGGTGAACGAAGCGATCCGGAAGCACATCCACCCGGACAAAATGATCCTAGTGGTGGCCGGGGATCACAAGGAAGTCCCGAAATAATCGGAGGCGATTACTTCAGGAGAACCACGCCTCGGGTCAGGACGCGGAAGCCCACGTCCAGCCGGTAATAGTAGCGTCCACTTGCCACGGTGCGCCCCGAAGCGTCGCGTCCGTCCCAGCGCGCTTCGTACTTGCCTGGCAACGTCACCGCGTCGACTAGGGTTCGGACGCGCCTCCCCGATACGTCGAAGACCTGCAGCCTCACGCGCGCGGGCCGACCAACCTCGTAAGGGATCGTCGTGGAGGGATTGAAGGGATTCGGGCGCGCTGCGCCGAGCCGCGCCGTGAAGGCCGCGGGCGGGGTCTCTTGCACCGCGGTCACGTAGGGCACCGACGATGGATCGGCGGGGTCGCTGCCCAGCGCGAGCTCGTAGCGGTTCTTGAACCCGTCCCGATCTCGATCGAGCGCCATGCGCGCGCCGCTCCCCGGCGGAACGCCCAGGTAGACCGCGACGTCGGCGCCCGAAAGCGACGCGCGGAAGGCGGCCTCGGCCACGGCGGCCTCGGGGTTGTAGTCCGATTCCAGACTTCCGCCACTCCGCCGCAGGTAGCGCTTCACGGTTCCCGGCGCTCCCCCGGGGTAGTAGGTGACGACGAGATCGCAGTTCCCCTTCTCCGCCTCCGCGCCCAGCGAATCGAGCTGCGCCACCGTCGCGAGGTCGCTCTTCGTGGCGGCCGTCACCGAGACCTCCCTCCCGACCGAAGGCGCCAGCCCCGTGTCGAACGCGAGGAGGAACGCCTCCACGTCGCGGCGCGCCTGATCGCCCGAGAAGTTGAAGACGGGGAGGCGGAGGAAATCGAAGAGATTGTCCATGGAGCCGTCGCGGATGAAGCCAGAGCCGCGCTTCTGCGCACCGGGCGCGTCGGTGAAGCCGGTCTTCTGGTACATGTTTCGAAGTTGGGGCACCTTCATCGCCTGACTTTCCTGGAGCGCCTGGGCCGGAATGAGCGTCCGGTTCGTTCCGTTCGGAAAGGCGTGGCAGCCGGCGCACGGGACGCCGCCGTCATGCGCCACGTTGGTGAACTCCAGCCTGCCGCGCTCGGGGCTCGGCGTCGGCGCCGCCGGATTCGGCCACGTCCGGTCGAGGTTCTGGTTCGGATTGGGCGGATAGCGAAGCGTGAGAATGAAATCGTTGTACGCCTGCATCTCGGGGGACGTGAGCGTATCGGGACTTCCAATCAGCCCGGCGAACGCGGGGTTGAAGCGCGTGAAATCGATCCGGTCGCCGCGCCAGTGAAAGGGCGACGTGTCGGCGAGACCACGAAGCGATTGCGTCGTCATGGGACCCTTCATCGGATCGAAGGGAGGAATCGGCGGGATGGGCGGCGGCGGCTGGAGGGACGCGGGGACCGGCTGGAGCGAACCGGTCGGGTCGCCGAGATCCCAGGCGATGTTGTCGAAGTTCCCCGCGATGTGGCAGGAGGCGCAGGCCAGATCGCCGTGCCCCGATCGGCGCCCGTCGTAGAGGAAGCGGCGCCCCACCAGGATCTCTGAGCCCTCCGGCGTGAACCCCGACAACGGCGATACCACCGCGCGCGCGTTCGAGACAGCGAGGGCCCGCTCGTAGACCGGCGTCTCGCTCCCGGTGCCGAGAATGGCCACGGAATTCGAGAAACGATTCAGCACGTAGAGCTGTCCGCGCGCCCCGTCGAGCGCGAGGCCCGTCGGCCCGCTCCGCGTCGAGGGAGACGCCGCGCTCGTCGGGATGCGGTTCGTCACGGACCCGGTCGCCGGATTCACCACGCCGACTTCGTCCGACCCCAGCGCCGCGACATAGAGCTTCGTCTCCGCCGCGTTCACGGCAAGCCCCACCGGCTGCGAGAGACTCAGATCGCGCTCGCTCGCCGGCCCCGGAATGACGCTGTAATTGATGTGGCTGTTCAGATGCCACGGGGTGACGACGGCGCCCGAGACTCGCGTGACGCGATTCTGCACGAAGCGTCCCTTGGCGTTCGGCTCGAAGCGGGTCCGGTTGAATGCCTCGGTGTTCGAGACGTAGACATCCCCACTCGCCCCAGCGGCGAGATTGAGGAGATTCGTCCCGACGTCGCTCACCGTTCGCAGGACCGCGCCGGTCGCGGCGCTCAGCACGGTGACGTCCTGATCGGGCAGCGTGTAGGGGATGGAGCTGTTCCAGGTCTTCGTCGAGGCGGGCCGTTCGTCCACCCAGTTGCCGGCCACGTTCTGAACGATCAATCCGACGTTTGGAGCGGTGCTCCCCTCGACCCGAGCCGGACTCGGCGGCGGCGGGCCTCCTCCCGCCACGACCTCCGCCGCGGAGAGAACCGTGGTGCGATTTCCGGCATCGAGCGCGGCCACCCAGACCTCACCGCCGTTCACCGCCAGCGACCGTGGGTGGCGGGCGAAGATCGGGCGGGTGACATCGAGGGTCGCGGTCGCGACGCCCGAGAGGGAGTAGATCTTCACCGCGTCCTCCCCGCTCACGCAGACGAAGGCTCGCGCGGGCGTCCCCGCGAAGACCACGTCGGTCGGCTCGTCGCCGACGCGGATCGTCCCCTCGACCCGGAGTCGGTTCACGTTCACGACGGTGACGTCGTCCGAGACGTTGTTCACGACCCAGACGATCGAGTCGTTCATGGCCGACACCGCGACGGGCTCGAGGCCCACCGACACTTCCCCGAGACTCGTCAGCGTCCCCGCACCGGGCTGGAAGACCTCGATCCTCGAGTCGGGCGTGTTGACGGCGATCAGCTTGTCGCCCGACGGCGTGAGCGCGAGGGGCCGCACCTGCAGCGTTTCGAAATTCACGTAGTCGGGCGTCGCCTGCGGCAGGCTCTCCAGCGGCTTCGCGAGGAGGGCCGCCAGAACGGCGGCCACGAAGAGCGAGAGGGTGGCCGCGAGGGCGATGAGGAAGGTCGGTAACCGACGGGTCTCGGTTCGCATGCGCATGATCTCGGGTCGACACGACGTCGGGTGGCAGGTTAAGAAAAAGCGTTAACCAATTATAGCACAGAAGATTGAAGCCTTCAATCAATCGCCGCGTCGAGGGGGTAAGGGGCTCCGTCCCGCGTCTGGAAAAGCCGCCAAGCTCCGGTCAGCACGTCGGTCATCCGCGCTCGATAGGCCTCGCGAGAGAAGTCGAGCGACCGGTGGCGAAGGATGGCCGGATCGAAGGACCGAGACTCGAATCGGTCGAGCGCGGCCGAGAGCCCCGCGTCGGTCGGTTCGTCGTAGAGGACGCCGCATTCCTGCGTCACCACCTCCGACGCGCCCCCCCTCCGAAGCGCGACGACCGGCCGCCCCGCCGCGAGGGCTTCCACGGGCGCGATTCCGAAATCCTCCTCGTGTGCCTGGATGAGCGCCCGGCAGTCGCGATAGGCCTCGCGGAGCGCCACCGCCGAGAGCCAGCCGTCGAAGCGGACCCCGGAGCCGGCCATGCCGCGGAGCCTCGATTCGTCCGGACCCGTCCCGACCACCCGCAGCGGAACCCCGCGCGCCGCGCAGACGCGAATCGCCCGCTCCACGCCCTTGTAAGGGACGAGTGCGGAGACGACCAGATACGGCGCATTTACACCCGGGGCTCCCTCCGCCGGCACGAATGCCGCCGTATCGACGGGCGGATGGACGACGCGGGAGCGGCGCCGGTAATGCTTCGCGATCCGGTCTCGAACGTGAGCGGAGTTGGCGATGAAGAGATCGACCCGGTCCGCGCTCGCACGGTCCCAGAGGCGATAGTAATGAGCGAGAAGCGGGGCGGTGGCTCGGGAGAGGACGCCCCCCTTCCCGGGGCCGAAGTAGTCGGGATAGAGATCCCAGAAATAGCGCACCGGCGTGTGGCAATAGCAGACGTGGAGCGTGTCGGCCCGCGTCACGGCCCCCTTCGCGACGCAGTGACTCGTGGAGACGACCAGGTCGTACCCGGTGAGATCGAACGTCTCGACGGCGAGCGGAAAGAAGGGCGCGTACCAGCGATAGTGCTTCCGTCCTCCCGGGAAGCGCGCGATGAACGACTCGGTCACGCGGCGCGATTCGATGACGGGCGCGACGGTCCCCTTCTGGTGGACCAGGGTGTAGAGATCGGCGGCGGGAAAGATCTCGGCCAGGACCTCGAGGCACTTCTCACCGCCGCGCATCCCGGTCAGCCAGTCGTGGACGAGCGCAACGCGGAGCCCCGCCAGGGCCGGTGGGACGCCTTCCGTGGCGCTCACGCGCGATTCATCCGCTTCCGCCGCAGCGCTCAGGCCGTCGCCGCCGGCGACGCGCTCTCCAGGCGGTCGGCCATGTCGCGCAGGCGACGAACCGTCCGCTCGCGGCCAAGGAGCATGATCACGTCGAAGATGCCGGGGCTCACCTTCTTGCCCGTCAGCGCGATGCGCGCAGGCATGACGAGGTCGCCGAACTTCACGCCCAGCTCCCCGGCCAGGGCCCGCGCCGCCTGGTCGAGCGCGTCGTGCTCGAACGCGACGCTCCCATCGAGTAGATCGGCGAAGCGACGGAGCCGTCCCGCCACGCCCGCCTTCGCCTGGAGCTCGCCCCAGGGCCCCGGCTCCGGCTCGACGCGGTCTACGAAGAGATAGGCCGCGTAGTCGAGGAAATGCTGGGGTCGCTTCATCCGGTCCCCCACCGCCTCCACGGCGCGCTCCACGTAGGAGCGATCGGCGTACGCCTCGGGCGGCAGCGCGTTCTCCGCGCGGAGATGCTCCACCACGAGTTCGGCGCGCTTCTCCAGCGGGAGCGCGCGGAAGTACTCGCCGTTCATCCAGTCGAGCTTCTCGTAGTTGAAGATGGCCGGATTCTTGGAGACCCGGTCGAGCGTGAAGACCTTCGCGAGCTCCTCGATCGTGAAGATCTCCCGCTCGCCGTCGTAGGCCCAGCCGAGCAGCGCCAGGAAGTTCACGAGCGCTTCCGGGAGATAGCCGACGTCTCGAAATTCCGTGACCGCCTGGGCGCCGTGGCGCTTCGAGAGGCGCGTCCCGTCGGGTCCAAGGATCATCGGGACATGCCCGAAGATCGGCGGCTCGAGACCGAGCGCGTGATAGAGCTGAATCTGGCGCGGCGTATTGGAAATGTGATCGTCGCCACGCACGACGTGCGTGATCTCCATCGCGGAGTCGTCGACCACGGCGGCGAAGTTGTACGTCGGATGCTGGTCGCCGCGGAAGATCACGAGATCGTCGAGCGTCGCGTTCTGGAACGTGACGTCGCTTCGCACGGCGTCGAGCCACGTCGTCCCGCCCTCGTCGGGCATGCGATAGCGGATGGCGTGCGCTTCTCCCTTCGCGGCACGGGCCTCGGCCTCGGCGGCCGGGATCGCGAGGCACTTGCGGTCGTACTTGGGCGGCTCGCCCCGTTTGAGGGCGGCCTCGCGCCGCGCCTTCAGATCGTCGGGCGAACAGAAACAGCGGTAGGCCTTCCCTTCCGTCAGGAGGCGCTTCGCCGCCTCGGCGTAGCGCGGCAGCCGCTCGCTCTGGAAGTAGGGACCGTGGGCTCCCCCCACGTCCGGCCCCTCGTCCCAGTGGAGCCCCAGCCAGCGGAGCCCTTCGAAGATGGCGCCGACCGATTCCTGCGTGGAACGCTCGCGGTCGGTGTCCTCGATCCGAAGGACGAAGGTGCCGCCGTGATGGCGGGCGAAGAGGTAATTGAAGAGCGCGGTCCGCGCGCCGCCGACGTGGAGATAGCCCGTCGGACTGGGGGCGAAGCGCACGCGTACCGGTCGACTCATGAACGCTCCTCGATTCTAGGGACGGATGACGGGCCGCTTCCGCCCGCGTGGCACCGCGGCGCCGGCGTCAGCGAACGAGCGCCAGCTTGCGCGTCAGGACCGTCGGGCCGATTTCCGCCCGAAGCAGGTAGATCCCCGAACCGGCCGCGGCTCCTTGGTCCGTGCGGCCGTCCCAGCGGACCTCATGATAGCCGGGATCGAGGCGCCGTGAAACCAGCGTCGCGACCCTTCGGCCCGCCACGTCGAAGACGACGAGTCGCACCTCGGCGGAGGCCGTTCCGGGAACGCCGAAGCCGATCACCGTGGAGGGGTTGAACGGGTTCGGCTTGTTGCGGCCGAGCCACGGCATGGCCGGAGGCGCTTCGGGCGCCGGAACCGGAGGCGGATCGGCGTGGGTGAGGATCGGGAACGAGGAGAGCCCCGTGTGCCAGTTGTCGTGCCGCCACATCGGCCAGGGGGCGGCGAGCGCCGAGAATATCCCCGGGTAGCGCCAGACGTGGAGCTTCCGGTCCCAGCCGGAGAGCGCGATCTCGGTCGCGCCGTCGCCGTCCATGTCCCAGATGGCCGGCGTGCTCCGAACCTCGGCCCCGATCTCGATCGGAAAGCCGCTGACGTTCGAGCCGTCCACGGCGAACGCGTAGAGACGACGGTCTTCGGCGCCGATCAGGATCTCCGGCGATCCGTCGCCGTCCAGGTCGACGACCGCCGGCGATGCCTCGGTCGGCGCGCCCATGGAGAGCGACGCGAATCCCGACACGATCGTTCCGTTCGGCTCGTAGGCGCGAATCGATCCGTCGGCCCCCGCGACGACGACCTGGAGCGTCGGGTCGCCGAGCCGGGCGCGAAGTGGCGCCAGGACGGGCGAGCCGGTGCGCCCGTTCCCAGGGGTCAGCTCAAGGTGCCGGGGCCAACCGGGCGCGCGGGCTCCGTCGGCGGTCAGGACGTAGAGGCTGTCGTTCGACGACGCGATCGCGACCTCGAGGCCAGGCCCCGCGACGATGTTCCCGACGGCGGGCGATGAACTGAAGGTGCCCGAGACGACGAGAGGCCACCCAGGCAGCGCGACCCCGTCGAAGTGGATCGCGTAGACGCGGCCGGCGGAAGTCCCGAAGACGATCTCCTTCTGGAGATCGCCGTCGAGATCGGCGATGGCGGGCGACGAAATGACCGTTCCGTTCGAGGCGTAGAGGACGCCGTCGGTGGCGGGATTGGCGTCGCCGTCTCGCACCTCGGTCCCGTCGGCGTGCCAGGCGTAGATGCGCGATCCGTTGGACCCGACGACGATCTCGAGCTGCCCGTCGTTGTCGATGTCGCCGATAGCCGGTGACGACCAGAAGGGCGCGCCTCCCTTCCTCGGCCAGCCGGGAAGGAGCGATCCATCGGCGTGGAAGACGGCCACGAGCGAATCGTTCCACGACGCCGCGACGATCTCGGGCGTGCCGTCGAGATCGATGTCGGCGATCGCGGGCGAGGAGGGGATGTTGTGAAGGAGCGTGGAGAAGATCCCGGTCGAGACCGGATTCGCGTCGCCGTCCCGCACTTCGGTGCCGTCGGAGTGGAACGCGTAGAGGAATTCGCTTCCGACGACGAGCTCCGGCTTGCCGTCACCATCGAGATCGCCGAGGGTGATGTTCGAGGAGGTCGGCTGCCCCATCTCGACGGGCCACCCGACGACCGACGGCGGCGTCGTGCTGGCGATGATCGGGGCGGTTTGAGGTCCCTCGTTGCCGCTCGAGTCGACGGCCGTCACCGCGAAACGGTAGCGCGTGAGGAGCGCGAGGCCCGGGTCTTCGTAGTGGGCGCTCGCGCGAACCGGCACCGGAGTGACGCGGGCCAGCGGCGAGCCGTCGTCGAGAGCGCGGTAGACGTGATAGCCGAGGAGCCTCGGCACCGGCGGCGCCGTCCATCCCAGCGCGATGGAGGCCTCGCTCGAGCCGCTGACCTGGAGAGCCGTGGGCGCGGCCGGGAGCGCGTCGCGCGACACCGGGATGACGCGGGCGTGCCCCCTCGCGTCGAGAAGGTGGAGATCGAAGAGGCGACCCACGACGGGCGAGGATAGCGAGAATCGAATCGGAAGGTCTGCCGGCGCCGAAGCGCCCGGAGCGAGATCGGGAACCGTCGCGACGGAGTCGAGGATCGTGACGCCCGCGGCGGGGGTTCGCGCCCTCAAGGTCACGCCGCGAGAGGATCCGGTCCCTTCGTTCCCGATTCGCCACGACCAGGCCGCGGTCTCCCCCGATTCGGGGATTCCGTCTCCATCGCCGGGGGCGTCGACGAGCGTGGAGGAGGAGAGGACGAGGGACGCCGCAGCGACGTTCACCCCGACGACGATGGAGTCGGCGCGCGTGCCGTCCCGTGCGATCAGTCGGACCTCGCCGGCCCGCGGGACGTTGGGAGTTCCGGCCGCCAGGATCCGGAGCGCCGAGGGGATCGGCGCGCTCGCCCCCGGCGCGAGCGCGATGATTATCGACGCGGTTGCCTGCTCCACCACTAGATCCCCCGAGAGCGCCTCGACCTGGATCATGACGGGGCTTCCCGTCGGGACGGCGCCCGTGTTCTTCACGCTCCCCGCGAATCCGAACTTCTCCCCGGCGTCGACGCGGCCGTCGCCGTCCCCGTGGACCGTATCGTCGTCGGAGAGCGAGGTGAACGCGAAATGTGTGGTGGCGGCCGCGTTCACCAAGATCGAATCCTCGAAGGCGATCGCGTTCGGAGCGGAGACAGTGAGCGAGAACGGCCCCGTCGACGACGGCAGGAAGGGAACCCAGGCATCCCCCGCGGCGTCGGTGTAGACCCCTCGGTAGTCTTCGCCCGCCTTCACCGCCACGACGAGGGCCGATTCGACCGGAGCGCCGCCGGAGGTCACCGAGACCGGGAATCCGCCGGCGCCGAGCGCGATACCCGACGGCGCCGTGACCAGGAGGGTCGACGGCGCGCAGCGCCAGATGCCGAGGAGCGGATCTCCGAGGAGGATCGTCTCGAAGTATCCCCATCGCTGCGCGGTCTCCCCTCTCGCCAGGGGAAGGAGCGCCCGGCGCGCGGCGTCGACGGCGAGCCCGAGGGACGCGCCGTCGCCCTGATCGGGCACGGCCCGCGCCGTCACGATTCCCGCGACCAGCTCGCTCACGCCTGGCCACGAGTCGCGCGTCGCTCCGACGTAGGCGATGGCCCCGCCGAACGGCTTTCGCACGAGTGCCTCGCCGAAACAGTCGAAGTCGGCCGCCGCGGAGGCGCAGTTCGAGGCGACCCAGAGCGCGGCCGAATCGCCGCTCGAGAGGGTCGCCAGGTCGGACAGGGTGATCCGATCGTTCCCGACGGCGATCTGCGATCGCGAGCCGTGCCCGATGGCCTGGACCACGGCATAGCCGCCCGAGAGCGCCGCGAGCACCGCGGGCTTCGTGAGTTGCGCGGAGCCCGGATACTTGGTGTAGTTCTCGTAGAGGCGGTCGGGCGTGACACAGGGAGCGAGATGATTGCGCAGCGATTCGGCCTGGACCGCGCCGTCGAGCTGAACGGCTTGTCCCGACGACCAGTCCCGCGGAAAGAGAACGTCGGCGAAGAGGAGATGCTTGGAGAGGGGCGCCACCGGAGGCGCGCGCCGGTAGCGGAGAATCTTCGCCACCTGCTCCTTCGCCTGCGCGCGGTTGCCGGTCGGCAGCCTTCCGACGAGGAGGTCCGGCTCCATGTCGAGCGAGTCGGCCACCTCCCCGTAGATTCCGTTTCCGTTCCCGTCCCACGTCCCGTCTAGATCGGAGTAGTAGGCATCGGTGGCGATCTCCTCGGTCTGCGAGAACTTCACCACGACCATCCTCAGCGGAATCGACTCGTGATCCCCCCCCAGGAGAACCCACTCCGTCCCCCAGAGCGTGCGGGCGCGCGTCAGGAAAGTGCGGATCGCCTGAGCCAGATCGTTCGACCGGGGATCCTCGGAGCGAACCGAGCCGAGCGTGCGAACGACCGTCGGGTGCCCCGTGCGCGTGTAGTAGTCGGCCAGCGGCTGAAAGGAGGAAGCGAGCGAGTCGGCGGTGACGATGACCCCCTCGACCGCGGAGCCCGCCAGCGAAGGGGTGAGGGTCGGCGCGAAGGGCGCGGCGTAATGGCCGGGCGGAAGGCGCCGTTCCGGCGCGGGCTCCACGCGAGCCATCGCCCTTGATGGGAGAAGCGAGGCCTGGAGCGACGCGGCGAACACCGCCGCCAGGGCCACGTGACTTCCGGTTCGAATCAACTTCAATCGATTCAAGAAAGTAGTTGTACCCATGATGGTTGACGGCGTGATCCGGCAATTGCGTGCCGCGCGTGCCAGCCTCTTATTCTACTCCTTTGGCGAGTGTCGGCTCAACGATTCGCGAGCTTGGGATGGAGCCGGTCCCAGGTTCCCCAGTCGATGGCGTAGACGGAGTAGGACCACTCCCCGGGACGGGTGATCCCCAGATTCGGGATGCCGCGGGCGAAGAGGAAGCGATAGGGATTGTCGGGCTCCGGCGCCACGGTGAGGCGCGCTTCCGTCCGGGCCCGGTCGACCAGGTATTCCGGCCGCGCGACCGACTCGAAACGCAAGTCGAAGACGACCCGGTCGTATCCCTCGCGGACGACGATCGGGCCCATGCGCGGGGTGACCAGGCCGTAGAGATCGAGGACCGGACGATCGCTGTAGTAGCCGAAGGCGCCGATGTCGGCCACGGCGAAGCGGGTCGCGGGGGGCGTGTTCTCTCGTGCCCAGAGTCCGATCGCTCCCAGCGAGGCGCGAAGGCCCGCGGCGTGCTCGCGGGCCGACGGGGCGCTCACGTGAAACGTGATGTAGAGGGATTCGGCTGCGTGGATCGCCAGCACGAGCAGGAGCGTGCTCCCCGCGCCGCGAACGCGCGCGGGCGCGATCGCGCGAAGGTGGCGATAGCCTCCGATGCCGAGGAGGAGCACCGCCGGGGTCGCGATCAGGAGGTAGCGGGAGACCACCTGCACGCCGGTTAGGGCGAACGCGGCGACGAGCGCTACCGGCCAGATCGCCACGAGGAGCCAGAAGGCTCGGGCCGGCGCCGGCCTTCGGCGCCATACGTCCCAGGCGCCGAAGGCGAGCGCCGCGACGGCCAGCGCGAGCGGAACGAATTCGGCCGCGAGCACGATTCGCGAGGAGTCGCGGATGGCGGCGACTCCCCGCTCGAGGTCGAACCACGCGCCGGCCTTCGCCCCGCTCGTGTTCGGGACGAGCCGGTGGAACATCGCGTACGCCGAAACGAGCCAGGCGCAGTACGGCACGGCGAACCCGAGCGCGAAGGAGCCGGCGCGGGAACGGCGCGAGCGGGCGCCGGGGGCTGGAGGCTCCGTGGGCGATGCCACGGCGATCGCGACGCACGACAGAAGAGCGAGAAGGAGCACCTCGGGCCTTGCCAGTGCCGCCCCCGCGAGGAGGGCGCCCGCGCTCCACGCCCGTCGCCCGTCGCCCTGCAAGAGCGTCGCCGCGAGTGCGTCGAATGAGAGAAGGACGAGGAGGAGCGCGAGGGGGGTCTCCATGCCGGAGACGGCCCATCGCGCCGACCACGCGTGAAGGGCGAGGAGCCCCGCGAGGGCGTATCCCTCTCTCTCGCTCCAACCGACGCGCCGCGCGAGGCGATGGGCCACGAGCACCGACAGCGCGACGGCGAGCGCGCCGAGACCTTTCGAGATCCAGACGAAGGGCGGAATCACATCGAGCGACGCGGGCGTCGCGGCCGCGCCCGGCACCACGAGACCGATCGCCGCGAGGAGAAGGACCCAGAGGGGGCTCGTGGCGCCGTAGGTCGGATCCCCGGCGTTGAAGGCGAAGCCCTCGCCGCGGAGGATGTGCTTCGCGAACTGGAAGTGGATGTAGCTGTCGTCGGTGAGATAGGTGGCGTACGGGACGAGGAGCGCGAGCGCGACGAGGATCAGGAACGCGTGGAGAGCCGGGAGCGCGCGAGGAGCCGGCTCGGCGCGCGAGGCGTTCATCCCTTGCGAAGCCATCCCGACACGCGATCCGCCACGGCCTCCGGTGTCAGCCCGAATTTCTCGGCCAGGACCTCCGCCGGCGCCGAGGCGCCGAACCGGCCGATGCCGATCCGCAACGCGTCACGGCCGACGGTGGCGCACCAGAGATCGGTCTTGGCCGCCTCGACCACCACGATCCTCTCTCCTCGTGGAAGGACCGCATCGCGGTAGGCCGCCGGCTGCATCTCGAACCGTTCCACGCACGGCATGGAGACCACCCGCGCGAGGACGCCGCGAGCCTCGAGCAAGGCCCGCGCCTCGAGGGCCATCGGCGTCTCCGACCCCGAGGCGACGAGCGTGACGTGCGCCCGCCCCGATTTCCCTTCCACGAGGACGTAGCCCCCGCGTCGGATGTCGGCCCGGTCGAACGATGCGGCGCGCCCGATGGGGGCGAGTTTCTGTCGCGTGAGAACGAGGGCCGTGGGCGCCCGCTCCCGGCGAATCGCCTCGGCCCAGGCGACGGCCGTCTCGAGTCCGTCCGCGGGGCGCCAGACCTCCAAGTCGGGAATCAGCCGGAGCGCGGCGACGTGCTCGATCGGCTGGTGCGTCGGTCCGTCCTCGCCGAGAAAGATGCTGTCGTGGGTGAAGACGTAGATCGCGCGCAGCCCCGAGAGCGCCGCCAGGCGGATGGCTGGACGCATGTAGTCGGAGAAGACGAGAAACGTCCCTCCGTACGGGATCCAGGCGCCGTAGAGCGAGAGCCCGTTCAGGATCGAACCCATGGCGTGCTCCCGAACGCCGAAGTGGAGGGTGCGCCCCGCGAAGTGGATCGGCGCGCCGGGCGCGAGCCCTTCGGGCGCTACCTCGCCGGCCCCCTTGATGTCGGTGACATTCGAGGGACCGAGATCGGCGGAGCCGCCGATGAGCGACGGAATCATGGCCGCCGCCGTCTGGATCATTCGCCCCGACCAGGTGCGTGTGGCCAACCCTTCCCCGCCGGCGGCCTCGGCCACGAGCGCATCCTCGAGATCATCCGGAACGGCGCGGGACCAGAGCGCGTCCCAGCGCGCCGCCTCGTCGGGTGCGGCGCGGCGCGCATCCTCGAAGCGGGCCCGCCACGCCGCGGCGCGCGCGCGCTTCTCCGCCGCATGGGCGGCGAGGTGGGCACGGACCTCGGCCGGAACGTGGAACGCAGGCTCGAGCGGCCACCCCGCGACGTCCTTCGCGCGCTTCAGCTCCTCCGCGCCGAGCGGTTCGCCGTGCGTCTTGGCGGTCCCCTCCTTGGTCGGCGCGCCCTTGCCGATCGTCGTCCGCGCGAGAACGAGCGACGGCCGTCCCACCTCTGCGATCGAGGCCTCGAGCGCCGCCGAGACGGCCGCGCGGTCGTGCCCGTCCACGTGGATCGTGTGCCAGCCGTAGGCCTCGAAGCGAGCCCCCACGTCCTCGCTCCAGGCGAGCGTGGTGGGTCCCTCGATGGAGATACGATTGTCATCGTAGAGAAAGACGAGGTTTCCCAGCTTCCAGTGACCCGCCAGCGCGGCCGCCTCGGCGCTCACGCCCTCCATCAGGTCGCCGTCGCTCACGAGCGCGAAGACCCGGTGATCGAGAAGCGCGCCCAATCGCGGGAATCGAGCCTGGACCAGCCGCTGCGCCAGCCCCATCCCCACGGCGTTCGCGAAGCCCTGGCCGAGGGGGCCCGTGGTCGCCTCGACGCCGGCCGTGTGCCCGAATTCCGGGTGCCCCGGCGTCCGCGACTCCCACTGGCGGAAATGGCGG
>Ga0315278_10002142_pt1 | contig 17525 bp, 7 predicted proteins | sample YL17G06_0_MG_FD_203880 | JGI IMG/M metagenome (GOLD analysis project Ga0315278, IMG submission 203880) | Sediment microbial communities from Yellowstone Lake, YNP, Wyoming, USA - YL17G06_0 | ecosystem: Environmental > Aquatic > Freshwater > Lake > Sediment | place: USA: Wyoming | collected... | reverse complement strand
AGCATCCAGGACCTCATCCCCTACGTCTCAGGCCTGGTGGGCAAGGAAATGCTGGAGGACGGCAACATGGACAAGGGGACCCTCGCCGCCGGGCAATGCGTCGGGCTGATCCGCGACATCCCCACCTGCCGGGAGCTGCTCGACCGGATCATGGCCGAAGCCGAGGAGATCATCAAAACCCGCTTCGCCCGGATGCTATCGCAAAGAAGTTGAAAGCGGCTTCCTTGGAAGCAGGTTATGGCGCGCGGCTCCATCCTAATAGAACCGAAAACCGCCCGATCGGGGGTGAGATTATTCTTGATTGCCCCCAACTGACTGAGATATAAATAAATCCAAGAAAGCCCCCTACTCTCCTTCTCGAGCTGAGCTGAGTTTCATCTCTGCTCTTTCAATCGGATGACTTTTTACGAGTTCATCAGTCTTGTTAGCCACAGCAATCTTGCAAAGCAGCACAAGGTCCAAATTTCACACACGCCGCAAAGGTGACCGCCATGATGCCGTCTGCGAGAACAAGGGCATGGTTAATTCGGATAGTCATTCTTGTGCTTCTTACCGTTATTGGAGCCGTTGTATTTTTCGGATGCTCGTTCTTGCGGGAGGAATCGATTGTCTCCGGAAAACGGAGGCCGGTTCCGGAAGCCGCACTGATCGAGGGCCAGGTTGCCATTCAGGCCAGGCCGACGGGCTCCCAGTCCAACAACGGCTTGAGGCCGAGCGTCTATGGGGACCTTATAACGACTGGGAGCCCGCCATCGCCATTGACCGCGCTGCCGGTTACGTGTACCAATTGACAACCCGTTACGATGGCTCCGAGCCTTGCAAACGCTGCGCCGGGCCGTACATCATCTTCCGCCGTTCGGGCGACGGCGGGGAGACCTGGGAAGCCGACCAATTTCTGACGCCGTTCCGCAAATCCCACAACGACCCCCAGATCGAGGTCGCCGGTGACGGAACGATCTATGCCGCGTGGCTAAACGATTATGTGCCGGGGGTGAAGTTCGTCAAATCCGGCGATTGCGGCATGACCTGGACCGTCCCCATCACCATCATCACCAAATCGACGAAGCCCAACTGGTCCGACAAGCCTGTCTTAGCGGTTTCAGCCAACGGCAGAGACGTTTATATCGGGTTCAATGCGAGCGATTCCTTTGTCGTAGCTTCCCACAATTATGGCGCGACCTTTTCCCGGCCGGTTAAAACGAACAACGACAAGCGCTATTGGTTCCACACAGGCGGCACAGTAGCTCCTGATGGCAAAGTGTATTTTGCCGTCACCGACTACAGTTTCGACTACACGGGCGACGCGCACATCAATATCCTGAAATCCAGCAACGGCGGCGCGACATGGTCGACGATAAGAGTCGACACGTCGAAAGAAGCCCCCCCGTTGCGATTGGTCGCCCGGTTGCTACCTGGGCTTTTTCGGCCCCTCGGCGGTTCTGGCGGTCGACGCCGAAGGAACCATCATGCTCGCCTACAACGCCGGCGACATCGCCGGGGCCCCGCAACGCATGTGGGTGCGTACTTCAGCCGATGGGGTGAGCTGGAGTGATCGAACAGAAATTTCAAACGGTTCGGCAACGGTCAACAACGCGTTCCCGGCCCTGGCCGCCGGACCAACGTCTGGCGATTTTCGATTAGCCTGGCAGGACGACCGCAACGGCAGCACGACCACCTGGAACACCTGGTACCGCCGTACGACCGACGGCGGCAGTTCTTGGAATGAACCGGCGAGGGTATCTGATCAGTCGGGTGGAGCGACATACAAGACTGCAGCCGGTTATGCATTCCCCTATGGCGATTATTTCGAGATCGCAGTCGATGCCAAAGGCCGAACGCATCTCATATGGGGCGAAGGCTCCAGCTATAGCGGCTCGGGGGGGACCTGGTACACGCGCGAATTAGTAGGTCGGTAACCCGATGACTGTCATGAGAGGTAGCATCGTTGAGGTCGTTTCTAGAGAAGCGGAATATCAGAAAAAAGGTGAGCAGAGATCGTCGAGACTCTGATCGAAATTATTAAGGAGGCACTTGGGTCCGGTGATGATGTTCTGGTTCGTGGGTTCGGCAGGTTCAGTGTAAAGAAAAAGAAGGCTCGAAAGGGATGGAATCCAGCAACTGGTGAGGATATGATTTTGGAATCAAGGCGGATGGTTACGTTCAAGTGTTCAGGAAGGCTTCGGGATAAGAATCACAACAATGCCCGAGAGTGTGATTTCATCCGACGTATCTCCGAACGACCATTTCTGAGATAGTTTCAGCCAATCTCAGGAGACTATAGCCCTCCGAATCCTCCGAAGCCGAAACATATCTGCAATTCCCTGAAACGATACCTTTGATCTGTTAATCCCAACCCCCTTCTGCCAGAGTCAGGATTCGACATAGGCACGTTATATAAACCAATGAAGCGGTCGACGTACCCAAACTCTTCAAGCCCCCCTCGTTCTTGCAAAGTTTCGAGAAGGGATTGAAGTGCCGGCTTTGGAGCTTATGACGCTTTCACCAGACGACCTCGACGCCCTCCGGTACGCGAAGCGTCTTCTCGAAAACCCCGGCCTGGCTGCGAAGATCACGCACGTGATCGGCCGGCCCATCGAGAAGGGCCTCGACCTGCTTCCCCAGAAGTGGGCCCAGGTGGTGGCCGCGGCGACACGCAAGTCTTTGGAAACCGCATTCCAGGTGGCGCTGGCGACAATGTACGACACGCCCAGGGCCCGGTCCTGGGAAAGGCTGCACAAACTGGCTGCCGCCACCACCGGAGCCGCCGGCGGGGCCTTCGGCCTGGCAGGGCTGCCCATCGAGCTGCCGGTGTCTACCACGCTGATGGTGCGCTCGATCGCCGACATCGCCAGGAGCGAGGGCGAGCGCCTCGCGACACCGGAAGCCAAACTCGCCTGCCTGGAGGTCTTCGCCATGGGGGGGCGCAGTTCGAGCGACGATGCGAGCGAGTCCGCCTATTTTTTTATCCGGGGTTCGCTTGCAAGGGCGGTGTCGGAGGCGGCGAAGTATCTGGTCGAAAGGGGTGCAGCGGAGAAGGGGGCGCCGGCCATCCTGAGACTGATCACGCAGCTCGCGGCCCGCTTCGGGGTGAACGTGTCCGAGAAGGTGGCCGCGCAGGCCGTACCTGTCATCGGGGCCGCCGGCGGGGCCGTGATAAACCTGCTCTTCATCGATCACTTCCAGGACATGGCCCGCGGGCATTTCATCGTGCGCAGGCTCGAACGGGCCTATCCGCCGGAGATGGTTCGCGAAGAATATGAACGCCTACCCCATTGATAAATTCATGAATTCTGCACCACAGAGGCTTTGCAATGGCCAATTTGCAAATCAAGGGATCTCGCAAGAGGTTACTGAGCCGAATATTTGAGGGAGTTGACATGAAAACATAACGGCCCTATTTTAGTCTTAATATGGCGTCGGGAAATACCCTGAAGGAATCGATTGCCGTCAAGGTTGGATTAAAAACATTTTGCGGTGTAGGGCTTAACCACCACACTCTTCAAAGTGCGGTGGTTTTTTATTCCGTCGTCATAACCCGTCCTTAACAAATCTAAGAGCAGTCAGCTTTGATGTTCAAGACGGGCCTAAGGGATAGTCTGCAGCCAACGTAAAAACGGCCTAAATTTCCACCTTGAAGTCGGCCCCCCCTTACAACCAAAGAGGGGCCCCCGTCCTATCCACTTCTTCATCGGATCTTGGTTCTCATCGACAGTTCCATAAATACGCTTGAAAAATTTACTTAAAATCGGGTGACGGCACTGCTTGCACAAGGGGCAGGCAGATTTGCATAGCCAGTTGATCCCGCTAATGGCTGCTTTTTATAAAGCCTGTGCTTCTCATACAAAAACCAGTCCGCGAGCTCTTAGCCCTCGCACATAAGGTGTCTTATGAACAACACCACACCGCCAATCCTGTCGCCGGAAGAGTCCACGAGTAGAATCTTTGAACTCAGCGGGGCAAAATTCGAACCCGATATCGCTGTCGACCTGTGGTCCAAGATAATGAAACACAAGTGGCTTCTTTCGGAAAGGCTCGGCCGGGATGTGGGGTTCCGGATCGCCTGCATCGATTTCCTGGAGAACATGGAGCAAGCCCTTGCCGAGTATATGACTTATAAGCGAACCGATATCCTGAATGAACTCGGAGCTCAAACCATCAGCAGGGAAACGTGGGATAGCATATCCGACTCCCAACCTCCCAAACAGCTGGTCCAACGCCGGATCATCCAGCCGCTGACGGAAGAGAGCCTATCGAAAAAGCATGGTGTTGTCGCTCCCAAAGCGATCACCTTCTTTGGGCCTCCAGGTACCGGAAAGACCCATTTCGTGAAGGCCATTGCCGGTGTCTTGTCCTGGTGGTACATAGAGATCGTCCCCAGCATGCTGATGGTAGATGGCGTGGAAAAAATTGGCGCGAATCTGCGAGATGTCATGGAAAAGGCCCGGCATCTTGATGAGGTGGTCCTTTTTATCGATGAGTTTGACGAGATCGCGGGCAGCCGCGATACCGCGGACCGGATCGACAAGTCCATCACGAACGAGTTTCTGAAACAGATTCCGCTGCTCAAGCATCAAGGAAACAAGATCCTGCTGGTGTGCGCCACGAATTACATCCGGCAACTGGATGGCGCCATGCTCCGCCCGGGAAGATTTGACTGCATCATTCCCGTTGGCGGATTGGACAGGGAAGGCAGGACGACCATTCTCGAACATTATCTGTCCAAGCTCAACACTGGGCACATCGATTTGGAACAGATTGTCGATATGACAGCGGGATTTACCCCGGCCGACATCCAGTATCTATTTCAGAAGGTAGCACAGTTCGCATTCGAGCACGAATTGGCCAGCAAACAGGATTACCGGGTGACCGCGAAGACATTCTCTCACATGATGCCCAATGTGCGAGCCTCCCTGAGTGCTGAAGTGATTGAAGAATTTGAGAAGGATAGCATCAGCTATTCACGAGTATAGGGTTTTTCACGTAAACTTTAAATTGACATGGGCAAGGTTATGAGCAGCGACCTCGACCCTGAGGATCATCACCGCTCTTTCGAGCGACACTTCCGGTGTCGGAGCAGAAGGAGACATCAAAAATGGAGGTGAGCAGCAAAACCGTTCGCGGAACCCTTTCCCGTGTGTGGGCGCGCATCTGCGGAAGCGATTTGGCACAGAAGTATGCCGCCGATGAACTGCCCCTTCGATCGGAACTGTTCAGTGCCGATCAGATGGAGCTGCATGGTAAGATCCTTGCGGGTGTGCACCAGTTGAAGCTTGGGCGCCCTCGGGACCGCCTTCTGGCGCGGCTGGCCGAGAATGAAAGTCTCCTGCTTGAAGTCCACAACCTGCTGACAGAGGCCGTCAAGGCGGACCGCCGGATTACACCGGCCGCGGAATGGCTGCTCGACAACTTCTATGTGATCGAAGAACAGATTCGCACGGCCCGGCGACACTTGCCAAAGGGTTACAGCCGGGAACTACCGCGCTTGTCGAACGGCCCATCGGCCGGGCTTCCGCGGGTGTATGACATCGCTCTGGAGACGATCTCGCACGGCGATGGACGGGTGGATCCGGAAAACCTCAGCAGTTTCGTAGCTGCCTATCAGTCGGTGACCGTCCTGAAATTGGGCGAACTTTGGGCCATCCCCATCATGCTGCGCCTGGCCCTGATCGAGAATCTTCGGCGGGTTGCCGCCCGGATCGCCGCCGACAGGATCGATCGAAACCGCGCCGACTATTGGGCCGACCAGATGACGGAGATCGCCGCGAAGGACCCAAAGAGCCTGATTCTGGCGATCGCCGACATGGCACGGTCGGACCCGCCGATGGTGAGCTCGTTTGTGGCGGAGCTCACGCGCCGCTTGCAGGGCCAGGGTCCCGCTCTGGCGCTGCCGCTCACCTGGATTGAACAGCGACTGTCCGAGTCCGGCCTGACGATCGAGCAGTTGGTGCGCTCGGAGAACCAACAACAGGCCGCTGACCAGGTCTCGATGAGCAACAGCATCGGTAGCCTCCGGTTCCTGGGCGCGATGGACTGGCGCGAGTTCGTCGAAACGATGAGCGTTGTCGAGAAGACCTTGCGTAAGGATCCTGGCGACGTTTACGGCAAGATGGATTTTGCCACCCGGGACCGCTACCGCCACGTCGTGGAGAAGACTGCGAAGAGCAGTCCGTGTTCCGAGAGCGAGGTGGCGCGCAAAGCGATTCAGCTGGCGCATGAGGGCGCCGCTCGGAAACGCGTTGGGTCCGATGCGGCACACGTCGGTTTCTACCTGATCGACGAAGGATTGGCGCAGCTCGAACGAATGGCGGAGGTGCGCTTATCGCCTGCTGAGGCTCTACTCAAAGTCAGTCGCCGGTTTCCTTTGCTGCTGTATGGCGGTACCATCCTACTGATGACAGCGATCTTCGCCGGGTGCTTCGCGGCGAAGGCATATGCCGGCGGGTTGCAGGGTTGGGCACTCGGGCTGGTCGGACTGCTCTCGCTTCTGTGCACCAGTCATCTGGCGTTAGCCCTGGTGAACTGGCTGGCAACGTTGCTGGCGGCGCCGCGCCCGCTGCCGCGCATGGACTTCTCCAAAGGGATCCCGCAGGAATTGCGAACCCTGGTTGTGGTCCCGACGATGCTCACGAGCACCCAAAACATCGAGGACCTGATCGAGGCACTGGAAGTCCGCTTCCTGGCCAATCGGGATGACCACCTCCACTTCGGTCTGCTCACTGATTTTCGCGACGCCATCGAAGAAACGCTGCCGGAGGACGAAGCGTTTTTGCGGCTGGCCCGGCAGAGAATCGAAGAGCTGAACGAAAAGTACCGGAGCTCAGAAAGCGACACTTTCTTCCTATTTCATCGCCCGCGCCGATGGAATCCGCGGGACCGGATCTGGATGGGTTACGAGCGCAAGCGCGGCAAGCTTGGGGATTTGAATGGGCTTCTGCGCGGCGGATCAAGTGATCGCTTCGCGCTCGTCGTCGGTGAAACTGCGGTCTTAGCGAACGTGAAGTATGTGATCACCCTGGATACTGATACGCAACTGGCACGCGATTCGGCCTGGCAGTTTGTGGGCGCCATGGCGCACCCGCTGAACCGTGCGCGCTACGACGAAGACCAGCAGCGCGTCGTTGCGGGGTACGGTATCCTACAGCCACGGGTGGCGGTGAGCCTGCCCGGCACGAACCGGTCGCGGTATGCGCGCATGTGTGCCAGTGAGCCCGGCATCGATCCGTATACGCGCGCCGTTTCCGATGTTTACCAGGACCTGTTCGCTGAAGGCTCGTTCACCGGCAAGGGCATCTATGAGGTCGATGCGTTCGAACGGGCTCTGGGCGGGCGTTTCCCCGACAACCGGATCCTCAGCCACGATCTCCTGGAAGGGTGTTACGCGCGGGCCGGGCTGTTGAGCGATGTGCAGTTGTACGAGGAATATCCATCTCGCTACAGCGCGGATGTGAGCCGCCGGCATCGTTGGATTCGCGGCGATTGGCAGATTGCACGCTGGCTGTTGCCGGGGATTCCCGGCCCCGATGCCGGCCTGCAGAAAAATCCGCTCTCGATGCTCTCTCGCTGGAAGATCTTCGACAACCTGCGGCGCAGTCTCACGGCCGCGGCGTTGACACTCCTGCTGCTGTTGGGCTGGACGGTGTTACCATCGGCCTGGTTCTGGACCGTGGCGGTGATCGGCATCATCCTCATTCCTTCTTTGATTACCTCTGCCCTGAATCTGCTTCAGAACCCGGGCGATGTGACTCTACGGCAGCACCTCGCGGCCGCAGTGCGCTCGGCCGGACGGCACTTCGTTCAAGCTGCATTCATGCTCGTATGCCTGCCATACGAAGCGTTCTTCAGTCTGGATGCGGTGGTGCGCACTGCCTGGCGGATGCTGATCACGCATCAGCGACTGCTCCAATGGAATCCGTCGGGCGACCCGGATCGCCATAGCCGCACCGACTTCGTCGGCTCGTGCCGGACCATGTGGATCGCCCCAGTCATGGCCACGGCCGCGGTGATTACGCTTGCGACATCAAAGCCGGCCGTGCTGGCTGTGGCTGGGCCCATACTGGGCCTCTGGTTTGCCTCCCCCGCTATCGCCTGGTGGATCAGTCGGCCGCTCGCTCGCCGCCGAGAAAGACTGACAGCGGATCAGATTCTCTTTCTGCGGAAGCTTTCCCGGAAAACCTGGGCGTTCTTCGAGACCTTCATCGGCCCGGAAGATCATTGGCTGCCGCCTGATAACTATCAGGAGCATCCCGTTGCCGTGATCGCGCACCGCACGTCGCCTACCAACATGGGCCTTGCGCTGCTGGCGAATTTGTCCGCGTACGACTTCGGCACCATTTCGGCCGGACACCTCCTCGAACGTACGGCGAAGGCACTCCACACCATGGAAGTTCTGGAACGGCACCGAGGCCACTTCTACAACTGGTACGACACGCAATCTCTGAAACCACTGCCGCCTCTCTACATTTCGTCGGTGGACAGCGGAAACCTCGCAGGCCATCTGCTGACATTGCGGCCGGGTCTGCTCGGACTTGCCGATCACAAGATCCTGGGAACGCGATCCTTTGAGAGCTTAAGCGACACTCTCAGGATTGTCATAGACGCTGCGGCCGCCGCTCCGGAAGGTTGCGCCCCGGCCCAGCTCGCTCAACTTCAGCAGGACCTGGAGTCTGCGACCCGTTCTCAACCCACCACGCTCGTGGCTTCGCGGCTTTGCCTTGATCGGTTGGCAACCTCCGCCGCGCAGTTGGTGGCCGGTGTCGAAGCTCTCGATGCCGACCCCGAGAGCCAATTGAGGTGGTGGACCCACGCCTTCGCCGGGCAATGTCGAGATGCCCTCGATGAGCTGACGTTTCTCGCTCCGTGGACAGAGCTCTTGTCTTCTCAGAATAGCCTCGGAGACTTTCCCGATCTCGACGAGATCCCAACACTGCGCGAACTGGCAGCACTGGAGGTAAAGCTCCTACCGGCGATCGACCATCGGCTCAGCTCTGCCGCCACGTCGGCGGAAAGCGCTTGGCTTGGTGAACTTCGACGACTCATCACGGCAGCCAGCCAGCACGCCAGAACAAGGATTGCGGCTATCGAGCGGCTTGCACTGCAATGCGGCGAACTCGCCCTGATGGAATATGACTTTCTGTATGACAAGACGCGTCATCTGATGGCTATCGGCTACAACGTTGGTGAACACCGACGGGACACCAGTTACTATGATCTTCTGGCTTCGGAAGCGAGATTTTCCAGTTTCGTAGCGATTGCGCAGGGACAACTGCCGCAGGAGAGCTGGTTCGCCCTGGGACGTCTGCTCACTACCGCCGGTGGAGAACCGATCCTGCTTTCGTGGAGTGGCTCGATGTTCGAATACCTGATGCCGCTCCTGGTGATGCCGACTTACGAGCACACGCTGCTCGACCAGACCTATAAGGCGGCTGTGGCCAGGCAGATCGAGTATGGAAAAATGCGCGCCGTGCCGTGGGGCATTTCGGAATGTGGTTACAATGCCATCGATGTGCATCTCAACTACCAGTACCGCTCCTTTGGCGTACCCGGTTTGGGGCTCAAACGCGGGCTCGCCGAGGACCTGGTCATTGCGCCCTATGCCTCGGCGCTGGCGCTGATGGTGGCGCCCGAAGAGGCGTGTCTAAACCTCGAGCGACTGACCGCTGAAGGTTTTGAAGGACAATTCGGTTTCTATGAAGCGATCGACTACACTCCGTCGCGTCTGCCGCGCGGACAATTGAGCGCCGTGGTTCGGTCCTTCATGGCCCATCACCAGGGCATGAATCTCCTGTCTTTGGCCCATCTGCTCCTGGACCGCCCGATGCAGAAGCGATTCGAGTCGGATCCCGTGTTCCAGGCGACCATGCTGTTGCTCCAGGAGCGAATCCCCAAGGCGACAGCGTTCTATGCGCACACCACCGAGCTCTCCGAGCACCATATGACTTCCAGCACTCTGGAGACGCCGATTCGCGTTTTCACAAACCCCGACACGCCGAACCCGGAAGTGCAGTTGCTCTCGAACGGCAGGTACCACGTGATGATCACCAATGCCGGCGGCGGTTACAGCCGCTGGAAGGACCTCGCCATCACCCGTTGGCGCGAAGACCGCACCTGCGACAACTGGGGCACGTTCTGTTACATCCGCGACGTGGCAAGCCGCGAGTTCTGGTCAACCGCATATCAGCCGACGCTCAAACGATCGAAGCATTTTGAGGCGATCTTCTCGCAAGGACGAGCCGAGTTTCGCGGCCGCGACCACGACTATGACACCCATACCGAGATCGCTGTTTCGCCCGAGGATGACATCGAACTGCGCCGCGTCCGCATCACCAACCGCGCGCGGACGCGCCGAGCGATAGACGTTACCAGTTACGCCGAAGTGGTTCTGGCACCGCCTGCCGCGGACGCACTGCATCCGGCGTTCAGCAATCTCTTTGTACAGACCGAGATCATCCGCCGGCAGCGAGCGATCCTCTGCACCCGCCGGCCCCGCTCCCAAGGCGAGCAGGCGCCCTGGATGTTGCACCTGATGGCCGTGCATGGGGCGGAGATCGGAGAAGTCTCCTATGAGACCGATCGCATGCAGTTCATCGGCCGCGGCAACACCGTCGCCGATCCACAAGCGATGAGGGAGGTGGCTGGTTTTTTTACCGGGGCGCTCTCGGGCAGCGAGGGCTCCGTGCTCGATCCGATTGTCGCCATCCGCTACCGGATAACGCTCGATCCGGAAGAATCGGCAACTATAAACATGGTCTCCGGCATCGGTGAAACCCGTGATGCAGCCTTAAGCCTGGTGGAAAAATACCAGGATCGGCGTCTCGCGGATCGCGTCTTTGATCTGGCATGGACTCATGGCCAGGTGCTGCTACGCCAGCTCAACGCCTCAGAGGCCGATGCGCAACTCTATGGGCGCCTTGCCAGTTCGATCATCTACGCCAATGCTTCGCTGCGAGCCGACCCGAGCGTCCTCATCAAGAACCACCGGGGGCAATCCGGTCTCTGGGGCTACGCCATCTCCGGCGATTTACCGATGGTGCTGCTGCAGATTGAAGATCCGGCCAATATCGATCTGGTGCGCCAACTCGTGCAGGCCCACGCCTACTGGCGTCTGAAAGGACTGGCGGTGGACCTGGTGATCTGGAACGAAGATCACGCCGGTTACCGGCAACTCCTCCACGACCAGATCATGGGGCTCATCGCCGCAGGCACCGAAGCCAGCCTATTCGATCGGCCCGGCGGCATTTTCGTAAGACCTGCGGACCAGATAGCGGAGGAGGACCGCATCCTGATCCAAGCGGTCGCGCGCGCCATCATCACCGACAACAGGGGGTCGCTGGCGGACCAGATCAACGGTCGCAGTCAGGTGGAAGTAACCGTGCCTCTCCTTACCCCGACCCGAACCCACCGCCCCAAACCCCTGGCGGTCGCCCCGTTGCCACGCCCCGATCTGATGTTCTACAACGGACTGGGCGGATTCACCCCGGATGGGCGCGAGTATGTTATTACCACCGCGCACGGGCAGCTGACGCCGGCGCCTTGGGTGAATGTGCTGGCCAACCCGCACTTCGGGACCGGCATATCAGAGAGCGGTCTTGCCTGCACCTGGAGCGAGAATGCCCACGAGTTCCGCCTCACTCCCTGGGGGAACGATCCCGTGAGCGATTCGAGAGGAGAGACATTTTACCTCCGTGATGAAGAGCGCGGCCACTTCTGGTCGCCCACGCCGCTGCCCTGCTGCGGGGCGACGCCTTACATCACCCGGCACGGATTCGGCTACAGCGTCTTCGAACACACCGAGCGCGGCATCCGCTCTGAGCTGTGGGTTTACGTGGCTCTGGACGCAGCGATCAAGTTTGCGGTGCTCAAAGTGCGCAACGAGTTGGGCCGATCCCGCCGGCTCTCCGCTACCGGATATGCGGAATGGGTGCTGGGCGACCTGCGGTCGAAATCGACCATGCACGTGATCACCGAAATTGACCCGAATAGCCGCGCGCTCTTCGCGCGCAACCCATACAACACGGAGTTCCACGACCGGACTGCGTTCTTCGACGTGGACGATACGACTCGCACCGTAAGCGGCGATCGGACGGAATTCCTGGGACGCAACGGTACGCTACGCGCTCCTGCCGCTATGACGCGCACACGCCTTTCCGGCAAGGTGGGGGCCGCCCTGGATCCCTGCGCCGCGATCCAGGTGAGCTTCGATCTGGCCGCCGGGCAAGAGCGTGAGATCGTCTTCAGGCTCGGCGTCGGGCGCGACGCCGACGATGCCAGAAACCTGGTCAATCGCTTTCGAGGATCAACCGCTGCGCGCGGTGCCCTTGATGCGGTGTGGCAGCACTGGAAGCACACCCTCGGCGCGGTAAATGTGGAAACACCCGACCAGTCCTTCAACGTGTTGGCCAACGGCTGGCTGCTGTACCAAACTCTGGCGTGCCGCCTTTGGGCGCGCAGCGCAACCTACCAGTCGGGGGGCGCCTTCGGTTTCCGCGATCAGTTGCAGGACGTGATGGCGCTCATCCACGCCAGGCCGCAGCTCGTGCGCGAGCACCTGCTCCTGTGCGCGGCCCGTCAGTTTCCGGAGGGAGATGTCCAGCATTGGTGGCATCCCCCAACAGGTCGGGGCGTGCGTACCCGCTGTTCGGACGATTACCTCTGGCTGCCGCTTGCGACGTGCCGCTATGTCCTGACCACCGGGGACACCGGCGTGTTGGATGAACCCATCCACTTCGTCCAAGGCCGCCCGGTAAACGAGGATGAAGACTCTTATTACGATCTGCCCGGGCGCTCTGAAGAGGCGGCGAGTCTTTACGAACACTGTGTCAGAGCCATTCTGAATAGCCTCAAATTTGGTGACCACGGTTTGCCGCTCATCGGCTCCGGTGACTGGAACGACGGCATGAACCTGGTGGGCGAACACGGCAAAGGCGAAAGCGTCTGGTTGGGCTTTTTCCTTTATGAAGTGCTCATGCGCTTCACTGAGGTTGCGCGCACGCATGGCGACGTCTCCTTCGCCGAGCGTTGCGAACGGGAGGCGGCGGGGCTCCGCCGCAATATCGAGAGGCATGGCTGGGACGGCGAGTGGTACCGCCGCGCCTATTTCGATGATGGCTCGCCGCTTGGATCGTCGAGCAACCCCGAATGCCAAATTGATTCGATTGCACAAAGCTGGTCGGTTCTATCCGGGGCGGGAGATCATGAGCGTTCGCGCATGGCCATGGAAGCGGTGGATGAGCGCCTCGTTCGCCGCGAGCACGGGCTGATCCAACTTCTGGATCCGCCGTTCGACAAGTCGGGGTTGAACCCCGGCTACATCAAAGGGTACGTCCCCGGCGTGAGAGAAAATGGCGGGCAGTACACGCATGCGGCCATCTGGGCGGCGATGGCCTTCGCTCGCTTGGGGGACAACCGGCGCGCGTGGGAGCTCTTTACCATGATTAACCCGGTGAACCATGCCAGATCGACCGAGGAGACTGCCACCTACAAAGTGGAACCGTACGTCGTTGCGGCCGACATCTATGCGCTACCACCGCACACCGGCCGCGGCGGCTGGACGTGGTACACGGGCTCGGCTGCCTGGATGTACCGGCTGATCGTGGAATCACTCCTGGGGCTCAGACTTGAAGTGGATAAACTGCGTTTTGCGCCGTGCCTCCCTGCGGATTGGGAGGGGTTCAAGATGCACTACCGCTATCGGGAGACGGTCTACCACATCGCGGTTCTGCAAACGCCTGCCGGGAATGGTGAGATGCGCGTGAGCGTGGATGGCATTGAGCAACACGATAAGACCATCCCGCTTGTTGACGACCACAAGGAACACTGGGTCGAGATGAAGATACCTGTTACAGGAGGTTGAGAACTCGTCCCGGGACCTCTCCAAAATTTCTTCGAATCGAGAGGAGATGAACTGTGAGTTCGATTGAAGGCAGCGGTTTCTCACAAATCCAGCGACTGTTTCAATTCAGGATCAAATCGGATGCAGACCTGCTTCAGGCAATTTCGGAAGCAGTGTCCGCAGAAGGGATCAGAGCCGGTGTGTTTGTCTCAGGGTTGGGGGCTCTCAAAAAGGCCATTTTCCGCAACCTGAAGGTCTTTCCGGAAAAGTACCCAGTGACCAACGAAGATCGCCTCTATCTTGAAGTCACCTCCCCCATGGAATTGGTGTCATTGACCGGATGGATCGCCCCCAAAGCCGGCGGTGGTGTGGAAGTCCATGCTCATTTTGCGGCCTCGACCGTTCAAGATGAAACGGTGGTCACCATAGGCGGTCATTTGACGGAGGGCACCATCTGCGGGATCAAGTGCGTCATAGCTGTTCTCGTGATAGAAGGGGACAGCTTCCATGCCAATCAGGATGAAAAGACAAAAACCTTCGATCTTTTCTTCAGGCCGCAAAGTGGAGTGCTCTCGTAAGTGCAGGTTCTTTTGACAGCCTGTACCTTCTTTTTTTCCGCTCTTAAGACAAGGGATAGCCATACCGGCTAACAACCTGACTCAAAGTGCGTATATCGGCGATTAATCGAATCTCTGGGGTTTTTTTAAATTTTGATGGTGTTGTACAGGTAATCTCAAGCAAAGCGCTCTCCAGAAAAGTGTGGATATCATCCTGACTGGAAGAAAACTGGATAGATTGGGCCTCGGGGATATATCCCATAAAATTTGATTACCGCCATTCAGGTGTTACTGACAGCCTGTACGTAATTAATCCTGTTTCTTCCATTTATATTAATAAGTTATCATGCTTTTATCTCTTCTACTTTTTCTTCTTTGTCAAGTCTTTTCTCACAGGGCATGTCGCTCCATCACCTTGGTAATCGCCTTTTGATAGTCCCGCTGGACTTTGAGATTGGACACTTGGCAATAACGTTGCGTGGTCTTGATCCGGGAGTGGCCCAAGAGGTCCTGGATCGTCACCAGGTCCGCATCGGCATTGAGCAGCTGCGTGGCCATGGTGTGTCGTAGCTGATGACAGCACACTTTTATTCCCGCCTCGCGGGCGTAGTGCTCCATTCGTTTCTGGATAGCGCGCACCGATATGGGATTGCCCTTGCAGCGCCCCTGATCCACCAGGAACAGACGTTTGGCCCGCGTGAAGGCTCTGACCCTCAGATACTCCACCAAGGCGTGCTGCGCATCGTGGCTGAGATAAACCACTCGGTCCTTGGCTCCCTTGCCCCGATAGACGAACAGCTGCGAACGCGGCAAATCCAGCGCGGCCAGGCTGAGCTGGGCAACCTCCTCCACCCGCAGCCCGCAGCGCAGCATCAGCATGAAGATCGCCCGATCCCGCTTGTGATCGATCACGGCAAACAGCCGCGGGATCTCTTCATCCCGCAGATAGCGCGGCAGCGGCCGGGAGAGCTTGAGCACATAACCGCGCTTGACCGGGTTTGGGATCTGGACGTTTTCCTCGTGAATCAGGTAGTCGTAGAAGCCGCGGATGCCGTCCAGATAGCAGTTGATGGTTTTGGGGCTCAAGCGGTTGTCCAACAGGTGGTCGATGAAGGCCAGGATGCTACGGGGCGTGACCTGCTCGATGGGCTCCGCCAGCCAGATGACAAAGTGCTTGAGCGTGTTCATGTAGTTTCGCAACGTGCACCGTGAGCAATTGCGACGCTTCAGGAACCTACGGTAGTTGATGATGGCATCGGTAATCGCCATGGACGTCCCCCTTTTCGATTTTGGCCATCGCCCGGAAGTATTCCTCTTTGCGGGTGGTGTCGGTGAGCCGGGCATAGCGCCGCGTCATCTCAATTGAGCTATGCCCCAAAAGCTGCTGCAGGCACTCCAGCCGCATCCCGGCGTTTAGCAACTCGCTGGCAAAGGTGTGCCGCAGGCAGTGAAGCGTATAGCCCTTGTGCGCCAATTCTGACTTAATCAAAAGCGTTTTAAAATGTGTCCGTGCTGTCTCATAGCCCAGCGGACGGCCGCCGTGGCCGTTGAAGATCAACTCCGTTTTCCGGGGCCTGACCTCAAGCCAGTGCACAAGCGCCTGGCAGGCGTCCTCAGCGAGATAAACCACACGGCCTACCCGGGTTTTTTGCGTCTCGAAGATCTCGATGCGCTTTTCGCTCAGGTTGACATCGGAAAGCGTTGTGTTCAACAACTCCCCAATGCGCATGCCGGTTCTCAACAAGACCAACACCATCGCCCGGTCCCGCGGACGCCGGATCACCGTGAGAAGCCGTCGCACATCCTGCGGATCGATGGCCCGCGGCAGACTGTCGGGGACCTTGACGCGCAGCTTGCGTTTGAGTAGATCGGGGCTGAGGACTTCCCGATCCACTAAAAACCCGATGAAGGCATACAGACCTTCAACGCGACAGCAGATGGAAGCTGGTCTAAGTCCGCGGTCCTGCTCTTGTTCGATAAAGGCACAAAAGTCCTCGCGGCCAACATGCTCAAGCAGTTGTCAGCCCTGTGCTTTCAAATACTGCAGGAACACGAAGATGGAAGCAAAACGCGAACGAATGGTGTTGGGCCGACAGTTGCGCCGGTAGAGGTCCATCAAGTACTGGCTGACATGCTCACGGCCGAATAGGCCGTGGTCGGCAATCTTACACAGCGCTTTTTGGATAAGAAGCTGCTTGAGCGGTGCGTCTGAAGACCGCCGCTCGACTGGAGTACAGGTAACTTCGCCGTGGGAAGCCTTGCGTTGCAGCTTGGAATGCGCCATTGGGTGGGGTGGGGCTGAAGCGGTGCTTTCTACAGAAACAGGTTCAAGGTTCATCTCTGCCTCATTTCTTGTTTTTGTAGAAAAAACAGGCAGATGATGAACTTCTAACGCGGATCAGTCAATCATCATTTTATTGCGTACAGTGACAGCCAATCCCATCTTATTCACGCTTACCGAACTAACAGATATTTAAACACTATCCTCCAACAGCCAATGAACATCATAAGATCTTAGTGGGCAGCGCTTTCAATCAACGTTAATTTGTCTATGCAGCCCCCCCTGCAGGTACCGTGGCAATAGATCTTGACCGGGCGTGAAAAACAAGTTGTGACAAAACTAAAATACAAATTTAGTTTGGTCAGAGCCGTATGTACCTTCAAAGAAATTGGAACAGGTGATCGCTTAAAGCAAGCGACGCCATCCGGAGTCCGGATGGCGTCGTTTGTTTAGAGGGTTAATTGCGGCTACTCGGCGGCTTTTTCCTCCTCCGCCGCCGGTGCGGCGCCGCCGGTCATTTTCGACAGCGTCTCGTAGCGGGTGTTGACGTACTCCTCGAGCACGGCGTCGAGCCGCTCGGCCTCCTCGGGGAAGGTCTTCTTCAGTGAGGCGTAGCGGATCTCACCGGCCAGGAACTGCCGGATCGTCCCATCCGGCTTCTTGGAGTCGAGGCTGAACGGGTTCTTGCCCTCGGCCTTCAGCGCCGGGTTGTAGCGGTACAGCGGCCAGTAGCCGGACTTGACCGCCAGATCCTCCTCGAGCTGGGTCTTGCCCATGCCGGCCAGAATGCCCTGGTTGATGCAGGGCGAGTAGGCGATTACGAGCGAGGGCCCGTCGTAGGCCTCGGCCTCGGTGATGG
>Ga0315278_10002141_pt1 | contig 17526 bp, 14 predicted proteins | sample YL17G06_0_MG_FD_203880 | JGI IMG/M metagenome (GOLD analysis project Ga0315278, IMG submission 203880) | Sediment microbial communities from Yellowstone Lake, YNP, Wyoming, USA - YL17G06_0 | ecosystem: Environmental > Aquatic > Freshwater > Lake > Sediment | place: USA: Wyoming | collected... | reverse complement strand
CGCAAGTGGGCGCGCAACTTCAAGGCGCTCGAGGACGCGATGCCGGAGTACAAGCGGTGCTTCCGGCGGCCGGAGGTGATCGCGGCGAGCTGCGCCGACTACCGTGCGGGCGCGACGCTGGATGACGCCCACGACCGCGCCGATCTCGACACCGGGCGCAGGATCGACTGCCCGGTGCTGGCGGTCTGGTCGGGGACCTTCGTCGGCCAGGGCAAGTCGGGCGATCCGATGCAAACGTGGCGCCGCTTTGCGAACGACGTCCGCGGCTTCCCGGTCGACTGCGGCCACTTCATTCCCGAAGAAGCGCCGGGGACGATCGAAGGGCCGCTGCTCGACTTCCTCCGGCGTTAGAAAGCGGCCAGCCCCGCGGGATCGCTGCGGGGCTGGCCGGAATCGCCGCGGGCGTCAGTCCGCGTACTGCCCCGCCGCCTTGATGATCGGCGCCCACTTCGCGATCTCGGAGGCGAGATGCTTCTGCAGGTAGGCCGGGGTCGCCTTCTCGAGCGGGACGGGCTCGGTGCCGAGCTCGGCGAAGCGCTTCTTCACGCCTTCGTCCTTGAGCGCGAACACCAGGGCCTCGTTGAGCTTGTCGAGCGCGGCCTTCGGCGTGCCTTTCGGCGCGTACAGCGCGTGCCACACCGCGACGTCGAAGCCTTTCAGGCCCTCCTCCTGCAGGGTCGGCAGGTCCGGCAGCGAGGCGACCCGCTTCGGCGTGGTCACCGCGAACGCCTTGACCTTGCCGCTCTTGATCTGCGAGGTGGTGTTGGTCGTCTGGTCGCACATGAAGTCGATCTGGCCGCCGAGCAGATCGTTCATCGCGGGCGCGGTCCCCTTGTAAGGCACGGTCGTGATCTCGGTCTGGATCGTGGTGAAGAAGAGCAGGCCGCAAAGGTGCGAGGCCGAGCCAAGCCCGGCGTTCCCGTAGGACACCTTCGCCTTGTTCGCCTTCACGTAAGCGAGGAACTCCTTGAAGTCCTTCGCGGGGAAGTTCCCGCGCCCGATCATCGTCATCGGCACGTCGGTGACCTCGCCGATGTACTCGAAGTCCTTAAGCGGGTCGAACGTGAGCTTGCGGTACAGCGCCGGGGCGGTGGACATGCCGATGTGATGCAGCAGGACCGTATAGCCGTCCGGGCTCGCTTTCGCGACGCGCGCGACGCCGATCGTGCCCCCGGCGCCGCCGACGTTCTCCACGAGCACCGTCTGCTTGAGCACGTTCTGCATCGCGATCGCGATCGAGCGGGCGACCGTGTCGGTCGGGCCGCCGGCCGCGAAGGGCACGATCAGCGTGACCGGCTTGTTGGGGTATTGCGCGAACGCGGGCGCGGAGATCAGCGCGAGCACCGCCACGGCGAGAAGCTTGCGAAACATCGAATCCTCCTCAGTTGATCGGGGTAATCGGCGCGCGCCTGCTCGTTTTCGTCCCCAGGCCGGGCGCGCTGCGCGACAGCGGGGAAAGTCTATCGCAGGCGGCCGGTGCCGGCTCCTGATGCAGATCAACCCGTGGCGGTGGCGCGGGCGCCGCCCGGCGCTACTCGATGACGCCGAGGCGCCCGTTGTGGCTGCCCATGTACCAGTAGCGGCCCTGGCCGTCGACGATCGCCTTGCGGATGCCCACGCCGCTCGAGGGCAGCTTGAATACCCGGAACTGCAACGTGGCGGGATCCAGCATCGCGACCGAGTCGGTCTGGATTTCGTTGGCCCAGACGCGGCCCTTCGCGTCCACGGCCACCGCGTAGGGTCCGCCCGCCGTGCCGGCCGGCATCTCCAGCTCGCGGACCACTTTGCGCGCGACCGGATCGACCTGGGCGAGCTTGCCGTTGCCGTAATAGGTCACCCATAGCGTGCCGTCGGGCGCCGTCGCGATCCGCCGCGGGCGCGATCCGGGCCCGGTCGAGAGCGTCGTGATCTCCCCGGTCTTCGGGTCGAGCCGCCCGAGCGAGTCGGCGCTGAAGCGGCAGAACCAGACGTTGCCCTGCTTGTCGAGCGCAAGGCCGTAGGGACTGCCGGAGGTCTTGTACTCGGTGATGCGCGAGCTTCTCGGATCGAGTCGCCCGATCCGCCCGCCGCCCTGGACGGTGAACCAGATGATCCCGTCGTCGCCGAGCACGAGCGTGTGCGGATCGCCGCCCGAGGGCGCCCGGTGCTCGAGGATGCGGCCCGAGCGCGGATCGAGCGCGCCGATCGTGCCGTTGCCGTTGCCGGTGTACCAGACGATATTCTTCTCGTCGACGAGCAGGCCGTGCGGTTTGGCGTTCGGTGGCAGCTCCCACTCGGTGAACTGCTGCGTCTTCGTGTCGAAGCGGGCGATGCGGTTGCCCTGCATCACCGCGATGTAGATGTTGCCGTCGGGGCCGATCGCCGGGTCGCGGGCGAACTTCGGCGTGGGCACCGGCCACTCCGAGATCTTGCCGGTCAGCTCCTTCGCGCCGGGCGTCACGCCGTAGTTCGAGCCGCCGGCGGAGGCGAGCAGCGGGACGAGTGCGAGCACAAGGGCGAGCAGACGCATTTCGGGCTCCCGAGAAAGGCGCGTCGCGACTCTAGCGACGCCGGATGAATGACGAGTCTAGCGCCGCCACCGACGGCGCGCCGAGGAGCGCCATGCAATTGTCGAGCTCGTCGCGCAGGATCTCGAGCGCACGCGCGGCGCCGCTCGGCCCGAGCGCACCGAGGCCGTAGAGAAACGGCCGGCCCACGAGCACCGCCCGCGCGCCGAGCGCGAGCGCCTTCGCGATGTCGCTGCCGCGGCGCACGCCGCTGTCGAGATACACCTCGAGCTTTTCGCCCACCGCCTCGACGACCTCCGGCAGCGCACGGATCGACGACGGCACGTGGTCGAGCTGGCGAGCGCCGTGGTTCGACACGATGACCGCCGCGGCACCGTGCTCGGCCGCGCGCTTCGCGTCGTGCGCGGTGAGCACGCCCTTGATCACGAGCGGCCCGGGGAAGATCGAGCGCAGCCAGTCGACGTCCGTCCAGGTCACCGACTGGTCGAACTGCGAGTTGATGTGCTTGCCGAGGTTGAGGAAGCCGCCGCCGGTCGTCACGGCGCCAGTGAAGTTCGCGAACGTCATCCGCGGCCCGAGCGCCATGTCGAGCATCCAGCGTGGCCGCGCGAGCACCTCGAGCACGTTGCGCACCGTCACTCGCGGCGGTACGGTGAATCCGTTGTAGACGTCGCGCTCGCGCCGGCCCTGCACCGCGAGGTCGATCGTGAGCACGAGCGCCCCGCACTTCGCCGCGGCGGCGCGCTCGACCATGGAGCGGGTGACGCCGCGGTCGCGCATCACGTAGAGCTGGAACCAGAACGGCTCCCCGGTCGTCGCGGCGATCTCCTCGATGCTGCAGGTCGCGGTCGTGCTCAGACAGTAGACGGTGCCCGCCTCCTTCGCCGCGCGTGCGGCGTGCAGCTCGCCCTTCGGCGTCGCGAGCGCGCTGATGCCGGTGGGCGCGACCATCAGCGGCATCGCGATCTCGCGCCCGAGCACCGTGGTCTTCAGGCTGCGCTGCGAGACGTCGACGAGCATCTTCGGCAGCAGCTCCCACGCCTCGAAGTCGGCGCGGTTGGCGGCGAGGGTGCGCTCGTCCATCGCGCCGCCGTCGATGAAGTCGAAGACGACTCTTGGCAGGCGGCGGCGCGCGCGGCGGCGAAGGTCTTCGATGTTGACGATGGTCATTCGCTCACCGGGCGGCGCGCGGATCGCCGACTGCAACAGGCCGGGATCGAGCCCGGCCGCGATCATGTTGAAGCCGTTCGCGCCGACGTCGTGCGCGCGCGAGGAAGTGATACTCGCCGCGCGGCACGCGCGCCTTGATGGCATTACCGCGTACGGTCATCGCGCCCTCCCCTCCCGATTGCCGCCCGCGCCATGCCCCGATTGGCGGCGCGCTTCGCGCGATGGTACGCGCCTCGCTCGAGCCGATAAAGTGAAGGGCGGGACAGGCCCGCGACCGAGCTCAATCACGCCTACGTGTGCGCGTTGGCCGGTGCCCAGCGGTGCCAGAGCGCGCGGCGCCAGCCGTAGCCGATGGCGAACATCGCCGCCAGCCCGAGGCCGGCGTAAAGGAACGTGGCGGCGGCGAAGCCGAAGCGCGCGATGATCGGCCCGGCCGCGAGGAGCCCGAGTGGCAGCCCCCAGACTGCGAGGATGCGCATGCCCATCACGCGGCCGCGCATCTCGTCCGCCGACGAGCGCAGCATCACCGCCGCCAGGGGCGTGAGGCAGAAGCTCTGCACGAAGCCGGCTATGAAGAGCAGCACCAGCCCCAGCGCCAGCGTCTGGGTTTGCCCGAACGCGAAGATCGCCGCGAACCACGCCGCACCGCCCAGCAGCATGGCTCGCGCGGCGCGCAACGGCAGCCGGTTGGCTCCCACCACGAGCGAGCCCGCGAGCGCGCCCGAGGCGAAAGCGCCCGCGAGATAACCCAAGCCGGACTGACCGATCGCGTAGACGTCCTTCGCAACGTACGGCAACAAACCGCGGAAGAACGGGAAAGCGAGCAGGTTGACGAGAAACGCGACGCTGAACGCCCCGAGTAGCTCGGGGCTGTGCCAGACATAGACGAACGCCTGCTTCAGGTCCGCGACCGGATGCGCCTCGGCTGCGCCCGACGCCGCCCCCCGCGCGCGCGGCCGAGCGCCGGCGACGCCGAGCGAGAGGATGAATGCCATGACGTACATCGCGGTGACCGCCGCGTACGCCGGGCCCATGCCGACGAGCGCCACGCCGCCCGTGCCGGCGATCGCGCCCGCGACGCGCGCCGTGTCCGAAGTGGTGCGCGAGATGCCAAGCGCGCCCAGCAGCATGTCGGGCCGCATCGTCTGCGCCACCAGCGCGTGCCGCATCACCATGTCGGACGGCTTCATCAGCCCGGCGAGGGCCGCGATCGCGAACACGTGCCACGGCGCCAGCGCGCCGCTCGTCATCAGCGCCGTAAGCAGCGCCGCGAGCAGCGCGTAGACGCCGCGCGTGGCACACAGCAGGGTGCGATGGCCGAGGCGGTCGCCCAAGACGCCGAAGAACGGCGAGAACAGGGCACCCAGCCATGCGAGCGCGCCGAACACCACCAGCTGCTGGACGGACCCCGTGGTGGCGAGCACGTACCAGCCGAGGATTAGCACTTCCATCTCGAAGGCCCAGGAGGTGGCGAGGTCCGCCGGCCACTGGAAGCGGAAGCTGCGCACGCCGAAGGGCGCGAGCGCGGCGGCGCGCGCAGTGCGCGTAGCCGAAGTCACCGTCGCACGCTACGCCGGTGCGTCGGAGCGTTCGCGGAATCGCCGCCCCGCGAACGCGGTCGAGCTGCACGAGCCGGCAGTCCGCGACGGCTCAATCGCAACTCGCCTGGCAGTCGCCGGTCGCACAGTCACCGTCGCCCGCCACCGTGCAGGCCGCGCGCGCGCGCTGCGTGAACACGATGCCGTGGCGGTAGGTGCAGGCGATGCGGGTGAGGTTGCCGACCCGCGTGACGGCGATCCGCGCGGCCTTGGCGTCCCTCACGGAGGCGGGCGACAGATCGCACGAAACGTAGCCCTGGAACGACCCGTCGCGCGATTCCCACAGCGCGACGTTCTTCTTCTGCCGGTAGGCCTTCTCGTCGGCGCAGGCCGGATCCTTGTCGTACAGGCGCGCGGCATCCGCGCAGTACCCGGTGAACGTGTACTTCAGCTCCGCCTCCGACGGGCAGGTGGCGATCTGCACGACCGAGGACAGGTCGGGGCAGCTTACGGTGCCGGCGGCGTGCGCCGCGGCGGGGAGCAAGGTCAGCGCGAGCCACAGCAGCTTCATGACGACCTCTACGCGAAAGGCTTTCTGACCCCCGGGAGCATACTTCGAGCACGCCGGTGTCGCGACCGGCGCCGTTCCTGCTTAGAATGGAAGGGCGATCTCCCCCGCACGGTCCCGCGACCTCGGCCCGAAGGCGACTACCATGAACGACCGCACGCCCAAGCAGCCCTCCCTCGACGACTGGAAGAAAGCCGCCGCGAAGTCCGCCGGCGCACCCGACAAGCTTATCTGGCGCACGCCGGAGGGCATCGACGTCAAGGCGCTCTACACCGCCGAGGACATCAAAGACTTGCCTTTCGCCAACACATTGCCCGGCTTCGAGCCGTTCGTGCGCGGGCCGCAGGCGACGATGTACGCGGTGCGGCCGTGGACGATCCGCCAGTACTCGGGCTTCTCGACCGCCGAGGAGTCGAACGCCTTCTATCGCCGCAACCTCGCCGCCGGCCAGCAGGGCGTGTCGATCGCGTTCGATCTCGCGACGCACCGCGGCTACGACTCGGACCACCCGCGCGTCGGCGGCGACGTCGGCAAGGCGGGCGTCGCCATCGATTCGGTCGCGGACATGAAAGTACTGTTCGACGGCATCCCGCTCGACAAGATCTCGGTATCGATGACGATGAACGGCGCGGTGCTGCCGGTGCTCGCCGGCTACGTCGTCGCTGCGGAAGAGCAGGGCGTGAAGCAGGACCAGTTGTCCGGGACCATCCAGAACGACATCCTCAAGGAGTTCATGGTTCGCAACACCTACATCTATCCGCCCGAACCGTCGATGCGCATCGTGGCCGACATCATCGAGCACACGGCGCGCCACATGCCGAAGTTCAACTCGATTTCGATCTCCGGTTACCACATCCAGGAGGCGGGCGCGACGCAGGCGCTCGAGCTCGCCTTCACGCTCGCCGACGGGCGCGACTACGTGCGCGCGGCGCTCGCGCGCGGCCTTGACGTGGACGAGTTCGCCGGGCGGCTGTCGTTCTTCTTCAACGTCGGGATGAACTTCTATCTCGAGGTCGCGAAGCTGCGCGCGGCGCGCCTGCTGTGGTGGCGGATGATGAAGGACTTCAACCCGAAGAACGCGCGCTCGCTGATGCTGCGCACGCACGTGCAGACCTCGGGCTGGTCGCTCACCGAGCAGGATCCCTACAACAACATCGTGCGCACGACGATCGAGGGGCTGGCGGCGGTGTTCGGCGGCACGCAGTCGCTGCACACCAACTCGTTCGACGAGGCGATCGCGCTGCCGACCGATTTCTCGGCGCGCATCGCGCGCAACACCCAGCTCGTCATCCAGGAGGAGACCCACATCACGGCCGTCGTCGATCCCTGGGCCGGCTCCTACATGATGGAGCGGCTCACGCAGGACATGGCCGACAAGGCCTGGGAAATCATCGAAGAGGTCGAGAAGATCGGCGGAATGACCAAGGCGGTGCAGTCGGGCTGGGCGAAGCTGCGCATCGAGGCGTGCGCCGCCGAAAAGCAGGCGCGCATCGACCGCGGCGAGGACGTGATCATCGGCGTCAACAAGTACAAGCTCGCCGCGGAGGAACCGCTCGCAATCCGCCAGATCGACAACACCGCGGTGCGCGAGGCGCAGATCAAGCGGCTGCGGGAGGTAAAGGCGAAGCGTGATGCGCGCGCGGTCGCGGCCGCCCTCGCGGCGCTGACGCGCGCGGCACAAACCAGCGCGGCACAGGCGGGTAATGACAATCTCCTCGACCTTGCGATCAAGGCGATCCGCGCCCGCGCCACGGTAGGCGAAGTCAGCGATGCGCTCGAGAAGGTGTGGGGCCGCTACCAGGCGCACTCGCAGACCGTATCGGGCGTCTACGGCGCGGCGTTCATGCAGGACGCCGGCTGGCAGGCGCTCAAGGGCGACATCGAGCAGTTCGAAGCCGCGGAGGGCCGGCGTCCGCGCATTCTGGTCGCGAAGGTCGGACAGGACGGCCACGACCGCGGCGCCAAAGTCATTGCCACGGCGTTTGCGGATCTCGGGTTCGACGTCGACATCGGGCCGCTCTTCCAGACGCCGGAGGAAGCCGCGCGCCAGGCGATCGAGAACGACGTCCACGCGGTAGGCGTCTCGACGCTCGCGGCCGGACACAAGACGCTTGTGCCCGAGCTCGTCAAGGCGCTGCAGGCCCAAGGCGCGCCGGAGATCATCGTGGTCGTCGGCGGTGTGATTCCCCAGCAGGACTACGAGTTCCTGAAAGCCGCCGGCGTCGCGGCGATCTTCGGTCCCGGTACGGTGATCTCGGAGGCCGCGCGGACCACGCTCAAGGCCATCCGGAACGCCCGGGTCGCCGCAGGCGCGGTTTGATCTCACGCAAGGCGCGCGGAGCGTGCCCCCAGTAGGTTTTCGGGCTCGCAACAACGCGCCAAGCGGACCTCCTCCGATGCCGGTTCAGAAGCGGGCGCACGCCGCGCCCGAGCACCTCGATCCCGCCGACCGGCGGCTCGCGGAGCGCGTGGTCGGCCGCGAGCCGCGCGCGCTCGCGAAGGCGATCACGTTGATCGAATCGTCGCGGCGCGATCATCAGGCGCGGGCCACCGCACTCCTGGAGGCGTTGCTGCCGCACACCGGGGGAAGCTTCCGCGTCGGCATCAGCGGCGCGCCCGGCGCAGGAAAGTCCACGTTCATCGAAGGGCTCGGGCGCTTCCTGACCGCGCGCGGACGTCGCGTCGCGGTGCTGGCGGTCGACCCGACGAGCGCGGTCTCGGGCGGCTCGATCCTCGGCGACAAGACGCGCATGGAAAAGCTCGCGCGCGATCCGAATGCGTTCATTCGCCCGAGCCCCTCGGGCGGGACGCTCGGCGGCGTCGCGCACAAGACGCGCGAGGCGCTCGCCCTGTGCGAGGCGGCCGGCTACGACGTGGTGATCGTGGAGACGGTGGGCGTCGGGCAGTCCGAGACCGCGGTGGCCGGCATGACCGACTGCTTCGTTCTGCTCGCGCTGCCGAACGCGGGCGATGACCTGCAGGCGATCAAGCGCGGCATCGTGGAGCTGGTCGACTTCGTGCTGGTGAACAAGGCCGACATCGATCCCAAGGCAGCCGAGCTCGCGCGCACCCAGATCGCGAACGCGTTCTCGATGCTGCGCCAGCGCGCGGCGCACTGGTCGCCGCCGGCGCTCGCGTTGAGCGCGCTCACCGGTGCCGGCGTCGAGGCCTTCTGGAGCGCAGCGGAGCGGTTCCGCGCGGCGGCGACCGCGAGCGGCGCGGCGGCGGCGAAGCGCAAGGCGCAGGCGCTCGACTGGATGATCGCGCTTGTCGAGCACGAACTGCGTGCCCGCTTCTATCAGAACGCGGCGGTGAAGGCGGAGCTCGTAGCGGTGCAGGCGGCGGTCGCTGAGGGGAGAATGACGCCGGCCGCCGCAGCCGCACGGCTGCTCGCGTGCGTCAGGACCTAGATTCGGTCGGGGAGGAAGGAAGCATGCACGACATCATCCGGCAGCTCGATGAGATGCGCGCTGCCGCGCGGCTTGGAGGCGGCGAGAAGCGCATCGAGGCGCAGCACGCCAAGGGCAAGCTCACCGCCCGCGAGCGCATCGAGCTCTTGCTCGACCCGGACTCGTTCGAGGAATGGGACATGTTCGTGGAGCACCGCTGCGTCGACTTCGGCATGGGCGAGCAGAAGATCCCGGGCGACGGCGTGGTGATCGGCTACGGCACGATCAACGGACGCCTGGTGTTCGTCTTCAGCCAGGACTTCACGGTGTTCGGGGGCGCCCTGTCGGAGGCCCACGCGGAGAAAATCTGCAAGATCATGGACCACGCGCTCAAGGCCGGGGCGCCCGTGATCGGCCTGAACGACTCCGGCGGCGCGCGCATCCAGGAAGGCGTCGCCTCGCTCGGCGGTTACGCCGACGTGTTCCAGCGCAACGTTCTCGCGTCCGGCGTGATCCCGCAGATCTCGGTGATCATGGGGCCATGCGCGGGCGGCGCGGTGTACTCGCCGGCGATGACCGATTTCATCGTAATGGTCAAGGACACGTCCTACATGTTCGTCACCGGACCCGAGGTCGTGAAGACGGTGACCAACGAAGAGATCACAGCCGAGGAGCTCGGCGGCGCGGTGACGCACTCGACGAAATCGGGCGTCGCCGACCGCGCGTTCGAGAACGACGTCGAGGCGCTCGCGATGGTGCGACGGCTGGTGAACTACCTGCCGTCCAACAACCGCGAGAAGCCGCCGGTGCGCCCCACCACCGACGGCGCCGACCGGCTGGACTATTCGCTCGACACGCTCGTACCCGACAATCCGAACAAGGCGTACGACATCAAGGAGCTCATCCTCAAGGTCGTCGACGACACAGACTTCTTCGAATTGCAACCCGACAACGCGAAGAACATGGTGATCGGCTTCGGCCGGATGGAGGGCTCCACCGTCGGCATCGTCGCGAACCAGCCGCTCGTGCTCGCCGGCTGCCTGGACATCAAGAGCTCGATCAAAGCGGCGCGCTTCGTGCGCTTCTGCGACGCGTTCAACATCCCGATCATCACGTTCGTCGACGTGCCGGGGTTCATGCCCGGGACCGTGCAGGAGTACGGCGGCATCATCAAGCACGGCGCGAAACTCCTTTACGCCTACGCCGAAGCGACCGTGCCGAAAGTGACCGTGATCACGCGCAAGGCCTACGGCGGCGCCTATGACGTCATGAGCTCGAAGCATCTGCGCGGCGACGTGAACTTCGCGTGGCCGTCGGCGGAGATCGCGGTGATGGGGCCGAAGGGCGCGGTCGAAATCATCTTCCGCAAAGACCTCGGCGACCCGCAGAAGATCGCCGCACGCACCGAGGAGTACCGGAAGAAGTTCGCCAACCCGTTCGTCGCCGGCAGCCGCGGATTCATCGACGACGTGATCATGCCGCACGAGACGCGCAAGCGCATCTGCCGGTCGCTCGCGATGCTGCGCCAGAAGAAGCTCGAGAACCCGTGGCGCAAACACGGCAATATACCGTTGTAGGGAAGGGGAAAGGGAGAAGGGGGAAGGGAGCGGCGTGAGTGCGCCGCCGTCAGCTCGCCGCCTCCGGCACACGATGTTCAAGAAAATCCTGATCGCCAACCGCGGCGAGATCGCCTGTCGCGTGATCCGCACCGCGCAACGTATGGGCATCGGGACCGTTGCGGTCTACTCCGAGGCGGACCGCGACGCGCGGCACGTGGACCTCGCCGACGAGGCGGTGCTGATCGGCCCGCCGCCGTCGGCGCAGAGCTACCTGCTGATGGATCGCATCCTGCAGGCCGCGAAAGACACCGGCGCCGACGCGGTGCACCCGGGCTACGGCTTCCTGTCCGAGAATGCGGCGTTCTGTGACCTGCTGGAGAAGAACGGCGTCGTCTTCATCGGGCCGAAGGTGAAGTCGATCCAGGCGATGGGCGACAAGATCGCCTCCAAGAAGCTCGCGGCGGCGGCCAAGGTGAACACCATCCCCGGCTACACCGACGTGGTCGAGCGCGCCGACCAGGCGGTCGAGATCGCGCAAGGCATCGGCTACCCGGTGATGATCAAGGCCTCAGCGGGCGGCGGGGGCAAGGGCCTGCGGGTCGCGTGGACCGACGCCGAGTGCGGCGAGGGATTCCAGAGCTGCCGCAACGAGGCGACGGCCGCGTTCGGCGACGACCGGGTGTTCATCGAGAAATTCATCGTCGAGCCGCGCCACATCGAGATCCAGGTGCTCGGCGACGCGCACGGCCACTGCCTGTACCTCTGGGAACGCGAGTGTTCGATCCAGCGGCGCCACCAGAAGGTGATCGAAGAGGCGCCCTCCCCGTTCCTCGATGACCGGACGCGCCGCGCGATGGGCGAGCAGGCCGTGGCGCTCGCCAAGGCGGTCGACTATCAGTCGGCCGGCACCGTCGAGTTCGTGGTCGGCGCCGACCACCGCTTCTACTTTCTCGAGATGAACACGCGGCTGCAGGTCGAGCACCCGGTGACCGAGATGATCACCGGCCTCGACCTCGTCGAGCAGATGATCCGCGTCGCCGCGGGCGAGCGGCTCGCGTTCGCGCAGAAGGACGTGAAGCTGAACGGCTGGGCGATCGAGTGCCGCATCAACGCCGAGGATCCGTTCCGCGGCTTTCTGCCTTCGATCGGGCGGCTGGTGAAGTACATGCCGCCCGCCGAGCTGCCGGGGATGGTGCGCGTCGACACCGGGGTCTGCGAGGGCGGCGAGATCTCGCTGTACTACGACTCGATGATCGCGAAGCTCGTCGCCCACGGCGCGACGCGCGACCAGGCGATCGCACGCTTGCGCGACGCGCTGAACGCCTTCGTCATCCGCGGTGTGTCCACGAACATCCCGTTCCAGGCAGCGCTCATGCAGCACCCGCGCTTCGTGGCGGGGCGCTTCAACACCGGGTTCATCGCCGAGGAGTACCCGCAGGGCTTCCGCAGCGAGGACGCCCCGCACGACGATCCAGGACTCCTCGTATGCGTCGCGGCGGTGCTTCACCGCCGATACATGGACCGCGCCGCCGGGATTACCGGCCAGCTGCGCGGCCACGAGCGCAGGGTGGGGGCCAGCTGGGTGGTGGTCCTGCGCGGCGAGCACCACCCGGTGACGGTGTCCAACATCGCGGGCGGGCAACACGTCGCGTACAAGGGCGAGGCGTTTACCGTGCTCTCCGACTGGGCGTTCGGACACCCGATCTTCCGCGGCACGGTCAATGGGCGCGACGTCTGCATGCAGGTCGAGCGGCGGAACCTCATCTACCGCCTCTTCCATTGGGGCACCCAGGTCGACGTGATGGTGCTCACCGCGCGCGCGGCCGAGCTCTACGCGCTGATGCCGCACAAGGCGCCACCGGACCTCTCGAAGTTCCTGATCTCGCCGATGCCGGGTCTCCTGACCGAAGTTGCCGTGGCCGTGGGCCAGGAGGTCAAGACCGGCGAGAAGCTCGCGGTAATCGAGGCGATGAAGATGGAAAACGTCCTGCGCGCGGAGAACGATGGGCGCGTCAAGGCGCTCCTCGTGAAGCCGGGCGACAGCCTGGCGGTCGATCAGTCGATCATCGAGTTCGAGTGAACGCGCCGGTCACCGCGGCGCGAATGCCGCGATGACCTCCGCCGGCGCCTGGACGAGCTCGATCAGCACGCCTTCGCCCGCGATCGGGAACTGCTCGTTCGCCTTCGGATGGATGAAGCAGATGTCGTATCCGGCGCCACCGCGCCGAATGCCGCCCGGGGCGAATCGCACACCCTGCGCCGTCAGCCACTGCATCGCCTTCGGCAGATCGTCGACCCACAGGCCGATGTGGTTGAGCGGCGTCTCGTGCACCGCGGGCTTCTTCGCCGCGTCGAGCGGCTGCATCAGGTCCACCTCGACCTGGTGCGCGCCCGACCCGAGCGCGAGGATGTCCTCGTCGACGTTCTCGCGCTCGCTGCGGTAGTTGCCGGTCACGGGCACGCCGAGCGCGTCGACCCAGAGCTTCGCAAGACGTCCCTTGTCGAGCGCGCCGATGGCGATCTGCTGCAGGCCGAGGATGCGAAAAGGTCGGGTCGTCATGCAGGGGCTCCGGTGGAGCGGCGGATTCTACCGGGCCCCCATCAATGCCAGCAGCACGCCGCCCGCAACGACGCTCGCGATCTGCCCGGCGGCGTTCGCGCCCATGGCGTGCATCAGCAGGAAATTCTCGAAATCCTCGTCCTGCGCGACCTTCTGCACGACGCGGGCGGCCATTGGAAACGCGCTGATGCCCGCCGCCCCGATCAGAGGGTTGAAGTGCCCGCCGCTGAGCACGTTCAGGAGCTTGGCGAAAAGCAACCCCGCAGCGGCATCGACCGTGAACGCGAGGATGCCGAGCACCAGGATCGCGAGCGTGCTGGGCTTGAGGAACTCGGTGCCGACCATCGTCGAGCCGATGGCGAGCCCGAGGAAGAGTGTCACGATATTGGCGATCTCCTCGGACGAAGCCTTCGTGAGCCGCTGGACCGCGCCGGACTCCTTCATCAGGTTGCCGAGCATCAGCATGCCGATCAGCGGCGTCGCGAAGGGCACCAGCGTCCCGACCAGCCCCGTGACCACGATCGGGAACAGGATGCGGGTGCGCCGGCTGATCACGCGCTGGCTGTACGGCATGCGGATCAGCCGCTCGCGCTGGGTCGTCAGCGCACGCATGATCGGGGGCAGGATGATCGGCACCAACGACATGTAGCTGTAGGCGGCAACGGTGATGGGCCCCAGCAGGTGCGGCGCCAGGATGCCGCTGACGTAGATCGAAGTCGGGCCATCGATCGCGCCGATGATCCCGATCGAGGCCGCCTCCTCGCGGCTGAAGCCGAGCAGCAGGGCCAGAACCAGGGTCAGGAAGATCCCGAACTGGCCGGCCGCTCCGAGCAGCACCATCCGCGGGTTCTCGAGCAACGGCCCGAAGTCGGTGAGCGCGCCGATGCCGATGAAGATCAGCAACGGAAAAAGCTCGTTCGCGATGCCCGCGTTGTAGAGCACGCGCAGCATCCCGTCGTCGGCAATGAGCGGCGACAGCGGCAGGTTCGCGAGGAGGCAACCCGCGCCGATCGGCACGAGCAGCAGCGGCTCGTAGTCTTTTTCGATGCCCAGGTAGAGCAGCACGCAGGCGACCGCGATCATGATCACGGACTGCGGCGTCACGTGCATGACGCCCTGCAGCAGCAGGTTCAGCGTGTCGCCGCTCACGGCCGCTCAGCCCTCACGAAAGCGGACGATCGGCTCGCCGTGCCCGACCGCCTGCCCGACGGCGACGCAGACCTCCGCGATCGTTCCGGCGCGGGGCGACTTGATGCTGTTCTTCATCTTCATCGCTTCGAGGACGGCGATCGGCTGGCCGCGCTCGACCGCGTCGCCGGCCGCGACGCTGACTTCGAGGATCACGCCGGGCATCGGCGCGTTGAGCGCGCCCGCGCCGCCGCCGACTCTCGCCGGCTGGGGCGCAACGGTCGCGGGCGTGCGGCTGACCGGCGCTGCGGGCCCGGGCGGCGAACCCGCTGCCGCGGCACCGCGCGAGGGCGCGAAGCCGGGCGTGATCGTCGCCTCGGGCAGGTCCTCGTCGCCCGCGAGCGCGACTTCGTAGCGCTCGTCGCCGACGACGACCTCGAAGCGATCGGCCGACTGCTCCTGCACGTCGATCACGAACTCGCGGCCGCGAATCTGCAACGTGTAGCGCCTCATGGCTTGCCTCGCCAGCTGCGGTTCTGGCGCGCGCGCCCGGTCGCGACCCAGCGCGAGGCATACAGCAGGCTCCCGGGCCAGTAGCTGCGCATCGCCGGCGCGGCCTCGCGACGGCGTATCGCCTTGTGCGTCAGTACGGCGACGGTGATCGCCGCAACGAGGTCCGCGTCCATTCCCCCGGCCGGCGCCCCTGCCGGCGCCGGCTTGACGTCGCGCACCGACGGGGCCGGCACGGCCGGCGGTGCGTCGAAGCGGAGCACCAGGTTGAGCAGGCCCCACAGCGCCGCGAGCAGCGCGAACACGAGGCCCATGCCGACCACCGTCATCTGCAGACCCCAGCCGAGGTTCTCCACGCGCGGCTCCTAGGACGGGAAGAGACCGTGCTTCTTCGCCGGGTTCTGCTGCACCTTCGTGCGCAGGATCTCGAGCGCGCGCGCGAGGCGCGGGCGCGTCTCGCGCGGCTCGATCACCTCGTCGATCTGGCCGACGTCGGCGGCGCGATACGGGTTGAAGAACTTCTCCCGGTAGTAGGCGATCAGCTCGCGCTCCTTCGCCCGCGGATCGGCGGCGCCGCGCACCTCCTCGCGGTACAGCACCCGCACCGCGGGCTCGGCGCCCATCACCGCGATCTGCGCGGTCGGCCAGGCGAAGGCGAGGTCGGTGCGCATCTGCTTCGAGCTCATCGCGACGTACGCGCCGCCCATGGCCTTGCGCGTCACGATCGAAATCTTCGGTACCGTGGATTCGCAGTACGCGTAGATGATCTTTGCGCCGTGGCGGATCACGCCGCCGTACTCCTGGTCCACGCCGGGCAGGAAGCCGGGGCAGTCGACGAACGTCACGATCGGGATGTTGTACGCGTCGCAGGTGCGGATGAAGCGCGCGATCTTGTCGCTCGCGTCGATGTTCAGCGCGCCCGACATGTGGGCCGGCTGGTTCGCGACGACGCCCACCGAGTAGCCGTCGAGCCGTGCGAAGCCGACCACCGCGTTGGGCGCGAAGTCGGGGTGGATCTCGAGGAAGCTGTCGCGGTCGAAGACGTGCCAGATCGCGGTGCGCATGTCGTACGGCTCGTTCTCGTCGCGCGGCACGAGTGCGTTGAGCGCCTCGTCCATGCGGTCGGTCGGATCGTAGGGCGCGACCTGCTGCGGGTCCTCGTGGTTATTCTGCGGCAGGTAGCCGAGCAGCCGCTTGGCGAGCTCGAGCGCCGCAGGCTCGGTGTCGGCGGCGAGATGCGCGACGCCGCTGCGGCCGGTGTGCACTGCGGCGCCGCCGAGGGTCAGCGCGGTGACCTCCTCGCCGGTGATCGCCTTGATCACGTCGGGGCCGGTGAGGAACATCGACGCACCGCCCGCCATGATCACGAAATCGGTGAGTGCGGGGGAGTAGACCGCCCCGCCCGCGCACGGCCCGAGGATGAGCGAGATCTGCGGAATGACGCCCGAGGCCATCACGTTGCGCACGAACACCTCGCCGTAGGCGGCGAGACTGCGCACGCCCTCCTGGATGCGTGCGCCGCCCGAGTCGTTCAGACCGATGAGCGGAATGCCGCTTTCGAGCGCGAGGTCCTGGATGCGGCAGATCTTGTTCGACTGGACCTCCGAGAACGACCCGCCGAGGACGGTGAAATCCTGCGCGAACACGGCGACGCGCCGGCCGTTGATCTTGCCAAAGCCGGTGACGATCCCGTCGCCCGGGAAGCGCTGCTCGTCCAGACCGAACTCGGCGACGTTATGCGTGGCGAGCGCGCCGAACTCCTGGAACGATCCTTCGTCGAGGAGGAGCGCCAGCCGCTCGCGCGCCGTGAGCTTCCCGCGCGCGTGCTGCTGCTCGATGCGTTTCGCGCCGCCACCCAGCACCGCGCGACTGCGCATCTCGCGCAGCGTCGCAATGTGCTCGCTCGCCTTCGCGTCCGACATCGCCCCCCCTCCTCCGAACCCGGACAGGGTGGCCGCGGGACGGCAGTGCGGTTTTGACCTGAGTCAACCAGCGCGCCGAACGTGAGAGGCGCGCGGGACGCGGACGCCCAGGCGGCCGCTCTTGTTGATCTAACTTGGGGGATATACAAGGGGGGACCCCCTTGTTCGTGCGAGATGGCGCGCCCGGCAGGAATCGAACCTGCGACCTTTGGCTTCGGAAACCAACACTCTATCCAACTGAGCTACGGGCGCGCGGAAGGAGCGGCGGCATTTTACCGCAAGGGGGCGGGCGACTATAATCCGGCCTCCCACCTGCGCCAGTATCCCTCCTCCGAGGCGTCGACCGATGAAAGACCAAGGCCACGAGCACGTTCATTCCTCGCCGATCAAGACCCCGCGGCAGCTCGCCGTGGTGGTGGTGCTGGCGTTCGTGATCCCGGTCGTCGGTCTGATCCTTCTCGCGGGCTTCGTGATCTCCGGCTATCGCAGTGCCGCGTCGAAGGCCGAGGAGCCCGACGTGATCGCGCGACGCATCCTGCCCGTGGCCAGCGTCGAGTTCGCGGAGGCAGCAGCGGGTCCGCGCGCCGCGAAGAGCGGTGAGGAGGTCTACAAGGCAGTCTGCGCAGCGTGCCACGGCACTGGCGCTGCCGGCGCACCGAAGGCCGGCGACCAGGC
>Ga0315278_10002139_pt1 | contig 17533 bp, 16 predicted proteins | sample YL17G06_0_MG_FD_203880 | JGI IMG/M metagenome (GOLD analysis project Ga0315278, IMG submission 203880) | Sediment microbial communities from Yellowstone Lake, YNP, Wyoming, USA - YL17G06_0 | ecosystem: Environmental > Aquatic > Freshwater > Lake > Sediment | place: USA: Wyoming | collected... | reverse complement strand
CTGAAAAAAATTAAAAATGATACCAGAACGAAGAGAATTTCTTGTTCTCCGGAAGTTCAGTAGAAAATCAAGATTCTGAACCATACCACATAAACATTTGCCATGAAACCTCTCAAAAAGAAATCCTCTTCAACTTTTGAAGTCCTAAATGTAAGATTGAGAGTAACTAAACAAAATATAACGAAATGAATTTCCCTCTACCCCTACCTCAACCCATCCTCCTTCTTAGCCTCTTCCTTTTTTAGACCTCCTATTCTTGCATGAGGCCGTCCCGAGTCGGCCACAACCAAGACCACTACAATCTCATCTGCCTTTGGAGCATCTTGGAGTCTCACAGCCATCGCATCAAAGTGCGACCGAACAAATAAGGCATCTTTATAATGGAGGGGGACATCGATTTCGGTCCCAGGACCTCCCATTTTTTTTGTCGCTGGAATAACGGCCTTCCCTCCCCCCACTTCATCTCTAAAGGGCTTGCCCAGCTTGGGATGAAGGATGGCCGCCGCATGCTCAAGTTCACCATCCATCCCGACTATGGCAGCCTTACCATAGCTCTCAACCTTTTCAACTTGGTGGCCTAGAGCCTCAACAGCTTTCCTTCCTAGGATTCTACCCAGTTCTTCTCCAATATCCGTCAATTTATCTAGATTCTCCTGATATTTTCCTACAAAAGGGTTCTTGATCACCGCCAAGGCTGCTGCTTTCCGGGTGGGTGGTACAACTTCTCTCCCTCCATCAATAAGGGTCTCTTCGACGAAAGTCGCAAATTTTCTGATCTCCATATTATTTAGCTCCTTTCATTTTTGAGGTAAATGCTAAATTTCATTACCTGTATTATAAGGTCCGATTTTACTGTCAGATAGTGTAAGGTAGTCGTAAGCCGAGAGCACATGGGTTTTTACGATGTGCAGGAATTCTTCAATTTCAACATATTCGTTGGCTGCACAAATGTTGCGCGGAAAAGGTCCGTACAGGTAAGCTGGCACATTAAGGTAACGCCACCGTTTTGCGTCTGTGCCACCGAGGCTGATGAAAGGCTCAGGTTCGAAGCTTCTGAGTGCTTTTACGTTCGCACGGATGAACTTGACCATTACGCCGTAAGGTTCGCACCAATTTGGCGGTGCATAGTTGATTTCTTTACAGCTCACCTCTGGGTATCGCAGGGCAATCTTTTCGACCTCGGCCATCATGCGCCCCTTGTCGAGGCCCATCGGCAAGCGGATGTCGGCCTCAACGACACACTCACTCGGCACCATATTCACCTTCAGCCCCCCTCGTATCGTCCCGATGTTGACCGTTACCTTCCTGACAATTTCTGAGGTTTCCTTACCTTGCACCTGATTGATAACCTCGGCGTTACGGCGTAGCACTGCATCAATGTCTGCCGGGATCAGTACTTGGATCTCGGATAGGACTTCTAGATCGGCGATCAGTTGGGTGGCAATCTTAATCGCATTCTGGGCCATATGGGTGTGAGGGCCATATCCTCCACGTGTGTGCACAGTGAAGGCTAGCCATATAAGCCCCCTCTCTCCGAAATGGATGATGTAGGGATTACTCGGCTCGCCGTTCAAACAGCAGTCACCGTGAATCTCAGGGTGATGCTCCATTAGGTATCGAGTACCCCAAGGCCCGAAGTTCTCCTCGTCCGAAACGCAGGTCAAGGTCAGCCGTCCCTTCAACCTGTCACGTATGCGGTGCAGATAGGCGAAAGTAAAAATCGAGGCAGTGGTGCCGCACTTCATGTCGGCAGCACCTCGACCGTAAACGCGACCGTCAGCCACAGTGCCGCCCCACGGGTCATAGGTCCAGCCTACGGTATCGCCCACTGGAAAGACGTCAGTGTGGCCGTTCAATACCAGATGACGCCCGGACGCGCCGCACTCAAAGCTACCAACAATGTTAGGCATCTCCTCCTGCGGCGCGATGATCCGGTAGGGCAACGCTTTTTCATCAAGGAACTGACGAATATGTGCGGCAGCGGCACGCGTGTCTCCTGGCGGATTTGGACTCTTTGCTTGGATGAAATGGCTCAAGAAGTCGACCAGCTTGTCACGGTCGTCCTCAATCCAATGTAATAACATTTCTTTTTGATCTTTCATGAAGAATTCCTCCTTTTGCCAGATGGGATAAACGAGGAGAAGCAAGCGACTGAGACCTTGATAGTTTTAAAATCCATGGGCAATTTGTACGTATCAGAGGGTTAAACCCGTTGATGAGCCAATAAGGGTTCATTTCAACCTCCTTGCTGAAGTTTTTTACATCCAGCAATATCGTCCAAGCCATCAGATTGTTTGGTATGATTAATCAATCACTTAATTTCGTCTTTGACTATTTAAGCGAACCCAAAGTTAAATTAATCACCTCTTCCAGGACAGGTGAAGGGTTATTTTATTTGTTTTTTTCTCATAAACTCGATAAGAATTAATAATGTAATAGAAACTCCTATGAGCAGAGATGACACAGCAGCAATCGTTGGATCGATTTCCAATCGAATCCCGTCCCACATGCGCTTAGGAAGCGTCACCGCTGTCGTACCACAAATAAAGATTGCAATAACCAGTTCATCAAAGGAAACAATAAACGCGAATAGAGCCGCCGAGATTATACCGGGTCTGATAATTGGCAGAGTCACTAAAAGAAATGTCTTCAATGGATTGGCACCTAGGCTAAGGGATGCTCGTTCCATTGTTTCATCAAATCCTTTCAAGGTGGCACTGACGATAACTAAGACATACGGGATGGTGAGAATAGTGTGGGCAGCGACCAATCCAGGAACGGTTCCCACAATACGAAGCTTAGAATAAAAAAAATAGACAGCAATGGCGATGATGATAAGGGGGACAATCATGGGAGAGACAGCAAATGAATAGATCAGATTTTTACCTTTAAAATTCCCTCGAACTAAAGAAATGGCCAAGAGTGTTCCGAGAATTGTAGCGACAATGGTTGTGATCGAAGCAACTTGAAGACTCAAGATGGTGGCCTGTGTCCAGTCGCGACTCGAAAAGTAGTTTTTATACCACTGTAGAGAAAAACCTGGGGGTGGGAATTGTAAATACGTGGCTGTGCTGAAAGAAATGGGGACAACGATAAAAATCGGAAGGATCAGAAGCAGAAAAATCAACCCACAGACCGCATAAAGTAAAAAAGATGGCAAACGATGTCCCAAAGGCCTTCCCTTTGAAAAACTTTGATTTGAGTTTTTCATCTTTATCGGCCCATAAACTTCCCCATTCCAAAGAAGCGATTATAAATGGGGAAAATAAGCAGTGTTACAGCCAAAAGAATAACTGCCATTGCAGAGGCAAATCCCCAATTTAATAACTGATTTACTTGGGTTTCAATAAACATCGATATCATCACATCAGATATTCCTCCTAAAAGAGCGGGCGTTATGAAAAATCCCAAACCTATTATAAAAACCAAAAGTGATCCTCCCCCAACCCCTGGTAGGCTTAAAGGCAAAAAAATGTGAAAAAAAACTCTAAAGGGGGTCGCTCCAAGATTTTCAGCCGCCTTCATTAAGTCCTTATTAATCCCCGCCATTACACTATATGTAGGAAGAATCATAAATGGCAACAGAATTTGGACCATCCCAACATAAACTCCAAATAGGTTATGCATCAATTTTAAGGGTGAAGAGATAAAACCCCAATTTATCAATAACTGATTGAGCACCCCGGTTCGTCCTAAAATGACCATCCACGCATATGTTCGGACTAAAAAAGCAGTAAAAAAGGGCAAAATAACCATAATCATTAATAAGTTTTTTATTCTGGAGGAAGTCGTTGAAAGTAAATAAGCAATTGGATAGCCTAAAAGTAGACAGATAACAGTTACACTAATACTCATTTTAAAAGTGTTGACTAAAACATAAGAATATGACGATATTTTGAAAAAATGGATATAGTTTTTCATCGTGAATTCAGGGTCAAAAAGACTTAGAAGTAGCATTCGAGAAATAGGATATGCATATAAGGTCAAAAGAACCAGAAGAGGTAAAGCCAAAAGCAATAGCCACTTGGTTTTGGCCCTTCTCTGAAGAGCCTTAGAGGTGAGCGAGATTAATTCAGGTTCTCCAAATCTCTTTTCGTATGAATTCATGACTATATTGATCTCATAAGATACAGCTGTCTTTTTCTTTCCACCCGATGAGAACACTTTCTCCCATTTTGATTATTTGGGTGCTATCTTTATTCTGGTGCTTGATTAGAAGTTCTGTTCCATCTTTTAACAACCTGACCTTAAGCTTTGTTATGTCCCCCAAATAAGCAACTTCCTCGATCATAACCATAAACTGGTTAGGAGAGGATTGCCCCTGTTCAACAAGGGAAATCTTTTCGGGCCGAATAGCCAAATATCCGTTTTCTCCTATGGGTTTATCTCGGTTAATAAAAGATGTAAAAACCAATCCTGTCTCGCTCATAAATTGGGATTTCTGGTGACTGATCTCTACAATCTTACCCTTTATAAAATTCGATTCGCCAATAAAGTCAGCTACGAAAAAGTTTTTCGGGTTATCGTAAATTTCAACAGGCGCGCCCACTTGTTCTATCTTTCCAAAATTTATTACTGCGATTCTATCAGACATAGTCAAAGCCTCGTCCTGATCGTGAGTTACATAGACAACCGTAATGTTCAGTAACCGAGTGATTTGCTTAATTTCTAGCTGCATGTGTTCTCTTAATTTTTTGTCCAGCGCGCCCAGAGGTTCATCCATCAAAAGGACTCTGGGATTGAATACAAGAGCCCGAGCTAAAGCAACCCGTTGTTGCTGCCCCCCACTAAGTTGCCTTGGAAAACGTTTCTCGTAACCGGAAAGTTTGATGAGTTCTAGGACTTCCGCTACTCTTTTTTGTATCTCCTTCTTTCCAACTTTCCTCATTCTCAAAGGAAAACCGATGTTACGTTCAACAGTCATGTGAGGAAAAAGGGAATAATTTTGAAAAACCATTCCTATTTCTCGCTTGTACGGCGGTTTGAACATGATTTTCTCATCATTGATGAAAATCTCTCCATTATCTGGAATCTCAAAGCCTGCGATCATCATTAATGTTGTTGTCTTTCCAGATCCACTAGGACCCAATAGGGTAATGAATTCCCCAGGTTCAATCCGAAGACTGATAGCATTCACAGCCAAAACATCACCAAACTGTTTAGTCAGATTATGTAACCTAATGCTTGCTCCTTTAATGCCTTTTTCCATTGATATAATACCTGACAAAGTCTAAGTAAGATACCTCGCCATTACAGGCTGGGTATTTAGTTAACATTAAAACAATTTCAACTATTTCCTTCTTTCACTACACTGATATCGAATAAATAGTTTGATCAATTCAGAGCTGACCCTTTTCCCCGCTGTCCCCACAAAATATTTATCACTCTAAAACTCCCTTGCCCAAAGATCCTTCTCTTATCCAGAAAATTCTCCAGACACTACCCTCGAGCTGATACTCTCCAAAACCTCCATGATCTTGGCCGGAGAATATTTTAACAGCGCCAAAAGAAAAATATGAACATTATTGCTCTTTATCTCCATCGCCTCAATACCAAAATCATATTGCTCAGCTATCTCTTCAAACGACTCCTTTACCCTCCTCTTTCACTCTTTTGTCAAAATACCTTTCCGATAATTTGGAATCTGGAATCCAAACAAAATGATATTTGATATTATAGACACATGTGTTGGCATTTTAATTGCCATGCAGTCACTATATCATTTTTTCCGTGCTTTCAGCCCGAGGGTTTTCATCCCCAACCTTATAAGTGGGTATTTTGGCCTAACTTTCATGAGGGAGGATCAATGCTTCTTTAACTTCGATAAACTAAATAGATCCATAATCCAGCAGTCCTATCTTGATTATTTCTGGACTGTCCATTTATGCCAATATTCTGTTGTACGCTCTAAGTTTTCGCCCCACCATTCGGAATTACACAGGAATTGCATCTTGAGGTTTTCTGGAGCAGTTGGGGTATTTTTTAATATCTCGGGTTTTATTAAACTGAAGGCCCTTTTATTTATCGGACCTATTCCCCCCCGATAATAGTTTACCCACCTGGCCTGATTTTCTGCCTGAATTGAAAATTCAATAAATTTTAACGCATTTTTGTAATTTTTCGTTCCTTTCGGGATCCCCCAATACATACTATTCAACCCGCCTTGATTCCATTCGATTGCGACAGGTGCGCCTTCCTCCAAGATTTTAAGGATTCTTCCATGCCAGGAATTGGTCAGAACGACTTCCTTATCAGTTAAAAGTTGGGCAGGAATGGCCCCCGCATCCCACCATTTAACTACATGAGGCTTAATTTCTGTAAGCTTTTTGTATGCTCGAGCGATATCCAACGGATACAACTTATCAATTGGAACGCCATCGGCCATCAGCGCGAACTCTAAGCTACCACTAAAAGTCCCATTCATCAAGCAGCGTGGTCCCGGGAATCGTTTAACATCCCAGAAATCTTTCCAGTTTCTCGGGCGCTCTTTAGAAAAGACATCCGTTCTATAAGCCATAATCGTCGAATAGAAAGAATGACCGACTGCATATGGAATAAATGTCCCTTCTACGGCCTCATCGAAGAGCTTTTTGTCAAACCCGCTATAATCAATTTTTTCGAGAAGGCCTTGCTTTTGGAGAAGAATCACATATGCGGCACTGACGTCGGCAACATCCCATTCAATATTGCCAGTAGTAACCATGGCTTTAATTTTAGCAGTACTCGTGGGGGCTACATCAATTATTTTTATACCGGTCTTTTCCTCAAACGGTTTAAACAAAGCAGCACGTTGTGCATCGGAATAGGCCCCTCCCCAAGAACAAACTACAAGTGTTTCCGCTGATAAGGTATTCTGGAGGAGACCAACCCATCCTCCCACAAAAAGAGCAATGATCAGAATAACAACAAAGTTCCTTTTCTTTGTTTTACCCATAACAATTCTCCTCCTTTCTTTTTTTCAATTGATCCTCCCTCTTAGCAAAATCTAAGCCTGTCACCACCTTCCCCTTCAATACCGAGTTATCTAGATCGAATACACTGTATGCCAACTACCCTTCCCGGTGGGCGACAGTATAGCACGCTTAATGCGTGAAATCGTAAAGAGCCGCCTATTTGGGCGAGGGGTACATGCTGTAGACGAAGAATGCTGGCTCGTCACCAGTATTCGTGAGTTTGTAATAATGCCACCCAGGTGCGAGATAGACTCCATCGTTGGGACCAAACTCAATCTCCCCCTCTTCCCACGTGAGCGTCAACCTGCCACGAATGCAGTAATATACTTCCTCACGGATACCGTACCAGACTTCACCCGGCTTTGTGTCGTTCTCCGACTTAAACGACCACCCACCCGTTTCTAATCCTGGATCTAAGCTGGCCACCCCGAGGAGAAGCTCTGATCCGTGGCGTTCGCGGGTGATCAATCGCCTAACGCGCAACTTCTTCGAAGAACCATCCACTGACCCCCACTGTATCGTGTCGCAGTTTATCTTAGCGGGCCGAGGGCGTTTTTTTTCATCCATAAAATTACTCCTTTCTTCACTTGATAGTGGGTTTCACAAAATTCGTAATCCATTGATTCAATTAACTTATTTGACCTACAATTTTTTGACTTGCCCTCCTTTAAAAATTCCCATTTTTTTACAATTACTTACACAACCACAGCCACTTCAATGAGCCCATTTTTAGCCTTTTTCTTAAGGGGCGGAGGGCAAAAACCTTCTAATAAAATTTTGTGAAACTATGAAGATTTTCAACTCTTCTTTTTGAATCTCCTTAATTATCTTGAAGACTTGTTTAAATTGAATTTTCACCTCCTCCCCTTGTAAGGTTGTCATAACCTTCCTCAAGCCTGAGGGGCTTCACAAAAATCACACGTAGAAGGTCATCATGGATTTCCCATTTCTTCCCCAAGCATTGCTCTTTCCTCCTGAAGAACTCAATCCCCATTCACTTAAAAAACATGATCTCCTCTTTTCTGTCATCGATACTTCACCACTGGAAGAAATCTCTTGTCGAGGTAGCCCCCCTTTTCCACCCCTAGCACTCCTCAGAGCTTTCCTGTGTAAGAATGTTCGCTGCTTCCCTTCCCTCACAGAACTGACCAGCGAATTGAATGAACACCCAACCCTCTTGGCGACCACTATTCCCCAGAGTTCAAGAAACTCTACAACCTCAGGACCTCTTCAGAAAAAATCTCTTTACGACTGTTTTCTATATTCATGCAGTATCCGACGGTGAAAGGTCTTAACGCCATTGCCAACCTTTGCACCATCGCTAATATTACCATCCTTGCCGTCGCCCTTACCGCTGTTAAGATAGATCAAAAATATAAAATCCGTTATGTTAAAACCTTCATTCCAAAACTATTTTTGTGAAGCCCTATCACTTGATATTACTCTTCTTAAATTTTCCGATAATCTGAGTACCAAAACTAACGATAGTGCAAAATAAGAGGTTCATATGTTAAAAAATTTTACCGACGGTACCTTCTCCTATTTCTTCAAATGCATGATCTAAAATCCTGACTGCTTCGTCGATCGCAGACTTTTCTACTGTCATAGGGGGAGTAATCCTAACCACATTCCCGTATAATCCTCCCTTTCCAATAAGAAGTCCTCTCTTTTTGGTGTTCTCAAACAACTGAAGAATCTCATTGGTCGCAGGTTCTTTTTTCTCCTTAACCAGTTCCATGCCCAGAATCAGCCCCATTCCTCTCACCTCGCCGATGAGAGGATACTTATCTTGAAGTTCCAGCAATTTATCTTTCAGATAATTCCCCACTTTCTCCACATGTTCCGGAAGGTTATGCTTTTCCATGTAATTGATGGTTGCGATGCCTGCTCTCATACTTACCGGATTTCCACCAAACGTAGAAATCGAACTGGCCTTGAAACTGTCCGCGACCTCTGGGGATGCAATCGTTGCACCGATCGGAGCTCCATTAGCGAGACCTTTGGCAAAGGTCATCATATCCGGCTCCACTCCCCAATGCTCGATGCCAAACCACTTCGTCCCGGTCCTTCCAAAGCCCGTCTGAACCTCGTCTGAAATAAAAAGGCCCCCATATTTCCGGACAATCTCGACGACAACTTGAAAGTATTCCTTCGGAGGAGTAATAAATCCTCCAACGCCCTGAATCGGCTCGGCAATAAAGGCAGCGATTTCTCCAGAAGTCGTTGTCTTAATGAGTTCTTCAATATCCCTTGCACATCGGACGTCACAGGAAGGATAGGTCAATCCAAATGCACATCGGAAACAATAGGGGCTCACTGCATGGGTAATTCCCGGAATGGTTGTTCCTGCAGCTGCCCTCCAGATTGCATGGCCTGTAAGGTTGGAGGCAAGGATTGATCTTCCATGGTAGCTATGACGCAGCGCTATGATCTCTTTGACCCCCGTATGGAGTTGGGCGGTAATAATGGCCGTCTCATTAGCCTCTGTTCCCGAATTGGTAAAAAAGCTTTTTTTGAGTCTACCCGGGGTAATCTGAGCAAGCTTTTCTGCCAACATTACCATTGGGTAATTAGGATAGAGCGTTGGACAGTGTTGAAGGGTACGAATCTGATCCTCAATCTCTTCCAAAATTTCAGGTTGGCAGTGCCCGATACTAACCGTTAAAATACCACCAAAAAAATCTAAATATTTTTTCTCCTCAAAGTCATAAACATATAATCCTTCTCCTCTCTTAAGTGGTAAAGGAGTTGAGTAATAATTCGTAACGCATTGAAATATATACTCCTTTTGTTTATTGTTTATAAGCGAAATATCCATTCCCATCTCCTTCCTTTTTCAAGTCTTCCTTTCTCCTTTCTCGTACTAATTTTGCGTTTTTAATAATACACGTAAATATTTTTCCCTATTACCGTTTGTAATTCTCATCATTCTAAAGATTTATTTTTTTGTGGAGATACCAACCTATTTAAAAGTAATTCTTCTATGTTTTCGAGATACTGATCGAGGTCCTTCAGGTGTTCTATCATTTCTCTTTCACATTTCTCCCCATCTTTCTGTTTTAAAAATTTCAAAATACTCCTGTGTTCTTTTACAGTATCTATGGAAAACTTTACATCTGGTACCATTAACTCCCTCTCAGTTTGAACAAGGAAATCAAAGACATAATCAAGTGTCAAAGACAAAACTGGATTATGAGTGCTAACGCCTAAGAGGCGGTGAAAATCAACATTTTTTTGATCTACATCAAAAAAGTCCTTTTCATTGAAAGATGGCCCTGATTCTTTTAACCTTGACTCACAATAAGCTATATTTTCTTCCAAGTTCCTTAATTCATCAGGGGTAATATTTTGAACCGCTAATTTAACCATCGGTGGCTCAATGATTTTTCTTACTTCGTATAGATGTTTTATTGACAATTTTTTGAAACCCAAAAAATTTCCCAATGAAATCTTAATTGAATTACTATCGATATGAGAAATAAAGTTTCCGCCTCCCCTACCCTTTCTTTTTTTAATAAAGCCAATCATTTCCAAATTGCTCAAAGCTTCCCTCAGCGTAACCAAACTAACTCCAAATTGGTCAGCCATCTCCTTTTCTGTGGGGAGCTTGTCACCAACTTCGAGTTTTCCAGAGAGTATAGTATCAGTCATTTTTTTTTGGACAAGTTCAGATGTTCTTGAAATAAGGAGAGAAGGAAATTTTATTTGTTTGTTTCCCATATTTAAATTATAAATTTATAATTTATAATAATTAAAATTTTTTAGTAATTTAAATAAAAAAACTTGACATAAACAAATTTTTTTTCTAAAGTTTATAGAAACTAAGCTTATAATACATATTTAAATTTCTTTGTCAAGTGTTTTTTTAAGAAATAAAATTTGTCTTTTAGTTCCAAGCTAGGGGTGTAAAATGATCATCGGTGTACCAAAAGAGATAAAAATTCAGGAGTTTCGTGTTGGAATGGTCTCCGCCGGAGTTCGAGCGCTGACAAAACAAGGGCACAAGGTTTTGGTTCAAAAATCTGCTGGGGAGGGAAGCGGTATTCCCGACGAAGAGTACCTTTCCGCTGGAGGGATAATCGAAGAAAGTCCTGAGAGGATTTACAAGAACGCCGATATGATCGTGAAAGTAAAAGAGCCCTTGCAAAAGGAATATGAATACCTGAAGCCCGGCCAGGTTCTTTACACCTATCTTCACCTTGCAGCTTCGCGGGAACTGACCTTGGCACTTATGGAAAAAGAAGTGATTGGAATTGCGTACGAGACGATGCAACTTCCAAACGGTTCACTTCCCCTTTTAATTCCAATGAGTGAGATAGCCGGAAGAATGGCTATCCAGGTTGGTGCCTCTTACCTTGAAAGAGGGAAGGGAGGGCGAGGTGTCCTTTTAGGAGGTGTCCCTGGGGTTGCTCCAGGGAACGTTGTGATTTTAGGAGCAGGGACAGTTGGAATGAATGCAGCAAAGATTGCCATAGGCATGGGCGCACGGGTGACTGTGCTCGATATCAACCTCGAGCGGCTAAGGTATATTGATGACATCTTTGGAAGCATGGTCACAACCCTTTATTCCGATCATCACACAATTGAGGCATCTGTGGTTGAAGCGGATTTGCTAATTGGAGCAGTGCTTATCCCAGGGGCAAGGGCCCCGATTCTTGTTGATAGGTGCTTAGTCGCACGGATGAAGCCCGGTTCTGTCGTTGTAGATGTGTCGGTAGATCAGGGAGGCTGTATCGAGACGATTCATCCCACCTCTCACGAAAACCCCACGTATGTGTTGGACAATGTCATTCACTATGGAGTTGCTAACATGCCAGGGGCTGTGGCTCGCACGTCAACCTTTGCTCTTACAAACGTCACTTTTCCATATGCAATGAAGATTGCCAATCAAGGTGTCACAAAGGTATTATTAAAGGAGGATCCAGTCCTCCTTTCGGGTTTGAACCTTTATAAAGGAAGCCTGATATGCAAACCCGTTGCAGACTCCTTAAATATTGAGTGTACCCATCCCGAAGTCTTGCTGAATTAGAAGATCGGCTATATTAGAATGGTCAAGGATTATAAAGAGAAACGTAGATTTTATTAAGTGGATATTTTGTAGTGCCCCCTGAAAAACATAGTGCTCCTTTAATACTCCTTAACGAAGGAGACAATAGCGAAATAAGTAAGATACGCGGAAGCGGACCCTTACTCTCTTAAAAGTGCGAGCAAGGTATGCCGATGGAGCTGTCCCTGGATTTTTCCAGAAGATTTATTTATAAACTGAAAAAATATTTTTAAGAAAATTACTGGAAGCAGGAAAAGGAGAGCAAATGGTGCTGATTATTGGAGAACTTATCAACACGAGTCGGAAACACATTAGAGAAGCGGTTGAAAATAAGAATAGTGACTTCATAAGAGAGATTGCTCGAAAGCAGGAGGAGACTGGGGCTCATTACATCGATGTTAATTGTGGAACCATCATCGAGAACGAGCCTGAAATCATGCAGTGGCTGGTTCGAAATGTTCAGGAAGTTGTGAGTGTCCCTCTTTCCATTGACACACCCAATCCGGCTGCCATGGAAGCAGGTCTTGTCCTCTTATCGAAGAGCCCTGCCTTTGTCAACTCTATCACTGCGGAGAACAAATGTTATGACACCCTTCTGCCCCTTGTTTTGAAGTACAAAACAAAAGTGATCGCTCTTTGTATGGACGACAAGGGAATACCAGCAAATGCTGACGGCCGGATTCAAATCGTGAGGTGGTTGGTCGATCATCTCACTGCGGCTGGAGTGTCAAAGGAGGACATTTATGTGGATCCTCTTATCACTCCTATCAGCACGGGCGACAAGGCGGGTTGGGAGGTTCTTAAAACCATTCGTTTCATTCACAAGGAGTACCCCGAAGTTCATACGATCTGCGGACTCAGCAATATTTCCTATGGACTTCCAAATCGAAGGGTGTTGAATCAGACTTTTATGATTCAAACCATGGTGGCGGGGATGGACGCCTATATTCTCGACCCTACAGATCAGGAAATGATGGGTTTTGTTTACGCGTCACAAGCCCTTCTTGGTCAAGATTCCTACTGTGGGGAGTATCTAAAAGCCCATAGGAAGGGGTTGTACAAATAAAGAAAAATTAAAGCATGGAAGGGGGGTGGATCGACAGGATCACGGAGACTCTAAATCTCTGTAGGCGGGTGAAACTCCCGCACTCCCCGCCATTGTTTTAGGGTAGAAGAATGAAACTAACCTGGACAGATGTTCAAACAAGAAGACTAAAAGAACTAAATGCCGACGAATTACAGCAATGCAGCACTTTTGTCAGCCCTGAGGAGCGTGATAAGGCATTTCAAAAACTAAACCAATTGCTGGTAGAAAAAGGGAAAGATCATTTAAAAGCTTTGAGGGATAAGTATCAACGTCCTGGCCTGTGCAGGCTCGAATCGAAGTTGACAGAAAAGCTTACCGAAAATGGATTTGTTCAAGTCATCACTCCCATCGTTTTAGCCAAGGGGCTACTGATAAAAATGGGCATCCATATGGATCACCCCCTTTCGTCCCAAGTATTTTGGATAGGAAACAATAAATGCCTTCGACCCATGCTAGCTCCCAATCTTTATTTTGTATTGAAAGATCTCCTGCGTTTATGGGAATTGCCATTTCGTATATTTGAGATAGGCCCCTGTTTCCGTAAGGAATCCCAAGGCGCTCTTCACCTGAATGAGTTCACCATGCTCAATTTAGTTGAAATGGGTTTACGTGAAGAGGAACGATACGAAAGATTGGAGCAACTCACAGCCATCGTTATGAAGGTCTGTGGCCTCAATGAATACAGACTGACTCCTGCGTTATCTGAGATTTACGGTTCGACCACCGATATGATGGCCGGGCAACCAGAATTTGAAGTGGGCTCAAGCGCGATGGGACCTCATCCGCTCGACGACGCCTGGGGCATTCATGCTCCATGGGTAGGAATAGGATTCGGGCTTGAACGTTTGCTCATGGCTAAAGAGAAAAGAAGTCATTTGAAAAGTGTTGGTCGAAGTCTAACTTACTTAGACGGAGTACGTCTGAATATATGAGGGGAAACATTTTTTGCCGTTCCATGAGACCTTGACCATTGAGTAAGGAAGCGTGAAATATCTTATGCAGAGCATCGTTTTAGAACAAATCCCTTTTCACCTCGACCTCAGGGTACTCTCTCGAGAGCTCTGCGTGAAAGAGCGGAAGAGTTATTTTGAAGATTTAAGTCACCTCATCCGTGAGGCTCAAAGGATAGGAAAACCAAAGGCGCTTTACAAGCTTTCCTTCATCGAAGCCAAGGAAGATTCCCATATCGTTGTAGACGACGTGATCCTGCGAAGCCGCATGCTTCGGGTCAACCTTGAGGAAGTCCATCGGGTCTTTCCCTATGTCGCCACATGTGGTACAGAACTCGAAGAGTGGTCAAATGGCATTGAGGACATCCTGATGCGCTATTGGGCCGAGGAGATCAAGAAGGCGGTACTGAGGATGGCCATTGATTTTATGGAGCGTGATATCCTTGAGCGTTTTCAGGCTAAAATGATCGCATGCATCTCTCCAGGTTCATTAGAGGATTGGCCTATCGAGGAACAGCGCCCACTCTTCTCAATCCTTGGGGATACAAAGGGAGCAATCGGCGTCCATCTTTCTGAATGCTTATTCATGATTCCGACCAAGTCTCTTTCTGGAATTTACTTTCCGACTGAAGTCAGTTTTTTTACCTGTCAACTCTGCCCGAGGGAAATTTGCCCCAGCAGAAAGGCTACCTATGACAGGGCTCTTTACGAAAAAAATATCTCAATAAAAAGGCCGTCTCAAGAGATAGGAGATTGATGGATGCGCGTCGCTGTCATTGGAGGGATGCTCCAGGGTGTGGAGGCGACCTACCTTGCACATAAGGCCGGGTGGGAAGTAATCCTCTTTGATAAGAACCGAGGAGTGCCTGCCGAAGGTTTATGCGATACCTTTTATCAAATCGATGTTACGCGGGAAAAAGAGTTGACACGAAGATTAGGGACGTATGATTTTTTCCTTCCCGCCCTCGAAAATGAGATGGCATTATCGAAGCTATGTAAAATTGCAAAGCAGGCGAACCTCCCCCTCGCTTTTGACTCGAAGGCTTATGATATCACCTCGTCCAAAATAAAATCAAACCAGTTGTTCTCCGATCTGGGACTTCCTGCTCCGCTCTCTTGGCCAAGAGCGGATATCCCACTCATCGCCAAACCCTCGGGGGGAAGCGGAAGTGCAGGAGTTCGCCGGATCGATAACCTTGATGATTTGCAATATATCATTCAAGATGAAAAGGGTGAATGGGTCATAGAGGAGTTCATGGAAGGGCCTTCTTTTTCGATTGAGGTCATCGGATCGGGGAAGCATTATCACACACTCCAAGTGACTGACCTTGAAATGGACAACAACTTCGACTGTAAACGAGTAACGGCTCCAACGATTCTTTCCAAGAAAAGTATAAGAAAATTTGAGCAGGAGGCATTAACTCTCGCCAAGGCTATAAACTTACGCGGAGTCATGGATGTCGAGGTGATTCTGCACCATGGAAAATTGAAACTTTTGGAGATTGATGCGAGGCTACCTAGCCAGACACCTACCGTTGTCTATTTATCTACAAGGATTAACATAGTTGAGATTCTTGCAAAGATCTACTGCCAACACTCGGAACTCATTTTACCTGAAGTCTCTTCCCCCAAGGGGGTTATCTACGAACACATTGAGGTTTCCCCCGAAAAGCTGGAAGTTTCTGGAGAGCATATAATGACTAGGGGAGGTCCTTTGAAGCTCCTCAAGAACTTTTTTGGCGCTGATGAGGCCATCACAAATTATCGCCCCAGAATGCCAAGTTGGTCGGCAACCCTCATAGTTGTGGAGAGGGATCGCGAGACGGCATGGGCGAAACGGTGTGATGTCATCCATGAAATTATGAAGCATTGTTTGATAAAAAAATATATGGATCCACAGCCTCTTTCCTACTTCGATTCATGTCAACCAAAAGAGGGTTTTTGACGATGTTTAGAGGTACGACTTGACAAGGCTTCGAGCAAACGATCTTCGATCCATTCCGTCTGCTCTTACCGATTATGACCTTGAACTGCTAAGGAAAACAGGGGCAACATTGAAGCAGATTGCATGTCAGGCTGTTGGGGTGGATGAGGAAATCTGTCAAGACGTGGAGCGTTATCGGATCGGTGTGATTCCTATCACCGCTGGACGTGGAATTCTTAAAGGTTTTACAGGGGCGGTTCAGGCGATTGCCAAACACCTCGGGTTTCAGAGTTTCATCACAGAAAAAACGGATGTCTCCGGGTTGGGGGAGGCCTTCGAAAGAGCAGCCCACATCCTAATGCTGGCGGACGATGAACGGTTTCTGGCCATCAACACAACGACGTGGAGAGTAATTGACAATGCGGAAGCGACAGGAAAGGGCTTCGCAACTGCTTTGGCGATGATGGAGGGTGGATTGAAGTCGAAAAACATACTAATTATCGGAGTAGGACGGGTAGGGAAAAGCGCTGCACGAACGTTTATGCGGATGGAGGCACGCTTAGGACTTTACGATATCAACCAATATTTAAGCAGCCGTGTTGCCAAGGAACTTCTTTGTTACCCTTCAAGCGAAGTAATCGTCGAAACAAATTTGAATGAGGCTCTACTTAAATATCGGATCATTTTTGATGCCAGCCCTGGAAGGGGGGTCATTTGTTCCAGGCACATTACCCCTCAAACCTTCATCGCTGCCCCAGGCATTCCCATCGGACTGACCAGCCGAGCAAGAGCCAAATCTTTGGATAGATTGTTGCACGATCCCCTGGAGATTGGTGTGGCCACCATGATCATGGATGTTGCCTATGGAAGTGAAGAAGAGGTATTATCGTAAGCGGGTAGAATTTTTCAGTTTGGTTCAGAAGATCAAACTCTGGCCCTCCCGAAGAGGTGTTTTGCATGGAATCCTGTCAATAAAAATCATGGGAAGTCAAGCAGAAATCGTAACCCACTGCCAGGAGAGATTCATTATCCGTAATTCGAGAAAGAGTCGTGGGGCACGCTGGCTTCGAAACAAGTGGTTCTCCAGGGCCTGCAATAAATGTGTCGTTCCTGAATGGAAGATTGAAAAATACAGTAGCACTGTTTTCAAGCGCGGGTGGGGATCCTCCCTCACCGAACACAGACCTTTAAAAAGATAAGATGGCGAGATTCATTTTTACCGCTGGGTTCAAAAGTGTTTTCGAGGGAAAGGCACAGAGAAGGCTTAACAACGGTTTACACGCGGACTCGGATAAAGCCCCCCGCCGGTGAAACCGGGCGTTAAACTCTAAGGCATACCTTTCAATGCCGTTCTGATTCATTTCAATCCATATCTTTCTTTCAATATCTGTGAAATCTCTTGCAAGAAGACGAACGCCTTCTCGACGATCTTCTCCTCTACATTAGGGATCTCGCATTTCCCGGTTGTTTCAGTGCCAATATCTCTCAGACAGCATCTTGCCGGCGCGATCAATGCCTGCTCGGCAATTTGTCTTAAGGCCAGCCCCGTGTTGTCCGAAATCACCTCCCAAT
>Ga0315278_10002138_pt1 | contig 17536 bp, 16 predicted proteins | sample YL17G06_0_MG_FD_203880 | JGI IMG/M metagenome (GOLD analysis project Ga0315278, IMG submission 203880) | Sediment microbial communities from Yellowstone Lake, YNP, Wyoming, USA - YL17G06_0 | ecosystem: Environmental > Aquatic > Freshwater > Lake > Sediment | place: USA: Wyoming | collected... | reverse complement strand
CGCTGCTGGCCGTCTCCCAGCAGACCGACAAACCGCGCGTCCGCAACATCATGCTCGGCGTGCGCTCGAAGGTCATGGAGGGACACACGCTGGCCGACAGCCTGGGCGAATTCCCGAACTCCTTCCCGGAGATCTACCGCGCAACCGTCGCTGCGAGCGAGCAGTCCGGGCATCTCGACGCGGTGCTCGAGCGCCTGGCCGATTACACGGAGAACCGCCAAGTGCTGCGCAGCCGCATGCTCGGAGCGATGCTCTACCCCGTGCTGTTGATGGCCGTCTGCTTCATGATCGTGTTCTTCCTGCTGGTCTCGGTCGTGCCGAAGGTGGTCGAGGTCTTCCGAACCAGCGAGGCGCAACTGCCGCTGCTGACGCGACTCCTGATTGCCGGCAGCGACTTCATGCGCCACTACGGGATCGTGCTGATCCTGGCCGTCGGCGCCGCCGCCTGGCTGTTCCGCCGATGGTTGCGGATCGAGGCGAATCGCCGGCGGTGGCACGATTTCCTGCTGCGCCTGCCGCTGATCGGCAAGGTCGTGCGCGGCAGCAACACGGCGCGGTTTGCCCGGACGCTGAGCACGCTCACGGCGAGCACCGTGCCGGTGCTGGAGGCATTGCGAATTTCCGGCGAGGTGGTCACCAACCTGCCGATGCGCGCAGCTGTCGCCGAAGCCGCGGTGCGGGTACGCGAAGGCGCCCCCATCGGCCGGTCGCTCGCCTCGAGCCGGCTGTTTCCGCCGATGATGATCCACCTGATCTCGAGCGGCGAGTCGAGCGGCGAACTCGACACGATGCTGGAGCGCGCCGCGCAGCACCAGGAACGCGAACTCGACTCGGTGCTGCAGGCGCTGGTCGGACTGCTGGGTCCGCTGATGATCCTGGTGATGGGCGCCGTCGTCCTGCTGATCGTGCTGGCGATGCTGATGCCGATCTTCCAGCTCAACGACCTGGTGAAATAATCACCTCTGACCCCCTCTCCCGCCTCGCGGGAGAGGGTTGGGGTGAGGGTCCGCGAAGGGCCGGTGAGGGTTGGGGTGAGGGCAAATCAGTCGGCCGCCGCCTCCCGCTTCAACCGCTCCGCTTCCTCCGGCCCGACGTAACGCTCGATCTGTGCTCTCGCCAGGTAGATGAGCGGGCTCAGCACCACGGCCATCACCATCTTGTAGCAGTAGTTCACCGTGCCCACCGCGAGGAACAGCGAGATCGGCCACTGCTGCGGCCCGAGCACGAAGGCGATGTAGAGCACGACGAAACTGTCGACGAGTTGCGAGAACGCCGTGGACCCCGTCGCTCGCAGCCAGATCCAGCGCTCGCCGGTCGCTTTGCGGATCTGGTGATAGATGCCGACGTCGATCACCTGCCCGATCATGAACGCGGCCAGTGAGCCACCTATCGTCCACAACCCCTGGCCGAATACGCCGTTGTACGCGGCCTGCATGTCGGGCACGCCCCGCGAAGCATTCACCGTCACCCACCAATCGGCCGGCGCCAGGTGGATTGCCGCGTAGGCGAACAGGAACGCGTACGAGATCATGCCGACGGCCGCGAAGGAGATGAGCCGCACGCCCCGCTTGCCGAAGTACTCGTTGATGACGTCGGTCATGATGAAGACGATCGGCCAGATCAGCACGCCGGCCGTGAAACTGAGCGAGCCGCTCTGCCCGAACAGGTTCCAGCCGAACGGCGGCAGGCCGAAGGTCTTCTCCAGCGCGAAGATCTTCACCCCGACGAACTCCGCCACGACGGCATTGCCGACGAAGAATGCCGCCAGCAGCACGAACAGACGTGTGGTGCGCGAACCAAGCGAGGCGGACATCAGCTACGACCCACCGGCACTGGACCCACGGCCCTTCACATATCTCATCAGGTCACGCCGCTCACGCTTGTCCGGCCGGCCGTCGGAGACCGGGCCGGCGAGACGGTTCAGTTCCCGGACGTGGGCTCGCGCTGCCTCACTCTCGGCCGTTTCGCGGTAGTGCAGCTTGGCTTCGGTCCCCGGCCCGCGGCGGACCGGAATGCCCGCTATTTCCACCTCGAATCGCTCCCGTTCCCGCGTGATGCTAAGCCGGTCGCCGACCTTGACGTGCCGGGACGCCTTGACCCGTTCCCCGTTCACCTGCACGTGGCCGCCCTCGACCGCAGCCTGCGCCAGGCCGCGGGTCTTGAAGAACCGGGCGCACCACAACCACTTGTCGATGCGCAGCGCACCGGCGGACGGGCCGCCGGAATCGCCCTCCCCCTCACGCCGGTCGTCGCTTCGTTGCTTACCCACGGACCGATTATAGGCCGCCTATAATCTCCGCCTGCGACGGAGATGCCAGCCATGGACCGAACGTTTCTCGACCGCCTCGCCGACCAGACCGATGAGTTGCGGCGCAGCGGGCTGTTCAAGCCGGAGCGCGTACTCGGCTCCCCGCAGCAGCCGGTGGTGCGCCTGGCGGACGGCCGCGAGCTGATCAACCTGTGCGCGAACAACTACCTCGCGCTGGCCAATCACCCCGCCATCCTCGAGGCCGCGCACCAGGCGCTCGACCGCCACGGCTACGGCATGGCTTCCGTGCGCTTCATCTGCGGCACCCAAAGCGTGCACAAGGAACTCGAGGCGCGCTTGAGCGCGTTCCTCGGCACAGAAGACACGATCCTCTACTCGTCCTGCTTCGATGCGAACGGCGGCCTGTTCGAGACGCTGCTCGACGAGCAGGACGCGGTGATCAGCGACGCGCTCAACCATGCGAGCATCATCGACGGCATCCGGCTCTGCAAAGCGCAGCGGCTGCGCTATGCGAACGACGATCTCGATAAACTGGAGACGCGCCTCAAGGAAGCCGCCGGCGCGCGCGTGAAGTTGATCGCCACCGACGGAGTATTTTCGATGGACGGCGTGATCGCGCGGCTCAAGGACATCTGCGATCTCGCCGACCGCTACGGTGCGCTGGTCATGGTGGACGACTCGCATGCCACTGGATTCGTCGGCCAGGGCGGCCGTGGCACGCCCGAGTATTGCGACGTGATGGGCCGCATCGACATCCTGACCGGCACGCTCGGCAAGGCACTCGGCGGCGCGGCAGGCGGCTACACGTCTGCGCGCAGGGAAATCGTCGCGTGGCTGCGGCAGCGCTCGCGGCCCTACCTGTTCTCGAACAGCGTCCCTCCAGTCATCGCCGCGACCACGCTGCGGGTGCTCGACCTCGTCGAATCCGGCAACCAGTTGCGAGCGCAACTGCGCGCCAACACCGCTCATTTCCGCCGTCGCATGACCGACGCCGGATTCAACATCGTGCCCGGCGAACACCCGATCGCCCCGGTGATGCTCGGCGATGCGGCGCTCGCGGCAAAGTTCGCCGAGCAGTTGCTGGAGCGCGGCGTCTACGTGATCGGCTTCTCGTTCCCCGTCGTTCCGATGGGCAAGGCCCGCATCCGCACGCAGATGTGCGCCGGCCACGATCGCGCCCAGCTCGACCAGGCGATCGACGCGTTCGTCGCGGTTGGCCGCGAACTCTGCGTGATCCAATGAAACGCACCCGGCGCGGAGGCTCAGGCTCATGAAGGCACTGGTGAAGGCGCAACGCGCGCCCGGCATCTGGATGGAGGACGTACCCGAGCCCAAGGTCGGTCACAACGACGTGCTGATCAAGGTCAGGAAGACCGCGATCTGCGGCACCGACATGCACATTTACCTGTGGGACCACTGGGCGCAGAAGACGATCCCGGTGCCGATGGTCGTCGGCCACGAGTACGTGGGCGAGATCGTCGAGATCGGCGGCGAGGTGCAGGGCTTCGAGATCGGCGATCGCGTCTCGGGCGAGGGCCACATCACCTGCGGCTACTGCCGCAATTGCCGCGCGGGCCGCCGCCATCTCTGCCGCAACACCGTGGGCGTCGGCGTCAATCGCCCGGGCTGCTTCGCCGAGTACCTCGTGATCCCCGCGTTCAACGCATTCAAGCTGTCGGACTCGATCACCGACGACGTCGCCTCGATCCTGGATCCGTTCGGCAACGCCACGCACACCGCGCTGTCGTTCAACCTGGTGGGCGAGGACGTGCTGATCACCGGCGCGGGCCCGATCGGCATCATGGCCACCGCGATCGCACGCCATGTGGGCGCGCGCCACATCGTCATCACCGACATCAACGATTACCGGCTCGACCTCGCGCGCAAGATGGGCGCATCGAAGACCATCAACGTCAGCCACCAGTCGCTCGACGACGCGATGAAAGATCTCGGCATGGTCGAGGGTTTCGACGTCGGCCTCGAGATGTCGGGCAATCCGACGGCGTTCCGCGACCTGCTGCGCACGATGCACCATGGCGGCAATGTCGCCCTGCTCGGGATCCCGCCCGACAACACCGCAATCGACTGGAACGACGTGATCTTCAAGGGCCTGATGCTGAAGGGCATCTATGGCCGGGAGATGTTCGAAACCTGGTACAAGATGGCCGCGATGCTGCAGAGCGGCCTGGACATCACCCCGATCATCACGCACCGGCTGCCGATCGCGGAGTTCCGCGAGGGCTTCGAGATAATGCGCAGCGGCCAGTCGGGCAAGGTGATCCTGGACTGGTCCGCCTGAGTACGTAGACTCCTGGTGCGCTGCCGCGCGGCAAATAGTAAATTTGCCCCCAGGCGACCGGATTCCGCTCCCGCGCCCTCCTCCAGGACAACCCCAGGAAGCACCCATGCCACTCGTCTCGATGCGCCAGTTGCTCGATCACGCCGCCGAAAACGGCTACGGCCTGCCAGCCTTCAACGTCAACAACCTCGAGCAGGTCCGCGCCATCATGGAAGCGGCGGAAGAGACCGGCAGCCCGGTGATCATGCAGGGCTCGGCCGGCGCCCGTAAGTACGCCGGCGAGGCGTTCCTGCGCCACCTGATCCAGGCCGCAATCGAAGCGTATTCGCACATCCCGGTGGTGATGCACCAGGATCACGGCCAGTCGCCGGGCGTCTGCATGGGCGCCATTCGCTCGGGCTTCTCGAGCGTGATGATGGACGGCTCGCTCAAGGAGGACGGCAAGACGCCGTCGTCCTACGAGTACAACGTGGAGACCTCGCGCACCGTCGTCGACTTCGCCCATTCCATCGGCGTGACGGTCGAGGCGGAACTCGGCGTGCTCGGTTCGCTCGAGACGATGAAGGCGGACAAGGAGGACGGCCACGGCGCCGAGGGCGCGATCACCCGCGAGCAACTGCTCACCGACCCCGACCAGGCCGCGGATTTCGTCAAGAAGACACAGTGCGATGCACTCGCGATCGCGATCGGCACCTCGCACGGCGCCTACAAGTTCACGCGCAAGCCCACCGGCGACATTCTCGCGATCCAGCGCATCAAGGAAATCAATGCGCGCATCCCGAATACGCACCTCGTGATGCACGGCTCGAGCAGCGTGCCGCAGGAGTGGCTCGAGATCATCCGCAGGAACGGCGGCCAGATGAAGGAAACCTACGGCGTGCCGGTCGAGGAAATCGTCACCGGGATCAAGCACGGCGTGCGCAAGATCAACATCGACACCGACATCCGCCTGGCGATGACGGGTGCGATCCGCAGGCACTTCGTGGAGAAGCCCTCCGAGTTCGACCCGCGCAAGTACCTGGCCGATGCGCAGGCCGCGGCGCGCAGCATCTGCAAGCTGCGCTACGAAGCCTTCGGCTGCGCGGGCCAGGCGGCGAAGATCAAGCCGATGCCGCTGGAGAAGATGGCCGAGCGCTACAAGAAGGGCGAACTGAACCAGATCGTCAAGTAGGCAGCGCCAGTCATGGCAGACCTCTTCGCAGCACTGACGTTCGCCCGTGGCCCGGCGATGCGCAACCGCTTCATGCTCGCGCCGCTGACCAACAGCCAGAGCCACACCGACGGCCGACTGTCGGACGATGAATTGCGCTGGCTCACTTTGCGGGCGCGCGGCGGCTTCGGCCTGACGATGACCTGCGCGGCGCACGTGCAGGCGCAGGGCCAGGGCTTCCCGGGTCAGCTGGGTATCTTCGCGGATGCGCACATCGAGGGACTGACGCGGTTGGCTGCCGCTCTCAAGGCCGAGGGCAGCCTGGCGGCGGTGCAACTGCACCATGCGGGAATGCGCTCTCCCGCCGACCTGATCGGGACCCAGCCTGTCTGCCCGTCCGATCACGCGGAGACGGGCGCTCGAGCGCTCACCGCGGCCGAGGTCGAGCAACTCATCGAGGACTTCGTCACCGCGGCGACACGGGCCGAGCGCGCGGGTTTCGACGGCGTCGAGATCCACGGCGCACACAGTTACGTGCTGTGCCAGTTCCTGAGCGCGGAGGTCAACCACCGCACCGACCGCTACGGCGGCACGCTGGAGAATCGCTCGCGCATCCTGTTCGACATCATTGGGGGAATTCGCGCGCGCTGCCGGCCCGATTTCAACGTCGGCGTGCGCCTGTCACCCGAGCGCTTCGGCATGCAACTGCAGGAAGTCCGCACCGTGGCCGAGCGACTGATGAGCGAGGGCCAGGTGGACTACCTCGACCTGTCGCTGTGGGACGTGTTCAAGGAACCCCAGGACGAGGCGTTCCGCGGGCGGAGCCTGCTGTCGTACTTCACGAGCCTCGAGCGTGGCAAGGTCAGGCTCGGCGCCGCGGGCAAGGTGATGACCGGTCGCGATGCGGCGGCGTGCCTGGCTGCCGGCACCGACTTCGTCACGATCGGGCGGGCAGCCATCCTGCACCACGATTTCCCGGAGCGCGTCCGCGCCAACGCGGATTTCGAATCGGCGAGGTTGCCGGTGACGGCAGAGCATCTGCGGCGCGAAGGCCTGGGCCCCGCGTTCGTCGACTACATGCGCACATGGAAGGGGTTTGTGGAGGGATAGCACTTCCCTCACCCCAACCCCTCACCCCAACCCTCTCCCGCTAAAGCGGGAGAGGGAGTGGAGATCACCCCGTCCAGTCAACGAGGCCGCTCCAGGCGGTCGCGAGCACCACCAGGCCGAACGCGATCCGGTACCACGCAAACGGCACGAAGGTGTGCGTCGCCACGTAGCGCAGCAGCCATCGCACGCACGCGAAGGCCGAGATGAACGCGGCCAGCATGCCCACCACCCACAGGCCGAGATCGTCCATCGACAGCAACTCGCGCTCCTTGTACAGCGAGTACACGGACGCGAGACCGAGCGTGGGAATCGCCAGGTAGAAGGTGAACTCGGTGGCGACCTGCCGCGACAACCCGAACAGCATGCCGCCGATGATCGTGGCGCCCGAGCGGCTGGTGCCGGGCACCAGCGCCAGCGCCTGCGCCAGCCCGACCTTCAGTGCGTCGAGCGCCGTCATGTCGTCGACCGACCGGACGCGTACCGGATGATTGCGCCGCTCCGCCCACAGGATGATGAATCCGCCGACGATGAAAGCCGCGGCCACCGTGGGTGCATTGAAGAGCTGTGCCTTGAGAGCCTTGCCGAACAGCAGACCGAGCACCGCGAGCGGCAGGAAAGCGATCGCGATATTCACCAGCAAACGCCGCGAGACGGCATCGCGAGTCACGCCCGTAAGCACCGAGGCGATCCGCCCGCGAAACTCCCAGACGACTGCGAGGATGGCGCCCGACTGGATGACGATCTCGAACAGCTTGCCCCGGGCATCGTTGAAATCGAGCAGGCTCGCCGCGACGATCAGGTGGCCGGTGCTGGAGACCGGCAGGAATTCCGTCAGGCCCTCGACGACCCCGAGGATGGCCGCCTTCAGCAGCGCAAGGAGATCCAACGGGCTCAGTCCACGCTGCACACGAGGCAGTACGCGTAGATGCTGCGCGGGTCTGCCAGCCGGTCCAACCTCTGCAGTGACCGGAGCACCGGCTGGAGGGCCTTCGGCAGCACCGGCAGCGCATCCTGCGTCAGCAACGGCGCAACGACGCGTGCGACGGCCGCACGTACGCGCAGGCCGAGCGCCTCACCGATGCCCGGCTCGACTTCCTCGTACTCGACGTCGTAGTCCTTGCCCAGCTTGGCGAGTTTCGCCGCCAGCTTGATCGCGTCGCGGGAATTGCCGAGTTCGTCGACCAGCCCGAGGCGCTTCGCATCCGCGCCGGACCAGACGCGGCCCTGGGCGACGGCGTCGATCTTCGCGACATCCTGCTTGCGCGCAGCGGCCACGGACCCGATGAACTGCCGGTACTCGTGCTCGATGCTCGTCTGCAGGATTTCGCGCGTCGCCTCCGAGATCGGACGATCGGGACGGAATTCACCGGACAGCGCGGTCGTGCCGACGCCGTCGACGTGCACGCCGACGCGCTCGAGCGTCCGCTGGAAGGTCGGGAACATTGCGAAGATGCCGATGGAGCCGGTCAGCGTGACCGGGCTGGCGACGATGCGGTCCGCATCCATGGCGATGTAATAGCCGCCGGAGGCGGCCAGGCTGCTCATCGAGGCGACGACCGGCTTGCCGGCTTTCTTCAGCTCGTCGATCTCGCGCCGGATCACTTCGCTCGCGAACACGCTGCCGCCGGGGCTGTCGATGCGCAGCACCACCGCCTTGACCGCGTCGTCGTTGTGCGCGTCACGCAGCAGCTGCGCCAGCGTGTCGGAGCCGATGGTGCCCGGCTGCTGCTCGCCCGGAATGATCTCGCCGCTCGCGACGACGACGGCCACCTTGTCGCTGGACTTGCTTTCGAGCGCCTTGGTGGAGCGCACGTTGGCGAGGTAGGACCAATGGTCCACGCCCTTGTAGGAATGACTGTCCTCGTCCTCGCCGGTGATGACGGCCAGGCGTTCCTCGACCTTGAAGCGGCCCTCGAGCGCCGTGACCAGGCCGGCATTGAGCGCCATCTTCGCCAGGTCGCCGTCGGCGCGATGCAGCGCGGCCAGCACGTCATCCGAGTAGGCCTGCAGGGCCTCGGGCTTGATCTGCCGGGACTTGGCGACATCGGCCTTGTAGGTGCCCCACACCGAATTGAGCCACGACAGGCTCTCCTCACGCTCTGCGGGCGACATGTCGTTGCGGGTGAACATCTCCACCGCGGACTTGTACTGACCGACCCGGAAGACGTTCCAGTCGACCGACAGCTTGTCGAGTGCGTCCTTGATGAACAGGCCGTAATTGGCGAAGCCGTCGACTTCAACCACGCCCATCGGGTCGAGGTAGACCTCGTCGGCGTGCGCGGCGAGATAGTACTGCGGCTGGTCGTAGTAATCGCCGTAGGCGATGACGGGCTTGCCGGTGGCGCGGAACGCGTCCACGGCGGTGGCGATTTCCTGCAGCTTGGCGATGCCGCCGCCACTCATGTCGCCGAGGTCGAGGTACAGCGCGCTGATGCGCGAGTCGTCCCGGGCCGCGTCGATCGCGTCGACGACGTCGCGCAGCAGGGTCTCGCTCCGGGCGCGCCGCACGCTCTCGGCCAGCGCGCGTTCGAGCGCGCCGCCGGAAACCTGCTCGACGATCGGGCCGCGCGGCGCGATGACCAGCGCCGCCTTGTTCGGAACGAACGGGATCGGGCGCGAGAACAGCGCGGCGACGAGGCCGAAGATCAGCAGCAGCAGGACGAGGTGCAGGATCTTTCGCAGCCCGTCCAGGCCGCTCCAGATCCACGCAAGACCCCTGCCGATGGCACGCAGCATGCGCGCGCCCCTGGCCGGGGCCTAGACCTTCTCTTCGATGCGCGCGGACTTGCCGGTGCGCTCGCGGAGGTAGTACAGCTTGGCGCGGCGAACGTGGCCACGGCGCTTGACCGTGATCGCGCCGAGCGCGGGGCTGTAGGTCTGGAACACGCGCTCCACGCCTTCGCCGTGCGAGATCTTGCGCACGGTGAACGACGAGTTCAGGCCGCGGTTGCTCTTGGCGATGACCACGCCCTCGTAGGCCTGCACGCGCTCGCGGTCGCCTTCCTTGACCTTCACCTCGACGACGACGGTGTCGCCCGGGTTGAACTCCGGCACTTCCCGCTTCATGCGCTCGGCCTCGAGCGCGGCAATGATGTTCGTCATAACTCACCCTTCTCAGACAGGTATTCGTCGAGGAGCCTGCGCTCCTCCTTGCTCAATTCCCGGCCCGACAACAAGTCGGGCCTGCGTTGCCAGGTCCGCCCGAGCGCCTGCTTCAGGCGCCAGCGGGCGATCGCCGCGTGGTTGCCGCCGACCAGGACCGGTGGCACCTCGCGCCCGGACCACTGCTCGGGCCGCGTGTAGTGCGGCCAGTCGAGGAGCCCGTCCGTAAAGGACTCCCGTACGGCAGACTCGGCATCGCCCAGCGTGCCGGGCAGCAGTCTCGCCACTGCATCGACCACCACCAGCGCCGGCAGTTCACCGCCGCTCAACACTGCGTCGCAGATCGAGACCGACTCGTCGATGCATGCCTCGACGAACCGCTCGTCCACGCCTTCGTACCGTCCCGCCACGAGCACCAGCTCCGGCAGTCCCGCGAACTCGGCGACCTTTCGCTGCGTGAGCGGGGCGCCGTCCGCCGCCAGGTACACCCGGCGCGCCGCCGGCACTCGCCGCGCGGCTTCCTCCATGGCGAGCCGCAACGGCTCGGCCTTCAGAACCATCCCGGGGCCGCCGCCGTAAGGGCGATCATCCACCGTCTTGTGCACATCCGTGGCAAATTGCCGCGGGTTGACCATCTCCACCGTCAGCACGCCCCGCTCGAGCGCCCGGCCGAGCACCCCGAATCCGAGCGCATGCTCGACGAACTCGGGGAACAACGTGACGACCACGATCTTCACGCCTGCTCCCACTCCCGGCATCCGCTCAATCGTCAGCGTGCCAGTCCAGCGTCAACGTGCCTGCCGCCAGGTCGACCTTCACCAGTCGCTGCGGCACCAGCGGTACCAGCCGTTCCCGGTCTCCCTTCAGCACCAGCACCGGATGGGCCGGCAATTCCAGGACTCCATCGACCTTGCCGAGCGCGTGGCCTTCGCGGTTTACCGCGTCCAGGCCCACGAGGTCCAGCCAGTAGAACTCTCCCGGCGCGGGCGCAGGCAGGTCGGACCGGTCGACGCGAACCTCGGTCCCCGTCAGCAGCTGCGCCGCTTCCCGCGTATCGATTCCCTCGAGCCGCACCGCAATCGCCTGCCCAGCGCGCTTCGACTCCAGCACCTTGACCCGCCGGGATTGCGTCCCGCGGACGATTTCCCATTCCCGGTAGTTCGCGATTCCCTGCGGCGGATCGGTATAGGAGAACACCTTCACCCAACCGGTCACGCCGAAGGGCGCGCCCACCTTGCCGATCACCACCGGCCGCCCGCCGCCGTCAGCGGATCGCGCAGTCATCGTGCGCGCGGCCCGCGGCGCTCAGGCCGCAGCAGCGACCGGATGAGTCTTCCGATAGCCCTTGATCAGCTGGGAAACGCGATCCGAAGGCTGCGCACCCACGGAGAGCCAGTAGTCCACGCGGCCGATCTCGAGCCGCAGCTCTTCGCTGCCGCCGCGAGCGACCGGGTTGAAGAAGCCCACCTGCTCGAGCGTGTTGCCACCGCGCTTGCGGCTGTCGGTCACCACCACGTGGTAGAAGGGTTCCTTCTTACCGCCGCGGCGCGTCAAACGGATCGTCACCATACGTATGCCAATGCCTCAGTAGGGGCCGCGCGCCAGCGAGCGGCGCCCGGCCAAAAAAGAGCCGCGAACTATACCCAAATCCTGAGTGAAAAGAAATGCTTGTGGGAGGCTCAACGCATACCCGGGGGCATCCCCGGGGGCATCCGTCCCGCCATCGCCCGCAGCATCCCCCGCATCCCGCCCTTCCCCATCCCCTTCATCATCTTCTGCATCTGCAGGAAGTTCTTGAGCAGGCGGTTGATCTCGGCCACATGGGTGCCCGAGCCGGCCGCAATGCGCCGCTTGCGCGAGCCGTCGATATTCTTCGGGAAACGGCGTTCCCGGGGCGTCATCGAGCAGATGATGGCGATCTGCCGCTTGATTTCCTTGCCGTTGGCCTGGGGCAGCTGGGCGGCCCTGGCGGTCAGCTGCGCGGGCAGCTTGTCCATCAGCGCCGCCATGCCCCCCATCTGCTCGAGCTGGCGCAACTGGCCGAGCAGGTCGTCGAGGTCGAAATCCTTGCCCTTGGCCACCTTGCGGGCCAGTTTCTCGGCCTCCTCCCGGTCCACCTGGCGGGTGACCTGCTCGACCAGGGACAACACGTCGCCCATGCCGAGGATCCGCGACGCCATTCGATCCGGCTGGAAGGCCTCCAGCGCATCCGGTTTCTCGCCCACGCCGACGAACAGGATGGGCCGTCCCGTGACGTGGCGTACCGAGAGGGCGGCACCACCGCGGGCATCACCATCCGCCTTGGTGAGCACGATGCCGGTCAGGTCCAATGCGGCGCCGAACGCCTTGGCCGCGTTGACGGCGTCCTGGCCCGCCATGCTGTCCACCACGAACAACGTCTCGATCGGCGTCAAGGCAGCGCTCAGGTCGCGCACCTCCTGCATCATCGCGTCGTCGACGTGGAGCCGGCCGGCGGTGTCCACCAGCAGCACGTCGTAGACGCCACGGCGCGCTTCGTCCAGCGCACTGGCCGCGATCTCGAGCGGTGAACGCGACGCATCCGCCGTCGCGACGTCGATGCCTAGTTGCTGGCCGAGCCGCTCGAGCTGCAGCATGGCCGCCGGGCGGTAAACGTCGGTCGACACGAGCAGCACGCGCTTGCGATCGCGATCCTTGAGCCACAGGGCAATTTTCGCGGCGGTGGTGGTCTTGCCCGCGCCCTGCAGGCCGGCCAGCAGGATGACCGCGGGCGGCTGCGTGCGCAGGTTCAGGGGCCTTACGCCCTCACCCATGACCCGCACCAGCTCGCCGTGGATGATCTGGATGAGCGCCTGTCCCGGGGTCAGGCTCTTGTGGATCTCCTGCCCGACCACCCGGGCCTTGACGCCCTCGACGAAGTCCTTGACGACCGGCAGGGCGACATCCGCCTCCAGCAACGCCATGCGGACCTGCCGCAGCGTATCGCCGATGTTTTCCTCGGTCAGGCGTCCCCGGCCTCGCAGGCCTTCCACGACAGCGGCTAGACGGGTGGACAGCTTGTCGAACACGGGCAACCTCGCGGGCACGGCCGCGGCGACGATCGAACGCGGGGACGCGGATTATAGAGATGCCGGGGGCGCCGCGCCGCGCCTCCTCATGCAGCCGCGGTCGTGGCATCATGCAACCGTTCCAAAGCCACCTGATGGGCCCCGCCCTTGCTGCTGCCACTGATTGCCGTTGCCTGCTACCTGATTGGGGCCGTGTGGCTGGGCATCACCGCTTATCGGATCGATTCCCACCAGGGACGTGGCGGGCGGATCGCGGCGGTCGCCATCGCAATCGTCGGCGCCGCGGTACATGCGGCCGCGCTGTTCGGCGAGCACCGGATGGCGCCGTCGGCGGCGCTGTCCCCGGGCGACACCGCCGCCATCGTCGGTCTCGTGATCGCGTTGACCGCCGTGGTCCTCGCGTTGCGGCCGCGATCACGCGGCGTCGCCGCGCTGTTGCTCGGAATCGCTGCCGTCCTGGAGGCCGCGTTTTCCGAGGGGACACGCCAGTTCTCCGTCGGTCGCCCGGGCTGGGAACTGTCCTTCCACGTGGCGATGGCCACGACCGCGTTCGCCTTCCTCACCATCGGCATGGCGCTGGCGATAGCGCAGGTGCTGGTGGAGCGCCGCCTGCGCAGCCGCCAGCCGCTGGGCTGGCTCAAGATCTTCACCCCGCTCGAGTCGCTCGAATCGGGCCTCTTCCAGAGCATCCTCGCCGGCTTCGTGCTGCTCACGCTGGCGCTCGTCAGCGGCGCGTTCTTCATCGAGAACCTGTTCGCCCAGCACCTCGTGCACAAGGTCATCCTCGCCATCGTGGCCTGGATCGTCTTCGGCGTGCTGCTGCTCGGGCGCCTGCGCTTTGGCTGGCGCGGGCGCAAGGCCCTGCACTGGACGCTCGCGGGCTACGTGCTGCTCGGACTCGCTTACTTCGGCAGCAAAGTCATCCTCGAAGACGTGCTCGGCAAGCACTGGGGCTGACCGGCCTTGGCTGACTTCCCCCTAAGCTACCTGCTCGGCATCCTCGTCCTCTGCATCGCGCTCTCCGCGTTCTTCTCGAGCACGGAGACGGCACTGATGAGCGTCAACCGCTACCGGTTGCGGCACCTCGCCCGCGAAGGCAGCACCAGCGCGCGCGCTGCCGAGCGGCTGCTCGAGCGGCCGGACCAGCTGATCGGGATGATCCTGATCTGCAACAACTTCGTGAATTCCGCCGCGGCCGCGCTCGTCACTGTCATCGCGCTGTCGGTCGGTGGCGAGGGGTACGCGGCGATCGGCGTCACCGTGTTCACGGTGGTGCTGATCATCTTCGGTGAAGTGGCACCGAAGACCTTCGGCGCCCTGTATCCCGAGCGGCTCGCGCTGCCCTCGGCCGTGGTCTACCAGGTGCTGCTGAAGCTGCTCTTTCCGGTCGTCTGGCTGACGAACCTCGTGGCGAACGGCGTGCTGCGGCTGCTGGGCGTTTCCCACGAGAAGGCGAGCCGCACGTCGCTCAGCTCGGATGAGCTGCGCACGGTCGTGGCGGAAGCGAGCACGGTGATCCCGCATCGCCACCAGCGCATGCTGATGAGCATCCTCGACCTCGAGCGCATCAACGTCGAGGACATCATGGTGCCGCGCAACGAGATCTCCGGCATCGACGTCGCGGACGAGTGGGACGACGTGCTCGAGCGGCTGCGCGACAGCCGTCACACGCGCATTCCGTGCTTCGAGGGCAGCATCGATCACCTGGTCGGCATCCTGCACATGAAGAAGGTCGCCCGGCTGCTTGCACGCAACGAGCTCGACCGCGAGCAACTGGTGGCGCTGGCGCGGGCGCGGGAGCCGTATTACGTGCCGGAAGGCACCTCGCTCAACACCCAGCTGCTGCAGTTCCAGCGCCAGCGGCGCCGTGTCGCGTTCGTCGTCGACGAATACGGCGACGTGCAGGGGCTCGTCACGCTCGAGGACCTGCTCGAGGAAATCGTCGGCGAGTTCACCTCCGACACGAGTTCGCTGCACAAGGCCGTCCACAAGGAACGCGGCGACACCTACGTCGTGAGTGCGGCCGCCAGCCTGCGCACGCTCAATCGCAAGATGGGGTGGACGCTGCCGACGACCGGTCCGCGCACGCTCAACGGGCTGATCATCGAGTACCTCGAGACGATTCCCGAACCGGGGACCAGCCTGCGCATCGGCGATTACTCGCTCGAGATCCTGCAGACCAGCGACAACGCGGTGAAGACGGTGCGCCTGCGGCCGATCCTGTCGACCGTCGGGTGACCCCTCGCGACGCTCTCAGAACGCCCGCTCGAGCGCTTCCTGCAGGCTCGCCACGCCCTGCACCTCGATGCCCTCGACCGGCTTGCGCGAAACGTTGCCGGCCGGCACCAGCGCGCGCTTGAAGCCCTGCTTGGCCGCCTCGCGCAGCCGCTCCTCACCGAACGGCACGGGCCGGATCTCCCCGGTGAGGCCTAACTCCCCGAAACAGACGGTGTCCGCCGCCAGCGGGCGGTCCCGAAGGCTCGACAATGCGGCCAGCACCGCCGGCAGGTCCGCCGCCGTCTCGCCGATGCGTACCCCGCCGACCACGTTGACGAACACGTCGCTGCCGGCGGTCGAGACGCCGCCGTGCCGGTGCAGGACCGCGAGCAGCAGCGCGAGCCGGCTCGACTCGAAGCCCACCGCGACCCGGCGCGGGTTCATGCCCTGCGCCTCGTCCACCAGCGCCTGGACCTCGACGAGCAGCGGCCGACTGCCTTCGCGCACCACGGTGACGACACTGCCGGCGACTGGCGTCGGGTGGCGCGACAGGAAGATCGCCGACGGGTTGCGCACTTCCTTCAGGCCTTGCTCGACCATCGCGAAGACGCCGATTTCGTTGGCGGCGCCGTAGCGGTTCTTCACCGCGCGGATGACCCGGTAGCGGCTGCCGGGGTCGCTCTCGAAGTAGAGCACCGTGTCGACCATGTGCTCCAGGATGCGCGGACCGGCGATCAGGCCTTCCTTGGTCACGTGGCCGATGATCAGCACGGCCGTGCCGGTGCTCTTGGCGTAGCGCACCAGCCGCGCGGCGGACTCGCGCACCTGCACCGCCGATCCCGCCGACGATTCGCTCAACTCGGTCTGCACGGTCTGGATCGAATCGACCACCAGCACCGTCGCGGTCGCGGCAGCGGCCTCCTCGAGGATCGCCTCCACGCGTGTCTCGGCCGCCAGCCGCAGGGTCGTCGCCTGGAGGCCGAGCCGCGTCGCGCGCAGCGCGACCTGCCGGACCGATTCCTCGCCGGAGACGTACAGCACGGCGCGTTCACGGCTCAGCGCGTCGGCCGCCTGCAGCAGCAGCGTGGACTTGCCTATGCCCGGATCCCCACCGAGCAGGACGACGGAACCCGCGACCAGGCCGCCGCCGAGCACCCGGTCCAGCTCGCCGATACCAGTCAGGGCTCGCAGTTCCGGTTCCTGGGTGACGTCGCGGACCGTCCGGCTGGCGGGCCCGGCCTTAGGGCCGCGGCTGGTGCCTGCTCCCGCCACGGCCACGGCAAGTTCGAGCGTGTTCCACGCCTGGCACGCCGGGCACTGGCCCTGCCACTGGGGGGTCCGGGCGCCGCAGGAACCGCATACAAAACTGGTTTTCGGTCGGGCCATCCGGCGCAGTCTCGATTCGGGGGCTGGGGACGCGCCAGATGCTAGCACGGGCGGCTGGCGAGGCCCGGAGTGTGACGGCGGCGGCAATTACCGGGCATTTTCGGCCCTATACTTCGTTCCCTGCCATGCGCGAATTCGCCGACAAGACGCTCAGGATCGACACGACGGACGGCCGATCCCGGCCCACGTCCGGCAGCCCACCGTTGCCGTCGACGCTCGGCCGTTACGAACTGCTGCACGAAATCGGCAGGGGCGCCATGGGCGTCGTGTATCGCGCCCGCGACCCGCGGATCAACCGCGAGGTGGCGCTCAAGGCCATTCCGCTGGCCGAGGAGTTCGAGGGCGAGGATCTCGAGGACGCGCGCACCAAGTTCTTCCGCGAGGCGGAGATGGCTGGCCGGCTGTCGCACCCGCATATCGTGACGATATTCGATGCCGGCGAGGACCATGGCACGGCCTACATCGCCATGGAACTGCTGCGTGGGCGGCACCTGGTTGATTTCACGCAGCAGGCGCGCATGCTGCCGACCACGCTCGCCATCGAGCTGATGGCACGACTGGCCGACGCGCTCAGCTACGCACACCAGAATCAGGTCGTGCACCGCGACATCAAGCCTGCGAACATCATGTTCGATGCCCCCAGCGGCGAGCTGAAGATCACGGACTTCGGCATCGCGCGCCTCACGGACTCGAGCCGCACGCGCACCGGCGTCGTGCTCGGGACACCGTCGTTCATGTCGCCCGAGCAATTGCAGGGACGCGCAGTGACTGGAAGTTCGGACTTGTTCTCGCTCGCCGTGACCTTGTACCAGTTGCTGACCGGCCAGTTGCCGTTCCGCGCGGACTCGATGCCGGGCCTGATGATGAAGATCGCCCAGGAACCCCATGCGCCGGCCAGTCTCGTCGACCCCGGCCTGCCCGAAGGCCTCGATGTGTTCTTCGACCGGGCGCTCCAC
>Ga0315278_10002136_pt1 | contig 17537 bp, 13 predicted proteins | sample YL17G06_0_MG_FD_203880 | JGI IMG/M metagenome (GOLD analysis project Ga0315278, IMG submission 203880) | Sediment microbial communities from Yellowstone Lake, YNP, Wyoming, USA - YL17G06_0 | ecosystem: Environmental > Aquatic > Freshwater > Lake > Sediment | place: USA: Wyoming | collected... | reverse complement strand
AGTATCTGTGCGAACTGGCCGAAGATCCTCTCCACGCCGGACACAAACGCGTCGACGTCTGCATCCTTGGCGTACGCGGAGAACGCGCGCGCCAGGTTGTCGTACAACGGTAGGAAGGCGAGGATCTCTCGGTCGGACGTCCGCTCTTCGACAGCGGCCAGATCGCGCAGGATCCGCTTCCGGTAGTTCTCGAATTCGGCCTGGAGACGCTTCAAGCGATCGACGAGCGAACGGACCTCATCGTCCTTCGCTGCCCATTGGGCCTGGAGGTCCACCTCGCCGGCCTGCGTGCCGTCCGGTTGGGCCGCGGCGGCGTCGGTCATCGGGTCCTGTCTCGTCTCTTCAGGCAGCATGGGCGCTCCTTTCCCGTCCTCGGGATCGCGCGGCAACGAGCAGCGCCTCGAGGCGGCCGGCCACGAACGTCACCGCCGACATGGCTCGTCCGTAGTCCATCCACAGGGGGGCGATCACGCCAAGGACGCCGTTGTGCGGTCCGTAGTCGCAGCTCACGACGCTCCAGTGCTCGAATCCTTCAAGAGACAGGTCGCTGATGTTCACGACGATCCCACGGCGACCGGCACGCGCCGTTTCCAGCGCGCGAGGGAGTGCCTCCTCATCTTGGATCGTCCGACTGAGACTGGAGAATCTGGCCATCGCCTCCTGGGGGATAAGGTCCTGCAGGGCATCGAGAAGGTGCAGGAGTCCGTCGACGACGCCCCGTGGACTCATCCGCGTCTCGAGAAGCCGAGTGACGATGTCTAGGGCCTGGCGTTCCGGCCGTTCGTGCCAGTCCTCCGTGGCCTCCTCGGCGGTCGCCATCCGCCGAACCTCCTCGAGGCTCGCGCCCCGCAGCGTCCGGTTGATCGTTCGCATCATGCCCTCGATCTCGTCCTCCGTCGTGGCGGATTCGAGAGGGATGAGTCCCTGCTCGACGATGCCTGTGTCGGAGACGATGACGAGGAATGCCGTGCGATCGGACATTCGTGCCAGGACCACGCGTTCCAGGCGCGCTGCTTCCAGGCGAGGCGGAATGACGAACGCTGCGTAGTGCGTCATGCTTCCGAGCAAGAACGCGGCGTGTCGCATGGCTTCTCCCATGTCGAGGACGCGGGCTTCGAACGTCTCGACGATGTCGAAGTGCTCCTTCTTGGCCAATTCTGACAGATCCAGCAGCCACTCGACGAAGAAACGGTATCCCTTCTCCGTTGGGATGCGCCCCGAGGAGGAGTAGGGCTTGACAATGTACCCCTGGCGTTCGAGGTCGTTCATATCGTTCCGCACGGTGGCGGAACTGACGGCGAGCCCGTAGTCCTCGAGGATCATTCGCGAGGAGACAGGTTCGCGGAGCCGGATGTACCGGTCCACAACCTCCTTCAGGATCAGTCGCTGCCTCTCCGGGAGCGGCATTCGAGGGTCTCCTCCTTCTCGGTTAGCACTCCATGGCGCTGTCTGCTAATCATAGAGAAGAGGTCGCTCCTTGTCAACGCGCAGGCATTCCCTTGTGAGGGGAACCGGGATGAAGGAGGAACCGAGGCCTGTCTCGTGGACGCTGTGCGCCGCCTACTGCGGAAGTCCGCAGCACTTCTTGTACTTCTTGCCGGAGCCGCACGGGCACGGGTCGTTGCGTCCCGGAACGACGGCGGCCTTCACCGGGCGCCTTGCGCCGGGTTGCTCGGCACGCGCTGACGGCGCTGTCTGAGACACATCGGGCCGCTCGTAGCGAAGCGAGCGCGCGGGCGCGGTCCTTGCCTCCGGCGCGCCCTCCTGCGCGATCGTAAGTCGAGGATTGAGCACGATGCGCACGATCTTCTCGGCCGTCTGCGCAAGCATCTCTTGGAACAGGACGAACGACTCGCGCTTGAACGCTACGAGAGGATCGGTGCCGCCGAACGCCGTCCACCCGATGCCGCCCTTGAGGTCGTCGAGGTTGTACAAGTGCGTGCGCCATGCCTCGTCGAGCGAGGTGAGGATCAGGTAGCGCGCGACGAACGGGAAGGGGGCGCCAAGGCGCGCCTTCTGCTTGACAAGCGCTTGATCGAGGTGGCCGATGGCCCGCGAGACGAGGTCGGCGAGGGCGACCCCATCGAGCGACGCGACGTCGAATGGCTGGAAGGCGGCGAGTTCGCGGGCGAGTCCGTCGAGATTCCATTCGCCCGCCGGCCGGGCCTTCCCGGCGTGGGCCGCGACGAGGCTCTCGGCGAACTCCTCGAACAGGTCGTGCACGTACAGATCCAGGTCCGTCTCGGCAGTCTCCGGCAGCCGGCCGCCGTCGCGGGACGGGAGCAAGAACCGATCTCGCAGCGAGTAGATGGCGTCGCGTTGTTTGGCCAGGACGAGGTCGAACTCCAGAAGGCGTTTCCGAATCTCGAAGTTGCGGCCTTCCACGCGCTTCTGTGCGCGGCGGATCGCGCCCGTCAGGAGGTTGTGCTCGATCGCCTCCCCTTCCTTCATCCCGAGCCGATCCATGACGGCGCCGATCGTCTCGCCGCCGAACACGCGCAGGAGGTCATCCTCGAGCGAGAGGTAGAATTGCGAGGAGCCCGGGTCTCCCTGGCGCCCTGCCCGTCCGAGAAGCTGATTGTCGATGCGCCGCGACTCGTGCCGCTGGCAGCCCATCACGTGGAGGCCGCCGAGCTCGGCGACGCCCTCGCCAAGCTTGATGTCCGTGCCGCGTCCCGCCATGTTCGTGGCGACGGTGATGATGCCCCGTTGACCGGCCTGAGCGACGATCTCCGCTTCCTTCTCGTGGTACTTGGCGTTCAGGACATGGTGCGGCAGCTTGCGCGCTTTCAGTAGGTGCGAGACCAGTTCCGACACGTCGATGGAATTCGTCCCCACGAGGACGGGACGGCCCTGCTCGTGGAGACGAGCGATTTCGTCGGCGGCCGCTTCGAATTTGGCCTTGCGCGTTCGGAAGAGCGTGTCGGGCTTCGAATCCCGGCGAAGCGGCCGATTGGGCGGGACGACGAGGACCGGGAGCGCGTAGATCTGCTTGAATTCCTCCTCCTCGGTCTTCGCGGTTCCTGTCATGCCGCAGAGTCCCTTGTAGAGCTGGAAGTAGTGCTGAAGTGTGATCTGGGCAAGCGTCTGCGACTCTCGCTGGATCGTGATGCCCTCTTTCGCCTCCAGCGCCTGGTGCAGGCCGTCCGAGTACCGCCGATCGGGCATGAGGCGGCCGGTGAACTCGTCGACGATCATGACGCGGTCTTCCCTGACGATGTACTGCTCCTCCACTTTGAACATGTGGAGCGCGCGGAGCGCGTTCTCGATGTAGTGCTGAGTTTCGACGTGGTCGGGAGAAAAGAGGTTCTCCACGCCGAGTTCGCGCTCCGCTTTGTGGATGCCGTCATCGGTCAGGGTGAGGCGTTTCGATTCCTCGTCGATCTCGAAGTCCTCGTCGCGGCGGAAGCGCCGTGCGAGGGACGCGAACTTCTTGTACAGGTCGTAGGCCTCGGCGGTTGAGCCCGAGATGATGAGCGGCGTGCGGGCCTCATCGATGAGGATGTTGTCTATTTCGTCGACGATGGCGAAGTCGAGCGATCCCTGCACTTTCTCGTTCGCCGCGAGGACCATGTTGTCCCGCAGGTAGTCGAAGCCGAACTGGTTGTTCGTCCCGTACGTGATGTCAGCCGCATACGCGGTCTGGCGCTCTGGAGGCGGCGTGTCCTCCTGCAACAGGCCGACCGAGAGCCCGAGGAACTCGTAGATCGGCCCCATCCATTCGCGATCGCGCTTCGCGAGGTAGTCGTTGACGGTGACGATGTGGACGTTCCCCACCAGCGCGTTGAGGTAGGCGGGAAGGGTGGCAACGAGCGTCTTCCCTTCCCCCGTCTGCATCTCAGCAATGCGATGCTCGTCGAGAGCCAGCGCTCCAACGATCTGGACGTCGAATGGACGCATTTCGACCGTGCGCTGGGCCACCTCGCGCGCGACAGCATACGCCTCGGGCCGCACGGCGTGCTTCGATTCGCCCGCACTCAGGCGCGCGCGGAACTCGACCGTCTTCGCCTTGAGCTCCTCGTTGGTGAGCGCGGCCATGCCGTCGGCCAGGCGGTTGACCAAACCGAGCTCCCCATCGTAACGCCGGAGCTGCTGGGCGTTCGTCTGTCCGAGAAGGAAATCGATCGCGCGGCGGATGCTGTCAAGGGCCATAGCAAGCGGTCAGTATAAGGACCCCTGCTCCTTTGTCGCAAGGAGGCTTCGGGTCCTTGCTCGCTTCGCGAGTAGGTACGGGGACCCCGCAAGGGGAACTAGGAACCCCGAAGCGGCTTGAGGCGCTCGAGGATCGAGTCCCGCTCCGAACGCAGCGTGGCGATCGTCGAGCGGAGCTCGCCGTAGGCGGAGGCTGCCATGCGGGTGGCAGACGCCATCGTCTTCTCAGCGGCCGCCAGTTTCCCTTCGACGATCTCGAGTGCTCGCGTGTACTCGCTCACCGCGGCGTCCCGGAGGCCGCGGGCCAGAAGCACGTTCGCGAGCGTGACGCGCGCTGCCTCGAAGTCCGGAGCGTCGCGGACGAGGTTCTCGAGCTCCACGCTCGCTGCTTGAGCGTTCCCCTCGCGCAGAGAGACGATCGCCCGCACGTAGCGCGCCCGCTGCTCGATCTCCGGGGCGGGTCGCGTCGCGAGCAGGGTGGCGATCGTCTCTCGGGCCACCGCGGTCTTGCCCAAGTTGGCGGCCAGTTCGGCGTAGATGAGGTACGTGTTCTCCTCGAGGAACCTCGTCTGGCAGCGCTCGAAGCTCCTGAAGGCGGCATCGAGATCGCCGAGTCGGGCGTCGGCCATGCCGAGGTAGAAATACGTCATGTGGGGCGCGAAGTCGAGGCGCAGGCTGCGCTCGAGCGTTGCCTTGCCTGCCGCGGTCTGGCCGAGCTGAAGCTGCTCGATTCCCTCCTTCATGAGGACGTTCGACGCCAGGTCGCGCACGGCAACCGTCGAGATCGCAACGCCCGCGACCGCCATGACGAGTACCGCGGCGCGGAGCCTCCACCCTCGTACGTGGAGCGCGACCGTCGCCCGGTCCCCGTACGCCGGGGACAACGCCAAGCCGCAGACGAGAATCGCTGCGAGACTCGATGCGGGGAGGTGGGCGGGAAAGCTGACGAGCGCGTGGACGACGACGGCCACCAGTCCGGCAGAGTAGAGAATGAGATCGAGGCGGTCTCCCTCGTCCGCATTGCGCCGCAGGCGGCTCAAAAGCGAGGTCACGAGGAAGATGAGGAACGCGGCGACGGCCGCCAACCCGAAGACGCCGACCTCCGCCAGCACTTGAACGTACTCGTTGTGAGCCTGTGCGGCGCGAGGAATGTAGAAGTCGTAGTTCGCCCCCCGCGGAGTTTGCAGAAACTGGGCCTTGTACGGAAGGAACTCGATCTTGTAGTTCCCGAGACCCACACCGACCCACGGACTCGACTTCCACATCTCGAGCCCGATCCACCAGTCCCACGCTCGGGTGGCGCCCGAGTTCTGCCGCCAAACGGTCCCGATCCACGACGTCCCGTCCGCCGAGAGCCCGACGACCGAGTTGAGAGGTCCGGATGGCGCCTCGACGAGGTAGGCGAGGCCGACGACGAGGATCAAGGCGAGGATCCACGCGCGAGCTCTCCGAAGAGGCTCGATGGGACGAAAGACGAGCCACCCGATGACGGCGGCAACGAACGCGACGATGAGCGCGACGTTCGCGCCGGCCTGATCAAGCAGCATCAGCGCCCCAAAGTTGAAGGCAATGAGCACGAGGGCGGCGAGTCGTAGGAGGGTCGAGCGAAGGCGAAAGATGAGGATCACGGCCGGGAGGAGGATGTAAGCGAGAAGGCCCGCGATGTACTCCTTGTTGCCGAGCGTCGAGATGACCTGCCCCAATCCCTTGCCGGCGCCGGGGCCGGCGAGGACGCCCGCGTACTGGAGGAGGCCGTAGAGCGAGACGAGGGAGACCGACGTGAGGAACGACCCGAGGAGGAGCGTGACGTCGCGCTTCTCCCGCGCCGCGTTCGAAATGAGAACGAGGAGGAAGAAGAAGACGACGAGAAGGGCGAGGCTCTGGACGACGAAGCGGCCGTTCGTCGCCCCAAGGAGCGAGAACAGCGACGCGGCGGCGAACGCAAGGAACGGCCACGTAATCCACGGGATGCGAACGGCCCACGTCCCCTTTCGCCACCCATCGATTCCCCACAGGACGCCGAGGATCGAGATGAGGACGATCGCGAGGATCGTCTTCGTGTACCCGTACTCTGTCGCATTCGGCAGGATGAAGAGCGGCAGCGCGAACAGCGTGAACGCCAGACCGTAGACCAAGATGCGGTCGGTCCGGAGCTCAGGGCGCGCGGCGTTCGCCGTCTTCTTCGTGACCTTTCTCTTCGTCATGGCGCGGAGTATAGGGACTCGTCGTGGGGGCGGGCAACGCCGAGGACATCGCTTGCGAAGGCATCCCCTGCGTGGGCGCGAACGACTTCCCAGAGACGGAGGAGCGTCCGCCAGGTGCTCGGGTGGCCCACAACGTGGGAGACCATGTGACGCAGGTGGTCCAGATCGATGCGCTCGGCGACGAGCGCGAGGAGGTCGCGGTCGTCGAGGATCGCGAGAACGCTGTTCCACTCTTCGTCGTCGAGAGCATCACGAACTGAGCGGGCCGCGGCTCCGAACTGCGTCTCGGCGCCGATGAGCCGTCGGCAAGCGTCCTGATAGTGGCGCAACGGCGCGGGCCGGTCGTGGGGCGCGGCCGCGGCGGCGGCCGCAGCGCGTCCCGCGGCGCGGGCGCAGAGGCCGCCAAAGTAGAGACCACCGCCCGAAAGAGGCTTCACCTGAGCCGCCGCGTCGCCCACCAGGAGCACACCGTCCCCGACGATGCGCCCCCCGGGGGCGAGAGGGATCACGCCGTCGACTCGGGAAACGGCGCGGCCCTCCGGGAAGCGGGCCGCGAGGAGGGCCTCCACGTGCGGGGCCGGATCGGCGCCGGGGCCGACAGCGAGGCCGACGCGAAAGCGCCCATCCTGAGCTGGAATCGACCAGGCGAAGAAGCCGGGCGCGACGCGCCGGCCCACGAACACGTGGACGTTGTCCGCCCCCCCGGGCGGAAGCTCGATCTCGACCTGAACTGCGCGCAGTCCGCAGGAGGTGGCCCGAAGGCCTGACCACGACGCCACCTGGCTCTCGGGACCGTCGGCGCCGACGAGCACGGCGCAGGAGGCCGTTTCCTCCCCGCTGGGAGAATCGAAGTGAACGACGCCGTCGCGCCAGCCGGTGGCCGTCGTCCCTAGACGGACGCCGGCGCCGGCTTCCGCCGCGCACGCGAGGAGCTCCCGCTCAAGCACCGATCGGTCGACCACGAGGGCGCGATCGGATGTGGCCCGCACCGAGAGGCTGCCGCCGCCTGGTGCGTGGAACGTGATGCCGCGGAGGCGTCGGATCACGCAAGCCTCCGAGGCCCCGAGAACGGACAACGTTCGGGGACTGACAAGGCCGGCGCACGCCGACGGCTCCTCAATGCGCGTTCGCCGTTCGAGCACGAGCACCGAGGCCCCTGCGGTCGCGGCGACGCGCGCCGTGACCGCGCCGGCCGGTCCTCCCCCGACGACGATTACGTCGAATCGTTCCATGGAACCTAGTGTCCCTCGGCCTTAGGTTCGCGGGTCATGATCTCGTCGACGAGCGACAGTGCGTCCACGGTTCCCTCGAGGAGGCGATCGACGGCCTCGGTGATCGGCATCTCGATTCCGCGCGTTCTCGCCATGTCGCGAACGATGCGCGTCGCAAAGACGCCTTCCGCCACCATCACCATGTCCTTCAGGATGGCGTCGAGAGGCTCGCCGCGGCCGAGCCGAACGCCGACGGCGCGGTTGCGGCTGTGCAAGCTCGTGCACGTGGTGACAAGGTCCCCGAGGCCCGACAGCCCGAAGAACGTCGACTCGCGGACGCCGAGCGATCGCGCGAACCGCACCATCTCGGCGAGACCGCGGGTGATCAGCGCCCCGCGGCTGTTGTCGCCGTAGCCCAGCCCATCCGAGATCCCCGTCGCGATGGCGATGACGTTCTTCACGGCGGCGCAGAGTTCCACGCCGCGGATATCGCTCGACAGGTAAATGCGGAAGCGACTCGTTCCGACGGCGCACTGGAGCCTGCGACCGAGATCTTGGTCCTCCCCCGCGAGCACCACGGCGGTCGGCATGTCCCGCCCGACCTCCTCGGCGTGGCTCGGGCCCGAAAGCGCGAACACGGTGGCGTTTGGGATGCGCGCCCGAATGACCTCCGACATCGTCTGTCCGGACGCGCGGTCGAGCCCCTTGGACAGACTGACAAGGACAGGGCGATGGGCGAGGAAGGGTGCGATCCGTTTGCACGTGTCCTCCATGGCGAACGACGGGACCGCGAGGAACAGCGCGTCGCCGCACGATGCTGCCTTCAGGTCGTGGGTCACCGTGAGCCCACGTTCAGGAAGCCGCACGCCGGGCAGATACTTCACGTTCTCCCGCGCGCGGGCGACGGCCTCGGCGTGCGCCGGATCGCGAGCCCACAGCGTCGTCTCGTGGCCGGCGTTCGCCAGAAGTCGAGAGAACGCAGTTCCCCATCCGCCTGCGCCGAGGACAGCGAACTTCATGGCGTGACGGCGGCGCCCAGGTCGATCGGCATGACCGTGCCGGCGTGGTCTTGGATCCACTGCACGGCGACGGCAATCGGATCCCCGTCGTCCTCGACCACGATGTCGGGAGTCAGCCCGACGTCGTTGACCACATGTCCTGCCGGCGTCAAGTACTCGCCGGCCGTGATCTTGAGCGCCGAGCCGTCGGGGAAGTCGATCAACTGCTGGAACACGCCCTTGCCGTACGAGGTCTGGCCGATGAGGATGCCCATGTTGTTGTCTCGAATCGCGCCGGCCGTGATCTCCGACGCGCTCGCGCTGCCGCGGTTGATCAGCACGGCGAGAGGAAGGTTCGGCACGCGGTTCCCCTTCGACCAGTAGAGCTTCTCGCCCGAGAGGCGATCGTTCGTGCGCAACACGATCCCCTCGTCGACGAAGCGGCCGGCCGTGGAAGTGGCTGCAGTCATCAGTCCCCCCGGATCATTGCGGAGGTCGAGGATGAGTCCGGTCATCGCTTCGAGGTCGAACGACCCGAGAGCCTCGTCGAGCATGGCCACGGTCTCCGACTCGAATCGGAGGATGCGGATGTAGGCGATCGTCCCATCGGCCAGCGTGTTGCTCGTGACGGGCTCGATGGTGATGGTCGCTCGGACGATGGGGATGTCGACGATCGTCCCGTCCTCGTGACGGATCGTGAGGGTGACCGACGTCCCGGTCTCGCCGCGGATCCGCACGCCGGCCTTGGTCAGCGTGAAGCCCTCGGTGCTCTCGCCGTCGATGGCGAGGATCTGGTCTCCGGCAAGGATGCCCGCCGCCTCCGCCGGCGTGCCGACGAGCGGCGTGACGACCGACAGCACGTTGTCTTCGATCGAGATCTCGATCCCGACTCCGCTGAACTCCCCTTCGAGACTCTCATTGAACTGCTGGCGATCCTGCGGGTCGAGGAACTCGCTGTAGGGGTCGTCGAGTTGCTCGACAACGCCCTTCATGGCTCCGTAGAGGGCTTTCTGGTCATCGATCAGCTCGGGCTTGTAGAAGTAGCTCTCGACGTACTGATAGATCTGGTAGACCGGGTCGAACAGGTCGGCGGGCGTCTGCTGCTGCGAGCCGCCCGTGCTGACCGCGCACACGACCAGGAGGGTCGGAACCAGCACTGCAAGAGTTCTCCGTAGGATGGTTCGCATCATGTGCCTCACCCCGTTTCGCGAGGATTGTACTCGCGACGGCTCTCGCCCGGTAGAGTCCGCGCCTCGTCACCGACCTCCAGGTACGCCCGCTGAGTCTCCGTCCATCGATCGATGGCCATTCCCGTCGCCGCGAGGCGATGCTAGCCGCTCATGTGAGCCCGCTGAGCCTCCGTCCACTCGTCGATGGAGGTCTCGACCGCAGCGAGACGGCGTGCGCTTGCGCCCCGCTGAGTTCCCCGGGCGGGGCCGGGCCCACACGGTCACGCGCCGCTCATGTAGGCCCGCTGAGCCTCCGTCCACTCATCGATGGAGGTTTCGACCGCAGCGAGACGGCGGCGCGCCACGTCACGATCCACCTCGTCCGGGACGGCGTAGACTCCGGGAGGGAGCGCCGGGCTGGAGGCGATGTGCCGCAGGGTGAGGGCCTGAAGCGCGAACGAGATGTCCATGATCTCCACCGGATGCCCGTCGCCGAGCACGAGGTTGACGAGGCGTCCCTCGCCGAGGACGTACAGCCGCCGGCCGTCGTGGAGCGTGTGCTCGTCGATGCCGTCGCGAACGCGCCGGGATGCCCGCGTCAGGCGTCGCAGGTCGTCGAGGTTGATTTCCACGTTGAAGTGCCCGGCGTTGGAAAGAAGCATGCCGTCTTTGGCCACGGCGAGATCCGCTGCGGACACTACGTCGACGCACCCCGTGGCGGTGATGACGAAGTCGGCCTCCCCGATCGCCTGACGCATCGGGGCGACGGAGAACCCGTCCATCGCGGCTTCGAGCGCCTTCACCGGATCGACCTCCGTCACCGTAACGCGCCCGCCGAGGCCGCGGGCGCGAAGGGCGATGCCGCGCCCGCACCAGCCGTAGCCGGCCACGACGACGTTCTTCCCAGCGATGAGGAGGTTCGTCGAACGCAGGATGGCATCCCAGACCGACTGGCCGGTTCCGTGGCGATTGTCGAACAGGCACTTCATTCGCGCATCGTTGACCGCGAACATCGGGAAGGCGAGCTCGCCGCGGCTCGCCCGCCGGCGTAGCCGAGCCACGCCGGTCGTGGTCTCCTCGCATCCTCCGTGGATTCCGCGCGCGCCGTCCTCGTGAAGGACTTCAACCAAGTCCCCGCCGTCGTCGAGCACCAGGTCCGGGCGCACTGCGAGGGTCTGGCGAAGGTGGTCCGTGTACTCCTCCCGAGAGACTCCTCTCCTTGCGTGCACCGAGATCCCGTCTTCCTCGGCGAGAGCCAACGCCACGTCATCCTGCGTCGAGAGCGGGTTGCTGCCCGTGACCGCCACGCGGCCGCCGCCGTCGCGCAAGAGGATGGCGAGGCACGCCGTCTTGGCCTCGAGGTGGATGCTCATGGCGATCCGGCGCCCGCGGAACGGCTGCTCCACCGCGAACTCGCGGCGCAACTCCCCGAGGAGCGGCATGTGACTAGCCGCCCACTGGATCTTCTCCCGCCCCCGACTTCGTTCCATCGGTGACCTCCTTGTCACGAAGACTGATCGTGATGCCAGCGAGAATGATCGCAGCTCCGAGGGCTCCAAGCCACGTCAACGTCTCGCCAAAGACAAGATACGCGAGGACGGCCGCGCCGACCGGCTCCCCGAGAATGAGGATCGACACCTTGGCCGCCGAGAGGTGCCGCAAGGCCCAGTTGAACGTGCCGTGTCCGATGAGCTGAGGGCCGATCGCGAGGAGCGCCAGCCAGAGGTAGGTCGGCGGAGCGAACCCGACGAGGCGGATGCGGAAGACGAGGCACGCCGCGAGCGTGAGGACGGCCGCCGTGCCGTAGGTGATGGCCGTGTAGTCGACAAGGGACACGTGGGGGCGCAGACGGCGGCCGATGAGGAAGTAGACGGCGGCGAACAGACCGCCGCCGAGCGCGAGGAGGTCGCCCGTCCACGCGCCAAGATGGAGATCGCCAAAGCCGACGAGGATCCCGCCGGCGAGGGTCACCGCGATGCCGATCGCGAGCGAGCGGTTGATTCGCTCACCGAGGAAGAGCGCGCCGCCCACGCCGACGAAGACTGGGTGTGTGCTGACAAACAGGACGGAGCTTGCCACCGACGTGAAGCCGAGCGACGAGATCCAGAGGACGAAGTGGACGGCGAGGGCGGCGCCGCTGAGCACGCCGAGAGCGAGGTCTCTTCGCTTGAGAGCGCGCAGCGTGCCATGCGCTAGCGCGATCGGGACTAGGATCGCCGAGGCAAGGACGAGACGCCACGCGGCCACGGCGAGGGGAGACGCCCCGGCGGCCAGCCGAACGAGGACGGCGCCGGACGAGACGGCGACGACTCCGACGGCGATCCTTGCGTAGAGCGAGGAGCGGCTGGCCATGTCCTGGCGCGGCCTATCCGGCCGCGGCGATCGCCTGCCGGATCGCGGGGAGAGCGCGTCGAGCCGCTTCCGCTCCGGCCTCGATCCCGCAGCCGACGCGGCTGTAGGTGGGCGGATCCGCGGAGAAGTCGGGCCTGACGCGGACGTCGGGGGGAAAGGAGGTCAAGGCAAGGTCGCACAGCCGCCTCTGGAAGACGGTCGACATCTGGAACAGGACCGAGAAGACGCTCGGATGGTACCTTCGCGCGCAACGCGAGTCGGGACGTAGGCTCTTGGCGACCCCGAGCTGCCGCTCCTTGGTCCCGAAGTACGGGAGACCGGACATGCGAACCTCCGCCGGGTCGACGAGGACGTCGACGGCGATGACGAGGTCGGCGCCCATCTCGCGCACGACATCGAGCGGCAGAGGGTTCGAAACGCCGCCGTCGACGAGCAGGTGGTCGTCGAGCCAGACGGGCGTGAACAAGCCGGGCACCGAGAGGCTGGCCCGCACGGCGTCGACGAGGCTCCCCGAGGCGATGACGTAGGGCGTCCCGGATTCAAGATCCGTCGCCACGGCCGCGAAGGGGCGGTCGAGGTCCTGGATGCGGCGGTCGCCAAACGTCCGCCGCAGGGTGCGCGCGATCTCGCCGCCCGACGTCCATCCGGACCAAGGAATCGTCGGGAGAAGCGTCTTCGCCGTTCGCAGGAACGACGTGGAGCGCCACGCAGCTTCCACGTCATCGAGACAGGTTCCCGATGCATAAGCTCCGCCCACGTAGGCGCCCATGCTGGTCCCGGCAATGACGTCGGGAACGATGCCGTTCTCCTCGAGAACCCGAAGGACGCCGATGTGCGCCGCCCCACGCGCTCCGCCACTTGACAGGGCAAGTCCGATCGTCGGTTTCGCCATGTCACCTCCCCGGCATCATCCTAGCCTTGACGGGAGTTGGAGACAACGAGCCGCTGGCCGCCCGTTGGCGGGCGCGACCAAAGCAAACGCGGAGAGCGCGCGGCTTTCGAGCCGCGGGGCTCCCCGCGTCATGCCACTCTACTCGCTGATCGCTCCGACCGGGCACTGATCGACCGCGTCCTGGACGCAATCGTCATCGTAATCGGCGCCCTTGATGACGTGAGCCTTGCCGTCCGACGTGAGTTCGAAGACGTCCGAACACACCTGGGCGCAAAGGCCGCAGCCCACGCACATGTCCTGATCGACGACGGGCCTAGACATTGACTCCTCCTTCCTAACTTCCTTCCTGCCAATCTGGTGGCGGAAGGATAGCACCAGCCGCGGGAGGTCGCCAGCCGACCCGCGCCCTGGTTTGAGCGCCTCGGCCGATCGGCTATAGTCAGGGCCATTCGAGAGGCAAGGAGGGGGACCCGAATGGTGAACCGAGTCGCTTTGTTTGCTGGCATCATCTGCCTTGCGATCGCTCCCCTCGCGTGGGCTGACGCAGCGCTCGATGCCGCCCTGGCGCTCTTTCCGGCCAGCTCCGACGTGCTGGTATCTCTTTCTCCGGAGGGGCAAGAACAGCTCGAAGAGGCCATCCGAGCCCTAAGGGTCGAGCTTGGCGTCCCGGACTTCCTCGACGAGACGAACGAAACAGAAGTGGGGGCCTTCTCAGTCGCCTTGGAGAACAAGGACGTCGTCAACAAGCTTTCACAGGCCTACTACACCTACGCCGACGTCTTCTTGCGCGACCTCCCCAACCAGAGCGATACCTTTCTGAAGGGGAAACAGTGGGGATTCAAGAGCCTGCGGATGAACCCGGCGTTCGCCGCGTTCGAAGAGCGCGATGGGTTCGTAGCTGCTGTCGAGCACGAGACCGATGTCCCTGCGCTGTACTGGACGAACGGGAATTGGCTCCGCTGGGCCGAGCCACGGCTGTTCGACGCACTCAAGAGCGGTCTTGCCAAGAAGTCTCTCGCCATATCGGAGAGAATCGTGGCTCTGGATCCCACGTACATCTGCTACGGACCCTATCGGACTCTGGCGGCGTACTGGCAGGGGCTGCCAGCTGGTCCCTTCGGCCGCGTGTTTACGGGCGGGCCGGAGCAGGACTACGACAAGGTTCTGGACTACACGTGCCGGGTCGTTGACGAGCCCACGATCTGCGCCGGTTCGTCTGGTCTGGTCGATCCCATCTGTGACGCGTACTTCGAGAACCGGCTGTTCTTCGCGCAGTACTATCTCATCCCACAGAAACTCTGGGCCGATGCAGCGCGCGTTCTGCAATCCATTCTTGACGACCCGATCGGCGAGCTCTATCCACTCTACAATGCACTGAATCAGCAGCTTGCTGCGACGCAGCTGGCCAAGGTTCAGGAGCACCTCTAGTCAGCGATGCGGCCACCGACGTGGATGGACATGAGGGCAGTTCATAGGAGGTCGAACATGATGAAGAAGATTCTTGGTCTCGCGCTCGTCAGCCTTTGTGCGATTGGCGCTTGCCCTGTTCCAGAACGACAACATCGCCGTGACCTACACCGACGAAGGGCGGGAGCAACTGCTCGAGGTCATCAGCACCCTGCGTTCGGCGCTCGGCGTGACCGACGCCCTGAACGAAGAGAACGAAGAAGATGTAGGCAAATTCGTCGTCGACGCCAGCTTGAAGGACGTCGTCACGAAGCTGTCTCAGGCGTACTACACCCTGGCGAACGTGTTCTACACCCCCGAGACGAACGAGCCGACCTACCTTCGGGGCAAGCACTGGGGCCTCAAGAGCCTGCGCATGAACCCCGCGTTCGCCGAACTCGAGAAGAAAGGCTTCGTCGACGCCGCCAAGGCCGAGACCGACGTCGCCGCCCTCTACTGGGCGACGGCCAACTGGCTGCGCGTGTCGCAGAAGAACGCCCTTGAGGCCGTGTTCGCCGGCGTGCCGGCGAAGACGCAGGCGATGTCCGAGCGCACTCTCGAGCTGGATCCGGGCTACGTTGCCGGCGGCTCGTACCGCTCGCTCGGCGCCTACTGGTCCGGCCTTCCCATCGGCAAGGACATGGACAAGGCGCTCTACTTCCTCTGCCACGTTGTGTCCGAGCCCATCTGCAGTGGGTGCGGCGACTGTCAGCCGGCGCTTGCCGGCGCCGACGAGTACTTCGAGAACCGCACGTTCATCGCCGAGTTCTACTACATGCCGAAAGGCATGTGGGCCGACGCCGCTCGCGTCCTCGAGAGCGTGATCGCCGAGCCAATCGGCACCAAGTACCCGCTCATGAACGCGTACGCGCAGGACAACGCGCGGAAGCTGCTCGCCGAGGTTCAGACACACATCTAGACTTCATTTTCATCTGAAGCGCAAGGGCCTCGAGCGCCTGCCCGAGGCCTCTTCTTTCTCCCAACTCGGTGCCGTCCGCGTCGGGGCCGCGGCCGCTAGACTCCGCCGAGAAGCGCGAAGTAGACGAGCGCCACAGCTCCGATTCCCGCGGTCATCCACCCCGCGACGAGCTTGCGCCTCGTGGTCCGAATCAGGACGCGGCGCAGACCCATGAACGTATGGAAGGCGAACGTGATCAGGAGTGGGATGTAGAGGTTGTTGTGCAACGTGAAGGCCCGCCCCGGCGTCATCAGCCCTCCGGTCAACGTTTGAGCGCGGACGGCCTGGGTCATCCCATAGCCGCTCAGGATGTAGAGGACCATGATCGCGGCCGAGATCCACGCTGCCACGTGATCGACCCGTGAGAGCAGCCATTCGAGCCGCATCGGTCGGCGCTTTCTATCCTCTCCGTTGTCCTGCATGTGGCTTTCGTCTCCTCTCGTCCGCAGAGCTGTGACCTGACCGTAGGGAAGGCGCGTGGAGAGATCGCGGTTCCGCGATGGCAAGTGTGTGAAGGCACCCCCCCCGGGGGGCGCTCCGGCGGCTACGCCCCGGGAGCGACCTGGCGTTCGGTGCTCGCACCCTTGAGCCTCAACCAGTCGCGGCTCCCTTCTTTCTGTGCTCGTCCGGGTGCGTGAGGGCAACGGCCGCGGGGACGAAGAAGATCGTGATGAGGAGCGAGAACCCGATCCCGAGCAAGGCGCACGTCCCGAGGAAGCGCAGCCCCGGCGTGCGCGCCAGCAATAGCGATGCGAAGACGAGCATCGTCGTGAACATGGAGGCGAGAATGGCGACGATCGTCGTCGCCCCGGCGCGGACCATGGCGTCGTGCCGGCCCTTCTCTTGCTCTTCTTTGTAGCGGAACAGGAGCGTCACGCCGCTTTCGATCCCGAGACCGATGAGGAGCGGCGAGATCGTGATGTTGATGAAGTTGAAGTTGACGCCGAGGAGTCTCATCCCGCCGAGCATCCACACGTAGCCGAGGATTACGGGGGAGAGCGCGAGCAGCGTCTTGGGCAGCGTGCGGAACGACCGCCACACGATGAACGTGATGAACAGGGCGGCGAGGGCGGTGGAGATGAAGAAGTCGCGCTTCATCACGCTCTCGAGGTCGCGGACGACGAGCGGGACGCCGAAGTAGTCGGACGAAATCGAGTCCGCGAATTGGATGAACCCGATCAGGTTCGATCGGCCGTACAGGTCGGGGCTCATGCGGGCGCGAACGATGTAGCGGCCGTCTTCCGTCAGGTAACGCGTCCTGATCTCGGCGGGGAGGCTGCGAAGAATGTCGCGCAGCAGCGTCTCGACGGGCGGAAGGTCGCGAACGCCGGCCAACCGTGTGTCGAGCGATCGGACGGCGGACTCGAGCTCCTGCACCGCGACGCGCGCCGAGGGCACGTCGATCGTGCGCAGCGCGGTCTGGATCTCGAGGAGCTGGCCCTCGGCCTCGGATGCCTGGAATCCCAGTCTGGCGTAGCCATTCAGAGTCGCCGCGTACTGCACGAGGGCCATCCGCGTCAAGAGGGTGCGGGTCTCGAGAAGCACCTCGTCGCGTGCAGTGAGGCTTCGATCGAGCGCGTCGAGCTGATTCGCGTAGGCGGCCAGGTTCACCGCGCGCAGCGCCGCTTGCTGTTCCGCCAGGTTGGCGGGCAGGTACTGCGATGCCGAATCTACGGCCAAGACGAGCGGGTGGTCGGTGAGGCGGCGGTCCAATTCCTTCATCTCGTCTTCCGTCCTCGCGAAGAAGAGGAAGCTCGTGCCGAGTTGCGCGTTCGCGCCCCCGAGCTCGAACGACGTGAGGATCCTGTCGAGGTTCTTCTGGCTCTCCACGTACGGGACGAGGTCGTTCGACGAGAACTGGAAGCGCACGCCGGTGGCGAGGTAGAGGGCAAGTCCGGTGACGCAGCCAATGACCACAAGAACCACCGTGGCCCCGACGGGATGGGTCAGCGCCCGGAAGAAGCCGGCGAAGTGGGGAGAGAGAGCGGCGAACTTCTCGCGTTGCCGCCGTCTGCCGCGCAGGAATCTTGACAGCGTCAGCAACGTCGGAATCAGCACGAGGGCGCTGAGGATCGCGAACAAGATGCCGACGCTGGCGATGGCGCCCAACTCGAACAGGGCACGGGAACGCGCGGTGAGGAGGCCGAGGAAGACG
>Ga0315278_10002135_pt1 | contig 17538 bp, 10 predicted proteins | sample YL17G06_0_MG_FD_203880 | JGI IMG/M metagenome (GOLD analysis project Ga0315278, IMG submission 203880) | Sediment microbial communities from Yellowstone Lake, YNP, Wyoming, USA - YL17G06_0 | ecosystem: Environmental > Aquatic > Freshwater > Lake > Sediment | place: USA: Wyoming | collected... | reverse complement strand
GTACGTCTGCGAGAACGACGCCGCGATCACCATCGCGATGCCGCGGTACTTGAGCGCGGTGGCGGCCTGCTCGCGCGACGAGCCGGTGCCGAAGTTGCGGCCGGCGACGATGATGTCGCCCTCGGCCGCCTTGCCCTGAAACTCCGGGTCGTAGTTGGCCATCGCGTACGTCGCCATCTGCTCCGGCGTGAGGTCGTCGCGGTAGGTGACGTCCTTGCCGTAGATCCCGTCGGTGTTGAGGTTGTCGACCGGGAGCAGCAGCGCACGGCCGCGGATCTCGGCGGGGAAACCGGGCAGCACCTCGACCGCGCGCGCCTCGGCGGGCTGCGCGACCGCCCGGAACGAGTACGGAGGAGCGTCCTCGCCGGCGTCGAACGGTCCCGTGATGTGGCCGGCGATCGCCGACGCCGCGACAACGGCAGGGCTGGCGAGGTACGCCTGCGCGTCGCGCGAGCCCATCCGGCCCTTGAAGTTGCGGTTGGTGGCGCTGATCCCGACCTCGCCCTTCTCGAGCAGGCCAACGCCGAGGCCGATGCAGGCGCCGCACCCGGGCGGCAGCGTGCGCGCGCCGGCGTCGACGAGGTCGCGCCAGATGCCGCGCTGCTCGGCGTCGGCCTGCACGTCGGCGGAGGCGGCGGCAACCCACAGCTCGACGCCGTCGGCGACCGTCTTGCCGCGCAGCACCTCGGCCGCCTCGGCGAGGTCGTCGAGCCGGCCGTTGACGCACGAGAGCAGGTACGCCTTGTGCACCGCGACCTTCTCGCGGGCGATCGCCTGCACGGCCTTCGTCACAAACACGGTGTCCGGGCCGGCGACGTGCGGCGACACCTTGGCGAGGTCGAGGGTGATCTCGGCGGCGTAGGCGGCGTCCGTGTCGGGCGCCGGGGGGTTCGCCTCCCAGCCGGCGATCATCGCCTCGGTGAGGCGACCGTCGATCCCGAGCTCGCGCAGGCGGGCGACGCGGGTGCGCAGGTACGCCGCGGTCACCGCGTCGAACGGGAACCAGCCGACCAGCGTGCCCCACTCGGTCGTCATGTTGGCGATCGACAGCCGCTCCGGCAGCGACAGCGTCGCGACGCCGGGGCCGGCGAACTCGACGGCCGAGTTGAGCACCTCGCCGTTGCCGTACAGGCCGCACAGCGTGATGATCACGTCCTTGCCCTTGGCGCCGGGGCGCAGCCGGCCGGCAAGCGTCACCCTGACCGTCGGCGGCACCTGCCACCACGCGGTGCCGGTCGCCCAGATCGCCGCCGCGTCGGTGCGCACCACCGGCGTGCCAACCGCGGCGAGCGCGCCGTACATGTTGGAGTGCGAGTCGGAGGCGACCACCAGCGATCCCGGATGGACGAACCCGCGCTCGACCATGAGCTGGTGGCCGATGCCGCTCCCCGCCGGGTGGAACACGATCCCGTGCTCCCGCGCGAACGCCTCGATCTTGGCGTACTTGCCGAGGTTCTCCGGCGTGGCGTTCTGGATGTCGTGGTCGAGCGTGAACACCGGCTGCGCCGGATCGGCCACTTTCGCCGCCCCGATAGACTTGAACTTCGGGATCACCGCCCCGGTGTTGTCGTGCGTCATCACGTGCTTCGGCCGCACCGCGACGATGTCCCCCGCCTGCACCACCTGCCCCGGCGCCAGCCCCACCGCGTGCGCCTGCACGATCTTCTCTGTCACCGTCTGTCGCATCGCCACCTCCGCGTCAGGTCCGCCATTCTCGATGTCCTCTGGCGCCGGACGCACGTGCACGCAGGATGGTACTCAAGGATCGCGAGCGTTACCATGGGACGGCCATGATCGAGCTCGAGGAGGTCTTGGGTATTCTGCGGTCTTTCGGCCGGCACGAGGTCGAGTACGTCCTCGTCGGCGGTGTCGCCGGGATCTTCCACGGCCTCGGCCGCACGACCGAGGACGTCGACCTTTTCGTGCGGCCCACACCGCAGAACATCGCCGCCGTCCGCGCCGCGTTGCACGAGGTCTACCCCGACGACGCCTCGATCGACGAGATCACAGCGGAGGACCTCGCGGGAGAGTACCCGACGGTTCGTTACGGCCCGCCACACGGACGCTTCTACATCGACTTCCTGGCGCGGCTGGGCGAGGCAGTGCTCTTTAACAGCATCGAGTGGCGCCTTCTCGACGTGGAAGGAGTGGCGGTCCGCATCGCGACGCCGCGAGCTCTCTACAGGATGAAGCGAAGCACGGTGCGTGCCCGCGATCGGGCCGACGCAGAGGCGCTCCGCGAGCTGTACCCGGACGAGGTAGGCGACTGACATGAGCGTGCAGAAGTTCCGCCACGTGGACGATGCGGCTCACGCGCTGTTGCTCGCGGGTCGAGACGCCGGGCACGAGCGACGGATCGCGTTCATGCTGCGGCTCGTGGCATCCATTGCCAAGCGCCGCTACCCCACCGGCGTCCGCCGCTATCGCACCCCCGCCGAAGCCGATGCGGATCGCGAAGCCTGGCTCCGCGCGCAGGTGCGCCGGCTCCAGCAGTCCTCACGGCCGGCCCGGTCCTGAGAACGTGAGGCGACATGAAGCGCAATCACCTCGGCGACAGCGTCGACCTGTGGAAGCGAGGATTGATCGGGTACCTACGGGACAGAGACGCCTTGGAGCGCGTCGAAGTTGTGCCCATGCTCACCGATGACGAGGCTTGGACACCTGATGAGCTTGCGGCGTACGCGAAGATCCTCGGCGCTTCATTTCCGGACTTGCTCGGGACGGGGCCCTTCACACAGCCAGGCCGCAAAGCGTACTTCGAGTCGGTTGCGGTCAGCACCGACGTCTTCGTTGATCCGGACACCGGCTTAAATCCGGACAAGGAGTTGCCGAAGGCGGCGAAGAACCCAGCGCACGTGTCCGCCGAGGAATGCGGACAACTGCTGTTGAGGAAACCGCCGAACATTGTGATGGTCTACCAGCACGCACAGAGGACGGCGGACTGGGCCAAGAGTCAGCTGGGAATTCTGCGGAAAGCCCTGCCTGGCGTGCAGGTGTTCGCCTATCAGTCCTCGGTGGTGGGGATGCTCTTCCTCTCGTGGGACGCCGACCGCCTCCGGAAGGTCAGGTTCGTGTTAGCAGACCTCCTGGGCCCGTCCGCGAGTGGCTTGGGCGATATCCCTAAGCGCATCGTGCCGTAGCCAGCTTCGTCCTACCGTTCGCAGGCCGTCGCCTGTCCGGCCCGCGATCCACGGTCCACGGCCCACGTCTCTACCTTTCGTCTACCGTCGGACCACCAGCTCTGCCATCAGCTCGCGGGCCGACGCGTACTCTTCGGTGCGGGCGACTGCGTGCTGCATGCGGCGCACCTCGACCGCTGTCGCGACGCCCTGCGCCAGGGCGGAGAACTTGCCGGCGATCTCCTCGTCGGTGAGCGGGTTGCGCGGGTCGCCCTTGGGGTAGTCGAGGCGCTTCTCGAGCGTGCGGCCGTCGGTGGTGGTGATCACCACGCGCACCTTCTGCAGCTTCGGGAACGCCGCCTCGATCTCGGGGTCGGCGATCACCTTGACCTTCGGTAGCTGGGCGCGGATCGCCGCGCTCGCAATCTTCTCGGGCTTGAACTGCACCGGCGTCACCTGGCGGTCGACGATCGCGGCAGCGATCACGTACGGCAGCGAGTGATCGGCGGTCTCCTTGGAACGCGGGTCGTACTTCGACGGGTCGGCGAGGATGTCCGCCGCGCGCGCCAGCGAGTAGATTGTGACGTCCTTCACTTGTTCCGGCTTGAGGTCGTTACCGATCACGAGGTCGAGCACTGCCGAGATCGGCGCGTGGGTGAGCGCCTCGGTCGGGAAGAACTTCATGCCGCACTGCAGGATGCGCCAGTCGCGGCCGAGCCCCTCGGTCATGATCTCCCACTTCCACTGCGACTTCAGCACGTGCGAGAACCCCTCCTTGCCGTCGAGCACGTGCTCCGGGCCGGTGTACCCCTTCTCGGCGAGCAGCGCCGCCAGCACGCCCGACTGTGTAGCCAGCGGGTCGACGGTGTTCTTCATCATCGTCAGCTTGCCGGCGGTGACCGAGCCGGTGGTGCAGTGGCGCGACGCCGAGATGCCGATCGCGTGCTGGATCTGTTCCGCGGAGAGGCGAAGCATGCGGCCGGCCGCGGCCGGCGCCGCCGCCGCGGTCAGCGTGGCGTGGTGCCAGCCGAGCTCGCGGATGCCGGGGAACGACACCTCGCACAGGCGCTGCTCGAACTCGTAGGCGATGACGATGCCGAGGATGACGTCCTTCCCCGATCCGTCCGCGCGCTCGGCGCAGGCGAGCACGGCCGGGATGATGTCCGACGGGTGCGACGGGTCCTGCTTCCAGTAGATGTCGTTGTAGTCCATCACGCGGATCATCAGGGCGTTGAGCAGCGACGCCGAGACCGGGTCCCACGCCTCGCCGGTGACCAGCACCGTCGCCGGCCCCTCGCCGGCGAGCTCGCCGAGCACCCCGCGGGCGATGTGCACGTCGTGCTGCTGCGCGCCGCCGAGGGCGCATCCGACCGAATCCATCAGGTAGCGCTTGGCCTCGCGCACCACCTCCGGCGGCAGCTCCTCGTAGCGCACCGCCGCCACCCACTCCGCCATCTTTCCCGTGATCGTGCTCATGGTTCCCTCGCTGGCGCACCCGCGGGTCGAGGCCCGCGGGCCGGCCGGCAATTGTACCTTCGTTCACGTGGCCGCAAGAGACCTCGCCGCTCCGGCCCAATGTTGATCGCAGCAATGGACAGCCGCTGCACATTTGGAGACTCATCTTCACACATCATTGACAAGACCAGAACAAGTTCGTAGCGTGGGCGTCGGGGAACCGGCGGAAGCGACGTAGTGGGTCCGCTCGCCGTGTGCATCGGTCCCGCGTTGTGAGATGCCGTCGCTGGAGGCGTACATGCCCACGAGCCCGATCGCCACTGCCACCGCCACCGCCACCCTACCCCGCGTCAGGCAGGAGCTCTTTCCGGCCTGCCGCCGCGACTCGCGACGGTACGCGCCGCTGGCAGCCGCGCTCGCATTCTTGGTGGCGGCGCTGGCGCGCGGCGCCACGACCGTCCCCGGCGGCACGATCAGCACCGCCACGACCTGGAGCGTCGCCGGCAGCCCGTATGTCGTACAGGGCGGCGTGGCGATCGCCAACGGGGGCTCCTTGACGATCGGCGCCGGCGTGCAGGTCCGTCTCGGATCCGGCACGTGGGTCGAGGTGCAGGACGGCGGTTCGCTAACCGTCAACGGCGCGGGGGGCCAGACCGTTGCCTTCACGTCGGACGCCGCGTCGCCGCAACCCGGAGACTGGTACTACGTCGACGCCAGGGCCGGCTCCCATGTGCGCCTCACCTACTGCGACCTCGGCTACGGCGGGCGCAACGGCAACCCGGCACTGTTCCTGCGCACCGCGGACGCCCAGGTGCGCAACTGCGCGTTGCACCACTTCGCCGGCACCGGGATCAACATCGAGGGTGGTGGCAACACCTCGGTGGTCGCCGACACGGCGGTCACGACGACGACCGGCTGGGCGGTCTACCAGAACACCATCAACATGGCGCCGCAGTACTCGAACGTGACCCTCGCCGGCGCCGGCGTCAACGCCCTGATCATCGACGGCGACACGATCGCGGGGTCGGTGACCCTGGACGGCAGCGCAGCGCGACTCAACGGAGCGCCAATCCTCCTCCGGAGCTCCACGTTCGTGTCCGCGAACGCGACGCTGACGGTGGCGGCGGGCACCGCGCTGCGCACGCCGCCGGGCGGGGCGTTCGAGGTCCAGGAAGGCGGCGCCTTGATCGCCGAGGGCACGGCGTCGGCCCCGATCGTGATCCGCGCCGACACCGCCGCGCCAGGCCCGGGCGACTGGTACTACATCGTCGCCCAGGCGGGCTCACGGCTGCGCCTGAAGTACTGCGACCTCGGCTACGGCGGTCGCAACGGCACCCCGGCGCTCATCCTGCGCGGTTCCGACGCCGAGGTCCGTAACTGCACGCTGCACCACTTCCTGGGCACCGGGATCAACCTCGAGGGCGCCGGCATCACGCCGCTCATCGCCGATACCTCCGTCACGACGACGACCGGCTGGGCGGTCTACCAGAACACGATGAACATGGCGCCGCAGTACGCGCACGTGACTCTGGCCGGCGGCGGCACGAACGCCTTGGCCGTCGACGGCGACACCGTCTCCGGCGCCGTTACGCTGGACGGAACCGCCGCCCGGTTCACGGGCGGCGTCCCGGTCATCTTGTGGCGCTCGACGATCGTACCCGAGACCGCACTACTGACGGTCGTTCCGGGCACCGATCTGCGCACGCCGCCCGGAGGCACGTTCGAGGTGCGGGGCGGCGGAACCATGATCGCCGAGGGCACCGTTTCCGCACCCATCGTCTTCCGGGCCAACACCGCGCCGGCTTCACCCGGTGACTGGTACCACATCGTTGCGCAGGCGGGCTCCACGCTTCGCTTGAAGTACTGCGACTTCGGTTACGGTGGCCGCAACGGCAACGCCGCGCTCGTCCTCCGCACCTCCGACGCTCAGGTGCGCAACTGCACCCTCCACGACTTCCCGAGCACCGGGATCACCATCGAAGGGAGCGGGATCACGCCACTAGTCGCCGACACGACGGTAACGACCACGACGGGCTGGGCCATCTACCAGAACACCATGAACATGGCGCCGCAGTACTCGCACGTCACGCTCTCCGGGGGCGGTATCAAGGCCCTGGTTGTCGACGGCGACACCGTCTCCGGCGCGGTCACCCTCAGCGGCAACGCCGCCAAGTTCACGGGAAGGAAGCCGATCCTGCTCGTGCGCAACACGATCGTTCCTGCCGGGGCCACCCTGACCGTGGAGGCCGGGACCGAGCTGCGCACGCCGCCTGGGGGCGCGTTCGAGGTGCGTGACGGCGGGACGATGGTCGCGGAGGGGACGACCTCCGCCCAGATCACCTTCCGCGCCAACACCGCGACGGCGGCGCCGGGCGACTGGTACTACATCGACGCCAAGGCGGGATCCCACGTGCGGCTGAGGTACTGCGACATCGGTTACGGGGGCCGCAACGGCAACCCGGCGCTCCTCCTGCGCACCTCGGATGCACAGGTGCGCAACAGCGTCGTCCACCACGCCGCCGCGACCGGCCTGCAGATCGAGGGCGCCGGCGTCACCCCGGCGATCTCGGCGACCCTTGTCGAGAACAACGGCGGCTGGGCGATCTACCAGAACACGATGAACATGGCGCCGGCCTACAGCGGCGTCACGCTCACCGGCAACGGCCACGACGCGCTGCTCGTCGACGGCGATCAGGTCACCTCGGCCGTCGTGCTCGACCCGGCAGGGATCGGCGGCAAGCCGATCCAGTTCGTTCGCGTGATCGCCGTCATGAGCGGTGCCTCCCTGACCATCGCCCCGGGGGCGCAACTGCGCTTCACGCCGGGATGGTGGTTCGAGGTCCGCAACGGCGGCGCGCTCGTCGCCGAGGGCACACCCGGCTCGCGGATCGCCTTCGTCCCCGACACCGCCACGCCCGCAGCCGGCGACTGGTACTACCTGGACGCACAAGCCGGCTCCCACCTGCGCCTTGCCAACGTCGACCTGCGCTACGGCGGGCGCAACGGCAACCCGTCGCTGCGCGTCCAGACCGCCGACGCGATCGTCACGTCGTGCGCGATCCGCGGGAGCCAGGGCGACGGCGTCTGGGTCGGCAACGAGGCGGCCCTCCGCATCGCCGAGAACCAAGTCGCCGGCAACGGGTTCGGGGTGCGCAACACCAACGCCAAGAGCTGGGTCGACGCCCGCTTCGTCTGGTGGGGCGACCCGTCCGGGCCCTACCACGCGGCGCTCAACCCCGACGGCAAGGGCAATGCGGTCAGCGACAAGGTGCTGTTCGAGCCGTGGGCGGTCAACGAGGAAGGGACGCTGTCGAGCAGCTACGTCGTGCAGGTGCGCGGGCCTTCGCGCGCCGCCTCCGGCGAGACCGTCGACTTCTCCGTGTACTACGCGACCTATGTGGACCTGCACGACGCCGTGCTCGCCGTGACGCTGCCGTTCACCGCCGATTACGTGCCGCAGAGCGCCGACGCCACCTACCAGCGCGGCCTGCGCCAGGTGTTCTGGCGGCTCGGCGACCTGCCGGCCGGGACCGAGGGCACGGTGCCGCTGCGGGTCCGTCACGGCTGGGGTATCCCCGACGGGCTCAAGGACGAGCTCGACGGGTTCCTGTTCGGCAGCAATCAGAGCACGGAAAGCGAGACGGTCGACGTCGAGCCCTACACGTCGTATACCGGAGTCACTCCGACCGGCCACCGCACGCTGACCAAGTCCGAGGTCGACGCCGCGATTGCAGGCAGCGCTCCGTTGAAGACGTTCGTCGACGAGGCCGCGGCCGCGAACTACCTGCTTCTCGGCGGTACCGACATCGCCCTGTCGAACGGCGACGCTTTCGTCGAGCTGGTGCTCGTCGACAAGGGCCGGCACGGCGTGATTCTCTTGCGGCGGCGCGCCGCCGACGGACACGTGATCAGGTCGGTCGTCACGCCGACCGAGTACTCGATCGGTGACTCCAGCGGCGGGCTCGTCGCCACCGTGCCGAACGGTCCGATCGCCTACTGGGGCACCTGGGCGGGGGCGCCCTCCGCCGCCGCGGTGCAGGCGAAGGCGACCGACCCGTTCCTCGGCTGCATGCGCAACTGCATCTCCGAGAACTTCGGCCTGTACGTGCTCGGCAAGATCAGCAAGACCATCGACCAGGCGATCCAGGTCCGCGACTGCGTCAACGCAATCCTGTCGCAGGGCGGCGACGCGAACGCCGTCGCGGCGTGCGCGGTGAACCTCGGTAGCATCGCCGTCGAGAAGATCGCAATGGTCAAGGACGAGGTCAACCTCTTCTACCCCTGCGTGGTCGATTGCGCCGCGGACCCGACGACGCACTACTGCCGCCAGAGCATAATCATCCCCAACCCGTCGCCGGAACAGAGCTCGTGGCTCGCGCCGGCGTTCACCGACCCGGCGCGCAACTACTCGTTCTTCCGCTGCGATCCGCAGACCCGTATGCTGGAGGCGCCGGTCACCCGCGCCTGCCCGCCCGGCTACCAGCCCGTCGCCAACTACTGGAACCGCAACATCACCCCGCCGGGACCCTGCGTCGAGGTCGGCCTCGACAAGGCGGTCGCCGACCTCTACAAGGACATCGACCGCCGCCAGCAGATCGGCGCGCGGATGATGGGGTTCGGCCGCAACCGCATGACGCTGCGCCGCGCCAAGGACCCCAACGCAAAGTACGGCCCGAAGGGCGACGTGCTCGCTGGCGAGCGCCTCTCGTACACGGTGACCTGCGAGAACGAGGGCGCGGGCACGGCCTATGGCGTATTCGTCCTCGATCAGCTCCACGAGAGCCTCGACGAGTCGACGCTGCAGATCGCGGGCAACGGGACCTGGATCCCGGCGGCGCGCACGATCACCTGGGACATCGGCGAGCTGGCGCCCAAGGGACAGCCGGGCTCCACCGGGTCGGTGTCGTTCAGCGCCGCCGCGCGCAGTGACCTCGCCCCCGGCGCCAGCGTCCCCAACCGCGCGGTCGTCTACTTCCCGAGCGTGCCGGAGGAGACGCCGACCAACTGGGTCGTCAACACCGTCGCGCCCGTGGCGGCGCACCCGCAGGAGCTCGAGACCGCGTTTCAGACCTCGGTCGCCGTCGCCCTCGCCGGCAGCCCGGATACCTCGCCGCCGCTCACCTACGCGATAACCAGGAAGCCCTCGTTTGGGACGCTGACAGGGACGCCGCCGAACATCACCTACACGCCGGCGACCGGATTCTCCGGCCTCGACTACTTCTCGTTCACGGTCGCCGGCGCCACGGCGACCAGCGACCCGGCCGACGTCGCGATCAACGTCAAGCCGTCCGATCACGACTCCGCGAGGCCGCAGGTGAGCTGGGTGTGGCCGGCGAGCGGCCAGACGCTGACCAACGTCGCCGTCAGGCCGACGGGCAGCGACGCCAGCGGCCCGCTGTTCGCTCCGTTCATCCAGGCCGAGGTCAACGAGCGTGTGGACCCGGCGAGCGTCACGGCCACCTCGGTAACCGTCGTCGACCGCAACGGCCACGCGGTGCCGGTCGGCGTCACGCTCGACGCGGCTACGAACCGTCTCGTGATCAGCGTGCGTGAGCGCTGGCGGGCGACGACCTACACCGTGACCGTGAAGACCGCGATCAAGGACCTCGCCGGCAACGCGCTCGCCGCGCCGAAGACGTGGTCGTTCTCGGTCGACCCGCCGTCGCTGATCCGCGAGCGGCTCTGGTCGCAACCGTAAACGCGGCCGTCTTCGCCCCGGCGCCGCTGCTATTCTTGGCGCGGGGCAGCAGCGATGAAGGCGTTGCCGGGGTCATCCGGCCAGCTCACGCGTTTCTTTTTGCGGCCCGCGGAGATCCTCCGCGGGTACCGCCCGGTTGATTTGCGTCCCGACCTGCTCGCCGGCCTGACCGTGGCGGTCGTCGCAATACCCCAGTCCGTCGCGTACGCGGCGATCGCCGGTCTACCGCCCTCGTACGGTCTTTACTCGGCGGCGGTCGCCTCGATCGTCGGCGCGCTGTGGGGCTCGTCGCGCTTCCTGTCGACCGGGCCGACGAATGCAGCATCGATCCTGGTGCTCTCGATCCTCGCGCCACTGGTCGCCGTAGGGTCGCCCGAGTTCTTCGTCGCGGCCAGCCTGATGGCCGTTCTGGTCGGCGTTCTGCGGGTGGCGCTGGGAGTCGCGCGCCTCGGTTTCCTCGTCAACTTCGCCTCCCGAGCGGTGCTGCTGGGGTTCACGGCCGGCGCGGCTGTCCTCATCGCCGCGGGGCAGTTGCCGACGCTGCTGCACCTGCACGCACCGCCCTCGGCCAGACTGATCGATACGATCACCGCTGTCGCCGCGCGCGCTCGCGAAGCCCATCCCGTCAGCGTGGCAATCGGCGTCGGCACGCTTCTCCTCAGCATCGCGCTCGGCCGCCTCTCGCGGCGCCTGCCGTCGGCGCTGCTGGCGCTGGTCGCGGCGGCCTCCGTTGTCGTCATCTGGGGCGCCCCGGCGCTCGGCATCTCTGTCGTCGGCGAGGTGCCCCGCGCGCTGCCGCGGCTCACCCACCTCTCCCTCGGGTGGTTGGTCGAGCGCAACGTCCTCGGGCCACTCCTCACCGGCGCGATGGCGGTTGCGGCGCTCGGCCTCGTCGAGGCGATCTCGATCTCGCGGTCGATCGCCCGGCAGAGCGGCGAGCGCCTCGACGTCGATCAGGAGTTCGTCGGCCAGGGGCTGGCGAACATCGCCGCCGGCCTGTTCTCCGGGTACCCCTGCTCGGGGTCGTTCACACGGTCGGCGGTGGCGTTCCAGGCGGGGGCGCGCAGCCATCTCGCGGGCGTCTTCTCAGGCCTCTTCGTGATCGCCGGCGTGCTCGCCTTCGGTCCGTTCGCGGCGTACCTGCCGCGCGCCTCGATCGCCGGGCTGCTGCTGCTCGTCGCCTGGAAGATGGTGGACCGCGAGGGCATCCGCCGCGTCATGCGCACCTCGCGCAGCGAGTCGGCGATCCTGGCCGCGACGTTCTGCGCGACCCTGGCGTTCCCGCTCGAGTTCGCCGTCCTCTCCGGCGTGATCCTGTCGCTCGGCTACTACATCTACCAGTCGAGCCTGCCGACGGTGCACGCGGTTTTCCCCGACGAGCAGTTCCGCCACTTCGTCGAGCGGCCAGGCGCCGCGCAGTGCCCGCAGCTCGCCGTCGTCAACATCCGCGGGACGCTCTTCTTCGGCGCGACCGCCCACGTCGAGGACGAGCTGCTGCGCAACTTCTTCGACAACCCGGGCCAGCTCCTGCTGCTGCTGCGCATGCACGGGGTCAGCCAGTGCGATCTCTCGGGGATCGAGGCGCTCGAGGCGGTCGTGAAGCTCTACCGCGACGCGGGCGGTGACGTCTTCATGGTCCAGGTGCGCCCGCCCGTGCGCGAGGTGATGCGCCAGTCGGGTTTCGACGCGCTCCTCGGCGAGGACCACTTTCTCGCCCAGGAGGAGGCGATCGACTACCTGTTCGAGAGCGTCGTCGATCCCGCCGTGTGCATCTACGAGTGCGAGCAGCGGGTGTTTGCGGAATGTCAGGCTCTCGAGAAGCACTCCTACGGCGCCAGCCTGCCGACGTTCGCGGCCCGCCCTGACCGACGGCTCCGCCACCTCGGCGTAGGTGAGCTCGAGGCGCTGATCGGCCACGACGAGGACGTGCTCCTCGTCGACGTCCGCGAGCCGAAGGAGTTCGAGCGGGGCCACATCGCCGGATCGCTACTGCTGCCGCTGCGCGACCTCGTTGGCGACGCTCCGACGCTGCCGCGGGACCGGCAGATCGTCCTCCTCTGCCGCTCCGGCCGCCGCTCCACGCGCGCGATGAACATGCTCCTCGACCTCGGCTTCACCGAGATCTTTAATCTCAAGGGCGGCATCCTGTCGTGGCGCGCCGCCGGAAAGCCGCTGCAGGTTCCGTGACCGGCCGCGCTCCCGACGCTACGCGAACCGCTTGGCGACATCGCTCCAGTTGACCAGGTGGTTCATTGCGGCGTCGACCCACTCGGGGCGGCGGTTCTGGTACTTGAGGTAGTACGCATGCTCCCAGACGTCGATCACCAGGATCGGCCTCCACCCGGGCAGCACCTGGTTCTGGTGCTTCTCGACCTGGAAGATGGCGAGGTCGCCGCTCGGCGAGGCGGCGAGGACGCCCCACCCCGAGCCCTCGACCGCGTTGGTCGCGGCCCGCATCTGCTTGTCGAACGCCGCGAACGAGCCGAACGACTCCACGATCGCCGCGGCGAGCGCCCCGGCCGGCTCGCCGCCGCCGCCCGGCGTCAGATTCGTCCAGAAGATCGAGTGGAGGATGTGGCCGCCGCCGTGAAACGCCACCTCGCGCGACAGGTGCTTGACCAGCGCATGGTCACCGGCTGCGCGCGTTGCGGCCAGCTTGTCGAGCGCCGCGTTGAGGCCGTTGACGTAGGCGAGATGGTGCTTGCCGTGGTGCAGCTCGACGGTCTGCTTGTCGTAATGTGGCTCCAAGGCGTCGCTCGCGTACGGCAGGGGGGGAAGCTCGAACTTCATCGTCGGTCTCCTTTCGCGTCTCAACTTCGGTTCCAGCGAACATACGGTATCTCTGGACGCCTGTCAAAACGCGGCGGAGTGCTGGGCGTCGATAGTGCAGCGCCGTGCCCTCCCGGGACGAGGCGGAAAGTGCCGGCTCGATGCCGGCACTACACCGGACTGGAGTGTGGTGCGGGCTTCCAGCCCGCGCGTTTCGGGAGCCGCGCGGAAAGTGCCGGCTCGATGCCGGCACTACACCGGACTTGAGTGTGGTGCGGGCTTCCAGCCCGCGCGTTTCGGGAGCCGCGCGGAGTGGGGCGGGCTCTACGCGAACGGATCGTCGGGCGGGCTGGCGACGGCGTCGTTGCCGGCGGCCACTGCGCCGTCGGCGGCAGCGTCGTCGCCGCCGGCCGCGGCCGCCTCGCCGCTGCCCGCGGGACGCCGGCGGCGGCGACGGCGACGGCGCTTGCTGCGCGTCGGCTCGTCCGCTCCCTCGGCGTCGCCCGCCGGCTCGGCGGCGGCCACCGCATCCTCTACCGGGAAAACGTCAGCGACGTCGGGCTCGAGGGACAGCTCCGGAGGCTCGAGATCGGGCAGCAACAGCTCCCCGGCCGCCGCCTTGCCCTTGCCCCGGCGGTGCTTGCGTCCACCTCGCCGGCGCCGCTTGCGCTTCTCGCCCGCCTCGCCCGTCTCGCCCGCCTCACCGGCCTCGCCGGCCTCGCCGGCGGCCTCCGGCGCCTCCGCATCCTCCTCGACTTCAGGCTTGGCCTTCCGGGACCTGCGGCGTGCCGGCTCGGGCTCGGCGGAGACGTCCGCCGCAGTGACCGGCGCCGGCGCCGCGGCCAGCGGCCGCTCGCGCTTGAACCACTCCAGCTTCTCCTCGGAGCGGTGCAGGCTGGTGGCGGCGACGACCTCGACGCGGATCTCGAACTCCCGCTCGAGCCCGGCGATCTCCTGGCGATGGAGGTTCTGAAACGCGTCGGCAAGCTCCGGGTGCAGGCTGACGCGCACCGCCGACAGACTGCCCCCGGCCGCCGCCGCCTCGATGCGGCGCAGTAGCGTGAGGCTGACGTGCTCCGGGCTGGCGATGACCCCGGCGCCCTTGCAGGTCGGGCACTCGCGGTGGGTGCGGAGTTGCAGCGCCTGCTTGATGCGCTGGCGGTTGATTTCGAGCAGGCCGTTGGGCGAGATCTTCCCCACCGTCCAGCGCGCGCGGTCGGTCTTCATCGCCTCGCGCAGCGTCTTCTCGACCTCGCGCTGGTGCTTGTGGCTGCGCATGTCGATGAAGTCGACGACGACGAGGCCGCCGATGTCGCGCAGGCGCAGTTGCCGCGCGACATCGCGCGCCGCCTCGACGTTGATCACGTAGGCGTTCTCCTCCTGGTTGGCCCCGCGCGTGCCCTTGCCGGAGTTGACGTCGATGGTGGTGAGCGCCTCGGTGGGCTCGATGACGATCGAGCCGCCCGAGCGCAGCGGCACCGTGCGCTGGAAGATCAGCTCGATCTGCGGCTCGAGGCCGTAGCGCGAGAACAGCGGCATGCGCTCGGAGTAGCGGACGAGGCGGGTCTTGGCGCGCGGCATGAACGCGCGCATGTACCCTTCGGCCTTCTCGAACGCCTCGTCGCTGTCGACCAGGACCTCCTCGATCGAGGGGTCGAGGTAGTCGCGCAACGCCTGGACGATGAGGTCCTGGTCGCTGTAGAGCAGGCGCGGCCCCTTGCCGCGGCCGACCTCCTCCTTGATCCGCTTCCACAGGCGCAGCAGCGCCGAGAGGTCGCGGTTGAGCGTGGTCTTGTTCTGATCCTGGGCGTTGGTGCGGACGATCAGCCCGAACCCGTCCGGAACCTCGAGACCGGCGACGCGGTCGAGCAACGCCCGCCGGGTCTCCTCGTCCTCGACCTTTCGCGAGACGCCGCGCGCCTCGTCGAACGGCATCAGCACCAGGTAGCGCCCCGCCAGCGACAGGTTCGTGGTCGCCGCTGCGCCCTTGTCGCCCGAGGCGTCCTTGGTGATCTGGACGAGGATCGTCCGCCCGCGCTCGAGCACCTTGTCGACGGGGGCGTGGTGGCCCTTGTCACCCTGGCGGTGATACGCCGCCGGCACGATGTCGTCGGACTTCAGGAAGGCGTGGCGCTCGCCGCCATAGTCGACGAACGCCGCGTTGAGACTCGGTTGGATGTTGACGACGATGCCGCGGTAGATGTTGCCGCGGTTCAGCCCGATGTCCGCCGTCTGAACCTGGAATGCCTCGAGTGCCGAATCCGCGACGACCGCAACGCGGACCTCGGCCTCGCGCTGGGCGTTGATGAGCATGCGCCGTGTCAAAAGAACTCCTTCGAGAAGGCGGGGATGTTCGCCGCGGGGTTGTCCTCGGCTGCGAGTGTCGCATGTAAGGGCCGCGCGGAGATCGCCTCCACCTGACAAGGTTAGCATCCTAACGGCCCGGCCACCATCGCCCGAGGAAATGCGCCACTCCCCCGCTCTGTTGCACGCGACGAGCAAACGGAGGGCGGCGTCGTGCGGTTCGTCGTGGTCGGAGGGACGGGGACAGTCGGCTCCCGGGTCGCACAGGCGTTGCGCGACCGCGGCGCTGCCGTGCGCGTCCTGACCCGCTCGCCGGAGAAGGCGCGGGCAATGCCGGCCGGCGTCGAGGCCGTGGTCGCCGACCTGCGGCAGCCCTCCACGCTGGTGGCGGCGTTCGCCGGCGCCTCCGGCGCGTTTATGGCGACGCCGCTGTCCCCGACCGAGACGCAGGAGGGTCTCGCCGCGGTCGCGGCGGCGGCCGCCGGCGGAGTCGAGAGGTTCGTCTACATGTCGGCCGCCGGCATCGATGCGTACCCGCACATCCCCCACTTCGCCAGCAAGGCGCCGATCGAGCAGGCGGTCCGCGCCGCGGGGATGCGGTACACGCTGCTCCGGCCGAACGACTTCTTCCAGAACGACCTGCGCTACCAGTCGCCGATCGTGCAGCACGGCCTCTACCCCCAACCGGTCGGCGCCGTCGGGGTGAGCCGCGTCGACGTCCGCGACATCGCCGACGCCGCTGCGACCGCCCTCACCGAGCGCGGACACGAGGGCCGGACCTACACCCTCGGCGGTCCCGACGAGCTCACCGGCGACGAGATCGCCCGCGTCTACCGGCGCCACCTGCGGCAGCCGGTACGCTACGCCGGCGACGACCTCGATGCCTGGTCGGCGCAGGCGCGGACGGCGCTGCCCGAGTGGCTCGTCGAGAACTTGCGAATCATGTACGAGCACATGTGCAAACACGGGATGCTTGCCACCGACGCGGAGCTGGCCGCCGCGCGCCGGCTGATTGGCCATGGCCTGCGCACTTTCGAGGAGTTCGTCGCCGAGGTCGCCTCGGGATGGAGGAGCTGAAGCCGTGGTGAAGCAGAGCGACGCATCGGGAAACAGGCGGCTTTCCACCACCAGTGATGCCAGGACGCGTGGGATCCGCGTCCTCGTGCGCAGCATATACGTGCCCGAGCGCAGCTCGCCGTCCGACGAGAACTACTTCTTCGCCTACCGCATCCGCATCGCCAACGAGGGCGACGAGACCGCGCAGCTCGTCAGCCGCGAGTGGCTGATCACCGACGCCGGCGGCAACGTCGAGGTGGTGCGCGGCGAGGGCGTCGTCGGCGAGCAGCCGGTGCTCGATCCCGGCGAGGCGTTCGAGTACGAGAGCTTCTGCCCACTGCCGACCCCCACCGGCTCGATGCAAGGCAGGTACATGATGGTCACCTCCCACGGCGAGGCGTTCGAGGCCCGCATCGCACCGTTCGCCCTCGCCGCCCTCCACACCGTCAACTGACACCCTGGGGTCAGGCTTGCGTTATTGCATATTGACTGGGCCGACCGAGCTCGGAGGCGACAACGGGTATCCTGACGAGGTGCCACTCGTCCCCTTACAGCGAGCACCAGCGGTTCCGCGCCAGGCCATCCCCACGAGCGCAGCCCGATGATGGCTTCGCGCTCGCCCGGGTTCGGCAGCGGCTTCGGTCGCGGGGTCGGGCTGCCGGCAACGGCGCCGTGCGACCTGATCGCGCTGCTGGCGGTGGTGTTCGCGACCTATGCGATGCAGTTCTTCGCGAGCACGGCGATCGTGCCGGCGCTGCTCCGGCTCGACCCCGCGGTCTGGGGCCGCTGGGAGTTGTGGCGGCTCGTCACCTACGCTGTGTCGGGTTACGGGCCGGCAAGCCCGTGGATCCTGCTCGAGTTGCTGGTGCTGTACTGGTTCGCCGGCGACCTGCGGCGCAGCCTGGGCCGCAGGCGCTTCCTGTCGTTTCTCGCGGTGCCGGCGGTGATCGCCGGCGCCGCCGCCGCGGCTGCCGTCCTGATGACCGCGTCGTTGGCCGGACCACCGCTCGGGGAGCCGTTCATGTTGATGCAGGGCCAGCGCATGCTCCTGGCAATCTCCATCGCAGCGTTCGCACGCCGCAATGGCGACGCGGTGATCTACCTGTTTTTCGTGCTCCCGGTGCGGGCCCGGGCGTT
>Ga0315278_10002134_pt1 | contig 17539 bp, 15 predicted proteins | sample YL17G06_0_MG_FD_203880 | JGI IMG/M metagenome (GOLD analysis project Ga0315278, IMG submission 203880) | Sediment microbial communities from Yellowstone Lake, YNP, Wyoming, USA - YL17G06_0 | ecosystem: Environmental > Aquatic > Freshwater > Lake > Sediment | place: USA: Wyoming | collected... | reverse complement strand
CTTCATGACCTGGGACACGTCGGCGCCGGCCGCCTCGCAGATGTTCGAGATGGCATTGATGAAGGAGATCTTGGCCGCGAGGAAGGCGTTGGAGGCGTACTTGATGACTTCGGCCGAGGGCAGGTCTGTGATGATCATGGGCCGCTCGAGGGGCGCGTAGAGCTCGACCAGCGTCATGGCGACCTGCTGCGTGGGCGCGCCGATGACGATGCGGTCCGGCCGGAGCGTGTCCTCGATGGCCGAGCCCTCTCGCAGAAACTCCGGGTTCGACACGACGTCGAACTCGATCGGGCGCGGCTGGTGCCGGCCGATGACCTCGCGCACGAGCTCGCCCGTGCCGACCGGGACCGTGGACTTGTTGACCACGACTTTATAGCGGTCCATGGCGCGGCCGATCTCGGCGGCGACGGTCTCGACCTGGGAAAGATCCGTCTCGCCCGTGTCCTTGGGCGGGGTGCCGACGGCGATGAAGATGATGTCCGCGTGGCGGATGCCTGCGCCCAGATCGCTCGTGAAGGACAGGCGGCTGTCGCCGGCATTGCGCGCGACCATCTCCTCGAGGCCGGGCTCGTAGATCGGTATGCGCCCGGCTTTGAGGGCCGCGACCTTGTCGCGGTCCTTGTCCACGCACACGACATCGTTGCCGAGGTCGGCGAAGACCGCCCCGGTGACGAGCCCGACATATCCTGTGCCGACGACGCAGATGTTCATGGGTTCGCAGATGCGAGGTGTCTAGCATACCAAACGGCGGGGTCAGGTCTTGAATTCCTGCATTGGCTACACTCGTAGATACACTTCGCCGGAGCGTCAATGCAGGAATTCAAGACCTGACCCCATTAGAGGAGGCGCCAGAGGAGGCGCTCGGCGACCATCCCGGCAAAGAGCAGGAGCAGGTAGAAGTTCGAGAAGAGGAAGAGGGAAAGCCAGCCGCGCTGATCCTGAGGCTCGCGGGCGAACTTGACCGCGAGCCACATGAGCCGCCCGCCGAGCAGTGCCGCCACGGCAAAGGAGATCGGTCCGCCAACACCGAAGGTCGGCGCCGCCAGAGACCACGCCGTCAGTCCGGACGCGTAGAGCAGGATCAGCCGCGCCGTGCCCTCGACGCCCACCACGTCGCTCACCATGGGGAAACCACCCGATGCGTAGTCCCCTCGGTAGCGGAGCGCGAGCGCCCAGAAATGCGGCATCTGCCAGAGGAAGAGGATGCCGAAGAGGATGATGGCGCCGGCGCCCGTGAGGTCGCCGCCCGCCGCGACCCAGCCGATGACCGGCGGGATTGAGCCCGGGATGGCGCCCGGCACCGCGGCGAAGGCGGAGGTCGGCTTGAGCCACGGCGTATAGACGCCGTTGTAGAAGACGGCCGCGATGAGCCCGAGGATGCCGGCGGTGCGGCCGATGCCGATCCACAGCACCGCCGCGCCCGCCACCGTGGCGAGGGTCGCGAACGTCAGCCCTTGGAAGTGAGAGAGGCGTCCCGAGGGAAGCGGGCGGCCGGCCGTGCGAGTCATGAGCGCATCGCGGTCGCGCTCCTGGACCTGGTTCAGCGCCGAAGCACCCGAGGAGAGCAGCATCACGCCCATGAGCACGAGGAGCCCGCGCGCCCAGGGAAAGTCGGCGCCGAGCGGCGCCCGGAGCATGAACCCGGCGGCCGCGGAGACGAGCACCAGCAGCACGATGCCGAACTTGGAGAGCTCCGCGTAGGCGCCTACGCGCTCCACGAGGCCGGCGGCCCCCATCGCCCGCGCGACCGCGCTGTCGACTCTAGGAGGCACGGGCCACTCCGTCGATTGGCTCGCGGACAGTTGCCTCGGCCCCACGCGCAGCGGCGCTCCAGCATTCGGCGTGCACCGAGAGCCACACGAGCGTGCCCCATAGCGCGTAGGCGACCACGGCGTGAGCGGCGCGGATTGGTACCGCCAGCCCTCCGAGCACGGTGGCGATACCGAGCGCCACTTGGAGTATGGCCAGTCCGAGCGTCACCGCCGCGGGCTTTGCCAGCGCCGTCCGCCGCGCCGCCAGCGCGAGATGGACGAAGAGCCCGAGGAGCGCCACGCCGAGCCAGCGATGCGCCCAATGGACGGCGCTCTCCCAGTGATGGGGCAGGAGGCTATTGCTGCAGAGCGGGAAGTCAGGACAGGCGAGCCCCGCGCCCGTGTGACGCACATAGCCGCCGAGCGCCTGCTGGAGCAGGAGCACCCAGAGGCCGGCCACAGCCAAGCGCCTGAGTCGCGCCGGGACAGCGGGATGCGTCGCCGTGCCCTCGGCCAGGGTCACGAGACCGGCCAGGATCAGCAGCGCGTTCACGAGGTGCGCCGTGCTGACGAGGTCGGGCAGCTTGAAGAGCACGGTCACGCCGCCCAGGCCGATCTGGGCCGCGACCAGGCCGACCAGGATCAGGCTCAAGCGCCGCGGCGCGCGGGCCCGGGTCCGCCGCCATGTCAGGACCACGGTGACGAGCAGCAGGACCGTGAACGGGATGACCTTCAGCCGGTGGCTGAACTCGATGAGCACTTCCGTCTGCGCGGGCGGAAGCAGGCGCCCGTAGCAGAGCGGCCAGTCGGGGCAGCCGAGCCCCGAGCCGGTGGCGCTCACGATATTGCCCATGGTCATGAGCAGGAAGAGGGCGGCGATGGTCGCCCAGGCCCAGCCGCGCGGGGGACTATCCGCCATGCGAGGTTCCCAGCGGAGTGACGGCGACGTCATCGCCGCCCGCGGCCTGCCAGCGGAAGAAGACCACGCTGATCGCGACGAGGAAGACGAGGCCGCCGGGGATCCACATGATGAGGCCGCCCAGGTGCTGATCGAGGTGCGGCGTGAGCGCCTGCCACACGCGGGGGGCCGCGGCGTAGTAGGGGTACAGGACGCTCCCGGCCATGGAGATGAAGATCGAGACGACCACCATGGGCAGGCCGACCACGAAGAGGTAAAGCATCTGTACGGGGTAGGGGGCGCGCGGCAGCTCGGGCGAGGGTGACAGCACGGGCCACCAGAGAATGACCGACACGACCATGATCATGAGGTGCTGGACGATATGCACACCGTGGTGGTCCATCGCCAGGTTATAGAGCGGGGGCAGATGCCAAGCGACCAGCACGAGGTTGAAGCAGGCGAAGGCGCCCGAAGGCCGCGTCAGCCTGCGCCCGAGCTTCAGCACGAATGGGTGGCGGAGGAAGGGCGACAGCATCCAGCCGGGTGTGCCATGGAGCAGGAGCGGCGGCATCGCGAAGGCCAGCAGGAGGTGCTGGATCATGTGCGCGCTGAAGAGATAGTAGTCCGAGAGGTCGTGAAGCGGACCCGTCAGCGAGCCCAGCAGCACGGCAAGCCCCGCGAAGAAAGACAGGACCTTGGCCGGCTTGACCCGCCGGCCCTCGGCGCGCCCACGGCGCAGTGCCGCCAGGTACAGCCCGCCCAGCGCGGCGATACCCACGACGACCGTCGGGTCCGGATTCCATGCGGTCCAATCAAAGCCCTCGGGCCCGAGGGGCGGCGGCCCCGCGGGCCCGAGCCCGACGTGCGCCATCGCGCTATCCGCGCGCGAGGAGGAGGAAGGCGCTGAAGAGCGCCATGATGACGAGGATGATGGCGGTGGCGATGATGAGCGGGCCGACGAACAGCACGGTGAGGAGCTTGTTGTCGTAGCGCAGGTGCATGAAGAAGGCGACGACCAGCGCGAACTTCAAGCTGCCGAAGATGATGATCAGGGTGACCAGGATGTGCTTCGGAAGCCCCGGGACGTAGAGCGCGCCGATCTCAATGGCCGTGAGGATGGCCAGGACCACGGCCACGCGGATGTATGTCTGGACCGAGGCGTGGCCCCCGTCGTGGGTGGCGGCTGCGTGCGCGCTGTGGCTCGAATCCATGCCTCGGCCTCCTACGGGATCAGGTAGATCAGGGCGAAGATGACGATCCAGACGATGTCGACGAAGTGCCAATAGAGACCGCAGATCTCGACCTTGAGCGAATCCTGCGGCCCGAGCTTGCCGCGCACCGCGAGCACCCACATCGCCAGCAGCCAGATCACGCCGCCCGTGACGTGGGCGCCATGGAAACCCGTCAGCACAAAGAAGGTGGAGCCGAAGAGATTGGTCTGGAGCGTCAGGCCCGAGTGGACGAAGTGCGTGAACTCGTAGATCTGGAAGCCGACGAAGCCCGCACCCAATACCGCCGTCATGAAGAGCCAGATCTTGCCCCACTTCATGTCGTTGCGTTGCACGGCGGCCAGCGCCAGCACCATCAGCAGCGAGGACATGAGAAGCACGAAGGCGCTGACCGAGGTCAGCGGGATGTTCAGGATCTCGTGCGGGCCCGGGCCGTTGATGCTCTTGCCCTTGTACGCGAGGTAGGTGCCGATGAGCGAGCCGAAGAACATGCACTCGGATCCCAGGAAGGCCCACATGCCCATCTTGCGGTGGTCGAGCCCGGTGCAGCCGATATTCGGGTCGTGCACCGCGGCGGCGTGCTCGGCGGCCATTTAGTGGTGCCCTCCCGCGGCCGGCCCCACGTCCGTTTGATGATGATACTCGAGCATGAACCGGATCATGCAGTAGAGGGTCAGGAACCCACCCAGGATCACCTGATAAATGCTCACGAGGGCGCCCGAGGCGGTCACGAAGAAGGCGGCCGCCAGGAGGATGGGCCAGTAGGAGGGCGGCGGCATGTGGATGGACGCCGGGTCGACGTGCGCGGGGGGCACCGGCTTCCTGGGTGGCGTGCCGTGGCCGTCACCGTACTTCTGGATCCAGAAGTCGTCGCGGTCGTGGACCGTGGGCTCGACCGCGAAGTTATACACGGGGGGCGGCGAGGGGATGGTCCACTCGAGCGTGCGCCCGTCCCACGGGTCCGCCGGCGCTCGCGCGCCCGAGCGCGTCGTCTTGATCACGTTCCAGATGAACGCCAGAAACGAGAGCACGATGACGAACGCGCCTATTGTCGCGACGAGATTCCAGAAGTTCCAGCCGAGGTCGGGCGCGTAGGTGTAGATCCGCCGGGGCATGCCGATCAGGCCGAGGAAGTGCATCGGGAAGAACGTGACGTTGAAGCCGATCATCATCAGCCAGAAGTGCACCATGCCCAGCCGCTCGTCGAGCAGCCGGCCGAACATCTTCGGCCACCAGTAGTAGACACCCGAGAAGAGCCCGAAGATCGAGCCCCCGAAGAGCACGTAGTGGAAATGGGCGACGATGAAGTACGAGTCGGTCTGCTGCAGGTCCACCGGCGGGGAGGCGTGCATGACGCCCGAGAGGCCCCCGAGGGTGAACATCGCGATGAAGCCCAGCGAGAAGTAGAGCGCGGTCGAGAAGCGGATCCTGCCGCCCCAGAGGGTGCCGATCCAGTTCAGGATCTTCACCCCCGTTGGCACGGCGATCAGCATGGTGGAGATGGAGAAGGCCGCGTCGGCGACGGGGCCCATGCCCACCGAGAACATGTGGTGGCTCCACACGCCGAAGCCGAGGAAGCCGATCATGATGCCCGAGTAGATGACCACGGGCGCGCCGAAGAGCGGCTTGCGCGAGAACGTCGGCAGCACCTCGGAGACGATGCCCATCGCGGGCAGGATCAGGATGTAGACCTCTGGGTGGCCGAAGATCCAAAAGAGGTGCTGCCACAGGAGCGGGTCGGCGCCGGCGGCCGGCGCGTAGAAGAGCGTGCCGAAGAAGCGGTCGAACATCAGGAGGATCAGCGCCACCGTGATCGCGGGAAAGGCCAGCACCACGAGGAACTGCACGACGAAGCTCATCCAGACGAAGAGCGGCATGCGCATGAGCGTCATGCCGGGCGCCCGCATGTTGATGATCGTCACGATGAAGTTGAAGCCGGCCATCAATGAGGAGATGCCGAGCACCTGCAGGCCGAGCATCCAGAAGTCGATGCTATGGGTCGGCGAGAACTGGTTCGATGTCAGGTTCGCGTAGCCGAACCAGCCGCCGTCGGGCACCGTGCCCGCCACGAAGCTCAGGTGCAGCAGCAGGGCGCCAGAGAAGAAGACCCAGTAGGACAGCGCGTTCAGCCGCGGGAAGGCCACGTCCCGGGCGCCGATCATGAGCGGAATCAGGTAGTTGAAGAAAGCGGCGCTCATCGGCATGATCGCCAGGAACACCATGGTGGTCCCGTGCATGGTGAACAGCTCGTTGAAGCGCTGGGCGCTGACGAGCGTATTGTCCGGCTGCGCCAGCTGCAGGCGCATGATCAGCGCCTCGATCCCGCCCACCAGAAAGAAGAAGAAGGCCGAGGCACCGTACAGGAGGCCGATGCGCTTGTGGTCCACTGTCGTGATCCAGGACCAGATGACGCTCCCGGCGCTCATCTTCGTGCCGGCCATGTACGCCGCGTGTGTCGCCATGAGGGTCCTCTTATTTGAGGCTCAGAAGGTAGGCGGCGAGCGCCGTGGTCTGCTCGCCGCGCATGCCGAGGTCCGGCATGAGCACGCCGGGTTTCATGTGGCCGGGGTTCTCGATCCACTTGGCCACGTTCGCCGGCGTATTGGCCATCAGGTTCGCGCCCATCGTCTTCCTGCTCGCGAAGTGCGTCAGGTTGGGCCCGAGCACGCCGCCGGAGACGCCCGCGATCGTGTGGCAGCCGACACAGGCGCTCTGAGCGAAGAGCTCCTGGCCCTTCTGAGCGAGCGGGTCGGTGGGCTGGACTGGAGGCTTCTGCTGGTCCGCCACCCACTTCTCGAAATCGGCCTTGGTGTGCACGACGACGCGGAAGCGCATGTTGGCGTGCGACACTCCGCAGTATTCCGCGCACTGGCCCGGATACTCGCCGGGCCCGTCGGGCTCCAGGACGATGCGGTTCACTCGCCCGGGGACCACGTCGCGCTTGCCACCGAGTTGCGGCATCCAGAAGGAGTGGATGACGTCGGGGGCGTGCAGGCTGAAGGCGACCATCTGCCCCGCTGGAATATGCAGCTCATTGGCTGTGACGACCTTGAAATCGGGGTACTTGAACTCCCACCACCATTGCCGCCCGCCCACGTCCACCCGCAGCGCCGTCGCCGCCGGCGCCTCCTGTGTCTTGAAGATCACGGGGATGGTCGGGATGGCGAAGATGAGCAGGATGACCGCGAATGCGATGGTCCAGGAGACCTCGAGGGCGGTGTGGCCGTGGACCTGCTTCGGAATGGGCCGGCCGGGCTTCTCGCGGTACCGGAAGCAGACCCAGAGCAGCACGGCCTCGACCGCGAGGCCGATGCCGAGCGTCCACCACGAGATCAGCAGGAAGATCTCGTTGGTCATCCGGCCGAACCCGGACTTCGGCCTCACCGTCGTCATGGGCGAGTCCCACAGCGACCAGCCGCAGGAGGACAGCAGCAGCGTGGCGGCGAGCAGGAGGAGCGCCGTCGGAATGCGGGCGAGCAGGCTCTTGCGCATAGGCTCCTTTACCTGGGAGGCGCGCCCGGGGCCGGGGCTGGGGCCGCGATGGCTGCGGCCGCCGCCGCGCGCTGCAGATCAAAGACGGTTACCCAGCTGCGGGCGGCCAGCGCGAGCACGATGATGAGGGGGATCGACGTCCAGAGGACATCGGTGCGCGGACGGCGGCGCCCGGTCTGCTGAGCCTGGCGGCAGCGCATGACGAAGACGAAGGAGCGGGCCTGAGGAGCCAGGAACAGGGTCAGCACGACAGCCAGCAGCACGTGCGTTATGTTCGACACAGCTCCCTCGGTGCGGTGATCAAAGCGTTAGCCCGCGAGTCTACTTGAGCCAACGCGGAAAGCCAAGTGGGAAAATTCACAATGCCCTCGCGTCCCGTCCCAGATCGACGGCTTGAAGGGTCACTGTGCTAGCAGGCCAGCCCCAGCAGCGTATGCAGCAGCGTATTCGTGCCTCGCTCGATGGCTCGCCAGTCGCTTGTCTCGTCGGGGCGGTGGCTGCGCCCGCCCTGCGAGGGAATGAAGAGCATGCCCGAGTCGGTCACCAGCGCGAGGTTCTGCGCATCGTGGCCGGCGCCGGACGGCATGCGCTTGACTCTGAGCTTGAGGCCCGCCGCGGCGGCCTCCACGGCCCGCATCACGCGGGGCGCGCATTGCGTCGGCTGGCTCCTGGAGATCGGCTCCACGGTCACCTTGAGCTTCCACTTCTTCGCGACGCTCTTGGCGAGCGCCAGGCACTGCCGCTCCAGGCGTGACAGGATTTTCGGATCGAGCTCGCGCATCTCGTGGAGCAGCACGCAGCGGTCCGGCACGATATTCGATACGCCCGGGCCGACCTCGACCCGCCCGAAGTTGGTGACGCTCTTGCCGCTCCCCTTGGCGATGATCAGCCGGCGCGCGCTCAGCGCGTACTCGGCGGCAGCCATGAAGGCGTCCCGTCGCCACGCCATCGGTGTCGTGCCGGCATGGTCGGCCTGGCCGGTAAAGGTGACCCAGTTGCGCCTGTTCCCCACGATGCCCTCAACGACGCCGATGGGGATTTTCGCCGCCTCGAGGTGCGGGCCCTGCTCGATGTGCAGCTCCACGTAAGCCGCGAGCGTCTTGGGATTGCAGCGCGCCTTGGGCGCGTCGTAGGCGTTGAAGCCCGCCCGCGCCATGGCATCCACAAGAGGCTCGCCGTCGGCCGAGCGGAAATTCGGGATCTGCTTGGAGTCGAGCCTGCCGGCGAAGGCTCTGGAGCCGAAGAGACCGGCGTAGCGCCCCTCCTCGTCGCTCCATGCGGCGACCATCAGAGGCAGCCGTGTGCGCACCCCCGATTCGTGAATGGTCTGGAGACACTCGAGCCCTGCCAGGACGCCCAGCGCGCCGTCGAGCGGCCCGCCGTTCGGCACCGTGTCGATATGCGAGCCGGTGACCACGGCCGGCCCGCCATTGCCCAGTCTCCCGAAGGTATTTCCCGCCTCGTCCACCCAGGTGCTGAGCCCGGCGTCTTTCATGCGCTGGAGCAGCCAGGCGCGCGCTTCCTCATGGGCCGGGCTCCAGCAGGATCGGGTGATACCCGCGGCATCAGGATTGCGCCCGAAGCGGGACAGGGCTTCGATATGGGTCCGGAGTCGGGGGAGAGAGATCGCGAGGGGAGCGGCCATGGCGGGGGGCAGTATACCTCAGCGCTTCCTGAGGGAAAACCAGCCGTGCATGCGTTCTTGACACCCCTCGACGGCGGCCCGTACTATGACGATGAATCGTCGTTCAGTCACGCCATCGAGCCTCGAAGGCCCACCTCGAGGGAGGGTGCATGGACTTTACGCTGACCCCTGAGCAGACATCCTTCCGGGACGAGGTCCGGTCCTGGCTGGCGAAGAACCTGCCGAAAGACTGGGGCAATCGGATGCGCGTGGGTTCAGACGTGCCGCGCCCCGAGGTGTATGACTTCCTCCGTGGATGGCAGCGCAAGATGTACGACGCCGGCTTCATGGGCCTGACCTGGCCCAAGGAGTATGGCGGCCGCGGGCTCACCTTCATGGAAGAGATGATTCTCCAGGAGCAGATCGCGCTGGCCAAGGCGCCGCCCGTCCTCAATATCCTGGCGATAGGCATGGCCGGGCCGACCATCATCGCCTACGGCACCGAGGAGCAGAAGCGCCGCTACCCGCCCAAGATGCTCTCGTGCGAGGAGATCTGGTGCCAGGGCTACTCCGAGCCCAACTCGGGATCGGATCTGGCCTCGCTCCAGACGCGGGCGGAGAAGGTCGGCGATCACTACGTCGTCAACGGCCAGAAGGTCTGGACGTCCATCGCGCATCAGGCCGACTGGATGATGCTGCTCGCGCGCACCGATCCCAAGGTGGAGAGGCACAAGGGCATCACCTACTTCCTCCTCGACATGCACAGCCCCGGCGTGACCGTGAAGCCGCTCAAGCAGATCACGGGCGACACGGAATTCAACGAGGTGTACTTCGACAATGTCAACGTGCCCGAGACCAATATCCTGGGCGGCCTCAATAACGGCTGGGCCGTGGGCATGACCACGCTCATGTACGAGCGGCTGGCGCTGGGCTTCGGCCTCCAGGTGCGGCTCCGGATCGCCCTCGACGGGCTCGTGGACCTGGCCAGGCGCACGAAGAAGAATGGCGGCCCGGCGACCGAGGATCCAACGGTGCGCCAGAAGCTGGCGCAGATGTGGATCGACACCGAGGTCTTCAAGTACACTGGCGCGCGCGCCGTTACCAAGCTCCTCAAGGGCGAGCTGCCGGGGCCCGAGGCCTCGGCCGGCAAGATGATGTGGACCGAGGGCCACCAGCGACTTCAAGAATTGGCCATGGAGCTCCAGGGGCCCTATTCGCAGCTCGGCAGCGGCAGCCAGTGGGCCGTGGACGGCGGCGTGTGGCAGTACAGCTTCCTGCGCTCGCGGGCCAACTCCATCGAGGGCGGTACCACCGAGATTCAGAAGAACATCATCGGCGAGCGCGTGCTCGGCCTTCCGAAAGGCTAGACCATGAACTTCGGGTTCAACGAAGAGCAGGAGCTCCTCCGCAGCACGGCACGGAAGTTCTTCGGAAATGAGTGCGCCTCCGAGACGGTTCGCAAGCTCATGGAAGGTCCCGAGGGCATGACGCCTGATCTCTGGAAGAAGCTCGCCGAGCAGGGGTGGCTTGGTCTCATCGTCCCCGAGGAGTTCGGCGGGATGGCGCTCGGCATCGTCGACCTCGCCGTGCTGATGGAGGAGATGGGCCGAGCGGTCGTGCCCGGGCCCTTCTTCTCCACCGTGCTGCTGGGTGGCCTGGCCATTCTCGATGCCGGCACCGACGCGCAGAAGAAGGCCTGGCTGCCGAAGCTCGCCTCCGGCGAGGCGCGCGCCACCCTCGCGTGGATGGAGCCCTCCGCCGATCTCGGCGCCCGCGGGATCACACTTGGCGCGACAGCGAGGGGCGGCGGCTACACGCTCAACGGCACGAAGCTCTTCGTCCAGGATGCGCACACCGCCGACGTGATTGTCGTCGCCGCGCGCACGGCCGTGGGAGCAAGCTCCGAGGAGGGCATCTCCCTCTTCCTCGTGCCCAAGGGAGCGCCCGGCATGACCGTGACCCTCCTGCCGACGATGGACCAGACACGCAAGCTCTGCGAGGTGTCGCTCAAGGACGTCGCGGTGGGTCCGGAGGCGCTTATGGGCCAGGCCGGATCCGGCTGGGCTCCCCTCTCTCGCGTGATCGACCGGGCGACGGTCGGTCTCTGCGCCGAGATGTGCGGCGGCGCGCAGAAGGTGCTCGACATGACGGTCGAGTACGCGAAGATCCGGCAGGCCTTCGGCCGTCCCATCGGGTCGTATCAGGGCGTCAAGCACAAGGCGGCCGACATGCTGGTGGACGTCGAGAACAGCAAGTCCATCACGTACTACGCCGCGTGGGCGATGGACGAAGGCGTGGCCGAGGGGCCGCTGGCCGTCAGCATGGCCAAGGCCTATGTCTCGGACGCCTACCGCCGGGTCGCCGGCGCCGGCATCCAGCTCCACGGCGGCATCGGGTTTACGTGGGAGCACGACCTGCACCTGTACTTCAAGCGGGCCAAGGGGTCGGAGTTCACCTTCGGCGATGCCACGTGGCATCGCGAGCGGGTGGCCCAATTGGTCAACCTCTAGTTGGTCAACCGTTAGGACGACGGGACAGCTCCGCGTGGGACGGGTCCGGGAACGATTCGGAAAGTGGATCCGTCGGAGCGCCGAGCCGCCGACCCCCAAGAATCCTCTCCTCTTCGCAGACCACGAGGAGATCCAGGACATCGCGCGCCAGATGGCGCGCACCAAGGTCGAGATCGATCGCTCCATATTGACGCTCAGGAGCTGGGCGCGCGACCTGTCGCGGCGCGTGGCCGAGAGCGGCGGCGGGCTCGACCAGGGCCACGACCTCCGCTCCCTCGGCGAGACGGTGGGTGGCCTCGCGCACAATTTCAATAACTCGCTCGCCGCCATCCTTGCCTATACAGAGCTGCTGCTCCGCGATGCGCCCAAGGAATCGACGGCCCACCGCCGGCTCATGATCGTCCGTGATGTCGCGCTCGAGGCCTCGGCCACCGTGCGACGGCTGCAGGATTTCGTCTCTCGCCAGCCAGAGGTGGCCTTTGGGCCCGTGGGGCTGCCGGCTGTCATCCAGGAGGCCCTCGACCTGACGGCGCCGCGCTGGCGCGACGACGCCGAGCGGCGCGGCGTGTTGATCACGGTGTCACAGGACATGGAAGCGCTGCCGCCCGTCGAGGGTATCGCCTTCGAGCTGCGCGATGCCCTCGTGCGCCTCATCCTCAACGCGGTCCAGGCCATGCCCGACGGCGGCGAGCTCTCCATACGGGCCGCAGCCGAAGAGTCGGGGTGGGTGGTGATCGAGGTGCGGGACACGGGCATCGGCATGACCGAGGAGCACTCGCGCCTCATCGCGAACCGCGCGCTCGAGCAGGCCCCGACGGGCCGTGGCGGCCGCGGCCTCGCCGAGGTCGCCGAGATCATCGAGCGCCACGGCGGCAATATGAGCATCGAGAGCGAGCCCGGCCGTGGGACGGTAGTCCGGCTGCGGCTGCACGCGAGCCGCTTCCAGATCATCCCTCCCGCCGAGGGAGTCGTGGAGCCGGTGCACCCGGAGCAGGCCTCGCGCATTCTTCTCGTGGACGACGACCCGCGCCTGCTCACCGTGCTCTCCGACACGCTTCAGGCCTGCGGGCACGCGGTGACCACCGCCGCCAAGGGCGAGGAGGCGCTGCAGATCTTCGACCCCGCCCGGCACGACGTGGTCATCACGGATCTCGGGATGCCGCGAATGAACGGCTGGGAGGTCGCCGAACGCATCAAGGCCGTGTCGCCCGAGACCCCGGTATTCCTGCTCACGGGCTGGGGCGAGAGCGTGGCCGCCCACGAAGGCAGCCAGTTCGTGGATCGGGTCGTCGCCAAGCCCGTGTCCGCCGAGGCATTGATGGAGCAGCTGGCCGGGCTGCGTCGCTCGCGCGCGCCAGCCCCGTGACCCCAGTCAAGCCGCGGCCGGCCTCCTCCGTCCTTCTCCTCCGGTCCGGATCGCAGTCGCCGGCCGAGGTCTACATGATCCGCCGGCAGAAGAGCATGCGCTTCCTGGGTGGCTTCTACGCCTTTCCCGGCGGCAAGGTGGATCCGGAGGACGGCGCGCCGGAAATCCTCGCCCGCTGCCGGGGCATCACGGGCGCGGAGGCCGGGCGGCTCGTGCCCTCTGAAGACGGCGTGCCCGCGCTGGCTTTCTGGGTGGCGGCGGCGCGCGAGCTGCTCGAGGAGACGGGCGTGCTGCCGGCCTGCGATGCCGCGGGACGCGCGGTGGCATCGGTCGATCCAAGCGGCGCGGCCCGCATCGATGAGCTCCGTGACGCTCACATGACGAAACGCGCGCCGCTCAGCGCGCTCCTGGCGGCTGAAGGCTGGTACCTGGACCTGGCGCCCTTTCGCTACCTCTCGCACTTCATCACGCCGCCGTCGAGCCCCATCCGCTTCACCGCGCGCTTCTTCCTCGCTCCGGTGCCGGTGGGCCAGAGCCCGCGCCACTTCCGCGAGGAGGCCTCGGAGAGCTTCTGGGTCGAGCCGGCCGAGGGCTTTCGCCGGCACCGCAGCGGCGAGTGGGCCATGGCCGAGCCCGCCGACTGCGGACTGGGCTACCTCGCCCAGTTCGATTCGCTCGGCGCCATCTGGACCGCCCACGAGGACCGCCGCCACAAGTTCCACGGCATCTTCGACCGCGTGCAGGCGGCCGGCGTCGAGATCGATCGCGAAGCTTCGTAGGAGGAGGTAGCCGCACCGTCATGGGTCCCGTTGGCGCGGAGAGCCCGATGACAGAGCCGGTGGTTTATCTGAACGGTTTCATCCGGAGCGTGTAGTACGGGGATGCCGTGTATGACGCGGCCCGGACCTTCTTCGACGTCTACCTGGCGGGCGGGCCTCGGCGTCTCGGCCTGGTCACCGTGTCGTCGATCTCGATCCCGAACACCTCGGCTAGCTTGTCAGTGGCGATCCGCTTTCCACCGCCAGGGCGCGGACGCGCGATCGTACGGGACGTCGCCTGCGTCAGCAGCTCGGCCTGGTCGACCTGGCGCAGCGTGAAGAGCAGCTCGGGCCGGGTATCGAGCCGCGCGCCCACGCCGTAGAGCACGGCCGCCACGTGCTTGCACATCTCCGCCCAGTCCGGGCACGAGCATTCCATGCTGATGTCCTTGGGCTCGGGGAAGAGCCCATCCTTGGCGTCGGCCAGCACCGCCAGCACGTCGCCGGACAGCTCGCCGCGGAGAAGCGTGACGAGTGAGCCGATCCGTCCGGTGCAGCGCGCCACGACACGGCGCCAGCGAGGCCGCTTCATGGGGGCGATGCCCACCGTGACGGTGTAGAGCGCGCTGCCGGCGACGAGGGCGCGGATCGTCCCGGGCGTGATCGCGAGGTCCACGACGGATCCGTTCCGCACGTAGGAGCGCCCGCGAGGCAGCCGGTTGACGTAGTCCATGTAGCGCTCGAGGTTGTCGCACCAGGCCTTGCCCCAAAAAGTCGTCGCTATCGCCCGCCGAGAGAGGACCACCGGCTCAGGTGGGCGCCCGCGCCGCTTGGCGAGCGCCGTCAGCGCCCTCGCAGCCTTGGCCTTCCGCTCCGCCATCGAGACATACCTGGGGAAGTCCCGCCCGCGGTCGTGGTACCAGTTCATCGCGCCTCCCGCGCTTCGCTCGGCCCCGGGGACATCAGGCGTCGGCCATCGCCCGGCTCAGGTCGAGCGCCACCAAGGCCATCAGCTCCTCATTGCTCATCTCGGTGAGCAGCGTCTCGCCGCCGCCCTCGAGCACCCCGCGCGCGATCGCGCGCTTGTCCTCGATGAGCCGATCGATCCGCTCCTCGACGGTGCCGCGGCAGACCAGCTTGTGCACCAGGACGTTCCGGTGCTGGCCGATCCGGTACGCGCGATCCGTGGCCTGGTTCTCGACCGCGGGGTTCCACCAGCGGTCGAAGTGCACGACATGCGAGGCGGCCGTCAGGTTGAGCCCGGTTCCGCCCGCTTTCAGCGAGAGGACGAAGAACGGGACCGCCGCGTCCTCCTGGAAGCGTCGGACCAGCGCGCCGCGCTCCTTGACCTGCGTGTGCCCGTGGAGGACGAGCCCGGGCCGCCCGAAGATTTCCGACAGGAACGCGGCCACCGGCAGGGTCGCCTCCCGGAACTGGGTGAAGACCAGGGCCTTCTCCTGTTTGGCGGCGATCGCCTCGGCGATCTCGCGGAGTCGCGCCAGCTTGCCGCTGCCGCCTTCGCCCCAGTCGCCGTCGCCCAGCCACTGCGACGGGTGATTGCAGATCTGCTTGAGGCGCATGAGCGACGCCAGGACGAGCCCCCGGCGCCGGATGCCCTGGTCTACCCGCTCGAGCGCCAGGGCCAGCTCATCGACGGCCTGCTGGTACAGCGCGGCCTGTGGCCGGGCCAGCAGGCAGTAGGCCGTGACCTCCGTCTTGTCGGGCAGGTCGGCGATGATGGACCGATCGGTCTTCAGCCGGCGCAGGAGGTAGGGTTGAATCAGTCGCCGGAGCGGCGCATAGGGCTCATCGGGCCGGGCGGCCAGCCGTTTCACGAACCGGCCGAAGTCGCTTGCCGAGCCGAGCAGCCCGGGATTGAGGAAGTCGAAGATCGACCAGAGATCGCCCAGGCGGTTTTCGACCGGCGTGCCGGTGAGGGCGACGCGCGCTTCCGCGCGCAGGGCCTTGACGGCGCGCGTCTGCCTGGCGCCGGGGTTCTTGATCGCCTGCGCCTCGTCGACCACCGCCAGCGACCAGCGCCGCGCCTGGAGGCGCTCGACACGGGCCAGCGTGCCGAACGTCGTGATCACGAGGTCGACGCCGGCGAGGTCATCGTCGTCCAGCTCCGCGAGGGCGTGGGCCGGCATGGCCGATGCGTGCGCGACCAGCACGCCGAGCGACGGGGCGAAGCGCTCGATCTCGGACTGCCAGTTGGGGATGAGCGACGCCGGCACGACCAGGAGATGGGGTGGCGCCCCACTCTTGCCGCGCTGCTTGCGGAGCAGGAGCAGCGCCAGAAGCTGTATCGTCTTGCCGAGACCCATGTCGTCGGCCAGGCACACGCCGAGCCCGAGCGACGAGGCGAACGAGAGCCACGCCACACCGGTCTTCTGATACGGGCGCAGCGCGCCATGCAGCGCCTCGCCCGGATCGGCGTCCGCGAGGCCTTCGGGACCGCGGAGCCGCTCGAGCGTCTCGGCGAGCCATGGGCCGGCCACAACCTGGGACCAGCCTTTGCCTGCCGCCTCCGGCCCGGCCTCACCGCCGGTATCGTCGGCGCCGGCGAGCAGCCGCATCCCCTCGAGGAACGACAGGCCGTCACGGCCTGCGTGCTCCTGCACCCGGTCCCAGTGCGCGAGCAGCGCTCCCAGGCGCTCGCGATCCAGCTCGACCCATTGGCCGCGCACGCGGGCGAGCCCGTCGGCCGAGGCGAGGAGGGACCGCACCTCGGCGGGGGACAGGGTCTCGTCCCCCACCGTGACGGCGACGGAGAAATCCAGCAACGCCGCGGCGCCGAGCCCGCTCGGAGTCGCGCTGCCGATACGGATCGTCACCGCGGGGCGGGGAGGTCGCCGCGCACGCCACCAGTCCGGGACGCGCACGACCAGGCCGGCTGCCTCGAAGGCGGGGATCTCTCGTAAGAACCGATGCGCCTCGACGGGCGTCCAGGCGAGGGGCTGGTAGATTTCACCCGAATCGACGAGCTCGGCCAGCCAGGCGCTCCCTTCGGCCGCGCGCTGCACGGGCACGAGGAGTTGCAGGAGAGCCTGGCGATCGCCGCGGGCCGACGATTCCTCGACGGCCCGCGAGAGCGGTCGGTGCTGCACCCTGCCGCCCGCCCCGGCGCGGGTCGCATAGGTGGCGAGGAAGGCGAATGCATGTGTCTCGTCGCCGGGGTTCTCGGCCAGGTGAAGACAGACCCGGCCGACGGTGTGCCAGGAGGGATGACGCGCGTGCAGCCACCCGGCGACGGTGCCGCGGTGGCCTCGGATCTCCGTGGCGAAGGCGCTACCCATCTCGCCCCAGCGGGCGGCGACCCAGCCGGCGTCGACGTATTCGGCGCCGGGCATCGGTGGGACGGCCGACGCGAGCCGCAGGGACTCCTCCGCGGGGCACTCTACGTCGACGCGTTCGCGCTGCTCCTCCAGATCCGGCGCCGCCCGAAGCCGTGTGGCAAACGCGCGGCCCATCTCGCGCAGGAAGCCCAGGGACGGCGCCAGCGGCGCCTCGAGCTCTGTCGTGCCGAGGTCGAGGAGGCCGTGGCCCGTCCCGCGCACGAACGCGGCGGCCACGCGCGCCCGCGCAACGGTGGTCAAGCCGTCCGTAGCCTCCGCCGTCCCGCCGTCGGCTACCGCGTCGACCAGCAGCGCGCCCGAGGGCGCGACGGCGATGCGCAGCGCGGTCATGAACGCGCCGATGGGCGGTGCGGCTTTCCGATCCGGGCGGGCCATGGTAGCAACCTACCCGACGCCATCGATCCAGACAAGCCTGCCCGCGGGCTCGCGCCACGGCGTCACCCCCGCCTCCCACCAGCGTGGCGCCTTGACACCAAGTGCGCGGGCTGGCTTACTCTGACGACGCTCATGCGCGACCTCGCAGTGGACAATGCCGCTTCGCTCTTCGTCGACCAG
>Ga0315278_10002133_pt1 | contig 17540 bp, 19 predicted proteins | sample YL17G06_0_MG_FD_203880 | JGI IMG/M metagenome (GOLD analysis project Ga0315278, IMG submission 203880) | Sediment microbial communities from Yellowstone Lake, YNP, Wyoming, USA - YL17G06_0 | ecosystem: Environmental > Aquatic > Freshwater > Lake > Sediment | place: USA: Wyoming | collected... | reverse complement strand
GCGTGGCGCACGATGCCCATGCCGGGATCGGTGGTCAGGACGCGCTGCAGACGGCAAGCAGCCTCGGGCGTGCCGTCTGCCACGATGACTTGCCCGGCGTGCTGGCTGAAGCCGATGCCCACCCCCCCGCCGTGGTGGAACGAGACCCAGGTAGCCCCGCCCACAGCATTAATCAGAGCGTTGAGGATAGGCCAGTCACTGACCGCGTCGGAGCCATCCAGCATACCTTCAGTCTCCCGGTTGGGGGAGGCCACCGAGCCCGAATCCAGGTGGTCGCGCCCGATGACGATTGGGGCCTGGACCGCACCTTTGGCCACCAGGTCATTGAAGGCCAGGCCGGCCTGTGCCCGCTCGCCGTAGCCCAGCCAGCAGATGCGTGCAGGCAATCCCTGGAAGGGCACCTTCTCACGCGCCATCTTTAACCAGCGGTGCAATTGCTCATCCTCAGGGAAAAGCTCCATAACTGCCTGGTCAGTGCGATAAATGTCCTCTGGATCGCCAGAAAGCGCTACCCAACGGAAGGGGCCTTTACCCTCGCAAAATAGGGGCCGGATGTAAGCGGGCACAAAGCCTGGGAAGCCGAAGGCATCCTTAACGCCATAGTCATAGGCGCGTTGGCGCAGGTTGTTGCCATAATCGAAGACCTCCGCCCCGGCCTTTTGGAAGGTAAGCATAGCCTGCACATGGCGGGCCATCGACTCCATTGAGCGGCGTTCGTACTCCGCCGGATCAGACTTGCGCAGCGCCTCAGCCTCGGCCACGCTCAGGCCGCCAGGCACATACATTAGTACGTCGTGGGCGGGAGTCTGGTCGGTGACCACGTCGGGGATCACGCCGCGCTGCGCCAGCTCCGGGTAAATCTCGGCAGCGTTGCCGATCAGGCCGATAGATTTGGGGGTTCCGTTATCACAGGCCTCCTCCACCAGGGTCATAGCTTCTTCCAGAGTATCCACAACTACGTCCACGTAGCCAATCTCTTGGCGGCGATGGGCGCGCTCAGGATCGACCTCTACAATCAGGCCTACGCCTTCATTCATGGTGATCGCCAGCGGCTGGGCGCCGCCCATCCCGCCCAGGCCGGCAGTGAGCACGAACTTGCCTCTTAGCGATGGCCAACCGCGCTGGTGAGCCAGCGAGCTGAGCGTCTCGTATGTGCCTTGCAGGATGCCCTGGGTGCCGATATAGATCCACGAGCCGGCCGTCATCTGCCCGAACATGATCAGGCCGCGCGCCGCCAGCTCGTCGAAATGAGCCTGGGTAGCCCAATGGGGCACCAGGTTCGAGTTGGCGATCAAAACGCGCGGGGCGTCCGGATGGGTGCGAAAGACCACCACAGGTTTGCCGGACTGCACCAGCAGGGTCTCGTCCGGCTCCAGGTCGCGCAAGGAGGCCAGGATGGCGTCGAATGACTCCCAGTTACGAGCCGCCTGGCCTCTGCCGCCGTACACCACCAGGTCTTGCGGGCGCTCGGCCACGGCCGGGTCCAGGTTATTTTGGATCATGCGGTAGGCGGCTTCGATCAGCCAGTTTTTACAAGTGAGCTGCGTGCCGCGCGGGGCGCGTACTGTGCGTGGAGCAGACATTCGAACCTCCTTGGAAGTTTTTTGGGACTATATGATACCACGGGCGACTCAGGCCAGTGCGAGGATGCTTTTAAAGGACGAAAAGTTGAACTCCCGGCAAATGCCAGGCGGTCAACTTTGGCGGGACATTTTTGCTACGTAGACCCTGTTAGAACATTCTGATGAGCAACCCCAGGGGCACAGCCGCCACAACGGCCTGTTCAGGCGTCCAGTGTCCGAGGATGGCGAAAGCGGTGCCCACATAGCCCGCTATATCGACACCCGCGGCCAGAGCCCCACCCGGGGTGATGGCGCTTATTTACAAGGCGCCGAAGTTTACACCGCCAGCATAGGGGGTTGGGATCCAGGCCAGATAAGCCAGCAGGCCAATCCGCGCGGATTGGAGGAGGAGGGTGGTGTTCATAATGCCCGGCGAACAGGGCTGGAGGAAGCCGGCTCCTTCCAGGAGAGGTTGGTGGAAGCCTGGTGAGAAAAGGAAAACCAGATTATCCGGCTAGGAATAGCACCTTTCAGGATAGAGTTAACAACGACCATATCGGGGATAGGTTTTGAAGAGTGTTTTGCATAGAGGAAAGTCGATGTAATGGATAGGATGGAAGTAAACATTATTTCCTTGAAACTCTGGAAATTGATAAAAAAAGCCAGCGGTAGATACAAGGATCTAAATGACCTGGATAAACACAACACATTCCAGAACCGTTTTGCGACCGGTTCTGAAATGCGCTGCAAATTATAGCGGCTAAAACCGCAAGGAAAATTTATTTCAATTGACGGCGGCCGGCTGCAGTTCGATAAAGGCAGAGAAGTTAGTGCTGCGCAAGCGACTCACCAGCTCAGATTGGGCCTCGCACCAGATCGGGCGCATCGGGCAATCATCCCCGAAGACACATGCACCGTTCTGTGACACGCACTCATTGAGGAGGATCGGCCCATCGATAGCCTCGACCACTTCAAGTAAGGAGATCTCTTCGGGAGAACGGGCCAGTGAAACGCCGCCGCGTGCGCCGCGGGAAGTTCGCAACAGGCCAGCTACCGAGAGCTGGGAAACGATCTTTGCCAGGAATGAGGGGGGAATCTGCTGCCGCTGGGCAATCTGGCTTGTGGCAGCGCGCTTATCTTCGCCCAACTGAGCCAGGTAAAGGACGGCACGTACGGCGTAATCGGCTTGACGAGTGATCTGCATAGAAGTAACTCCCTTTAATTGGTCTTTCGGATATTAATCATCATGACTATTTTAGACTGTTTTTAGCCAATTCACAAGTGACAGAGGTCATTCGTAAAGGATGACGGTCATCTTTATTAGATGATTTTCGTCCGGTTTAGGTGGGAGGTGTTGAAAATTTTGGCCTGGTTCGGGTTATGAAAGGTCAAAGGTGTTTGTATAACCAAACCTGTCCCAACGAATTTGTTTGGAGTGTCCCGAACAAGTTATGGTAATATTGGAAAACGGGATGGGGGGCGCACCCCTAAAGAGGGGAAACGCAACGGAAAGGGTCATTCCGCCGCTGATTGATTTCCCTGGCATTTTTTAGGATTAGATAGGAGGTCTATAACATGAAACAAATGTGTGTTGTCGGCGTGGGCTATGTCGGCCTGGTCACTGCCGCCTGCTTCGCCGACCTGGGCAACCGGGTAATTGCGCTGGATATCAGCCAAGAAAGAGTGCAAGGTTTGAAACGTAATGAGATGCCGATTTACGAGCCAGGTTTGAAAGAACTGGTCGTCCGCAACGTTGCCGCCGGTCGCCTTTCTTTCACAACTTCTTATTCAGAAGCGTTGGAGGGGACAGAGTTTGCTTTTATCGCCGTTGGTACCCCATCGGGGGTAGATGGCGAAGCCGACTTGCGCTACGTCGCCGCCGCCGCCGAAAGCATCGCCAAGACCATGCGCAAACCGCTGATCATCATCAATAAGTCTACCGTGCCGGTAGGGACCGGCGACTGGGCAGCCGATATCGTGCGAGAGCACCAGCCTGAACCGATCCCCTTCTGGGTAGTCTCTTGCCCCGAATTCCTGCGCGAAGGCTCGGCGATCAGCGATTTCATGCAGCCACACCGCACCATCCTGGGCTCGCTAGAGCACGAAGCAGCCGAAAAAGTGGCGCAACTCCACTTACCCCTGCGCGCCCCGATTATGATCACTGACCTGCGTACAGCGGAAATGATCAAGTACGCCTCTAACGCTTTCCTGGCAACCAAAATTTCATTTATTAATGAGATTGCGAACATCTGCGAAGAACTGGGAGCGGACATTAAGGAGGTGGCGGTGGGGATGGGGTACGATAAGCGCATCGGGCCGAATTTCCTGGACGCCGGGCTGGGATATGGCGGCTCCTGTTTCCCGAAAGACGTCAAGGCGCTGGCATACATGGCGGCCGAGAAGGGCCGCCACCCGCAGCTCTTGCACGCCGTGATGGAGATCAATAACGACCGCCGACCAATGCTGGTCAACCGCCTGAAGGATATGGTTGGCGATCTGAGTGGAAAGACAGTCGGCCTGCTAGGCCTGTCCTTTAAACCCAACACGGACGATATGCGCGATGCCCCGGCGATTGACATTGCCCAGGCCTTGCTCTCGCTGGGCGCCTGCGTGCGCGCTTATGATCCGGTGGCTATGGAAGTCGCCCGGCCGCTGCTGCCCGAAGTGGAAATGGCCCCTGATCCATATACAATGGCGCAAGGCTGTGATGCTCTGCTGGTGATCACGGAATGGAACGAGTTCAAGCAACTCGACCTGGAGCGGGTGCGAGAATGCATGCGCAAACCGGCGATCCTGGACGGGCGTAACATTTATGACCCTGAGACTATGAAAGCGCTGGGCTTTACTTACCGTGGACTCGGCCGGGGTTACAACGGAAACGTCACTAAGGTATGATCTTTCTCATGATTTGGGAGTGTTAAGAGCGGTCAGACCGCTTGTAACACTCCCAATATCTATTAAAATAGCCTCATGACAAATAAAGACCGCCCGCCTGTCTGCGACTATGAAGGGTCCGATTACCAGGCCACTTTCTGGGAACAAGGAGGCCGTGAATACGAAGACCAGGTCGAAGCCATCGCCCTGCAGCGGTTGCTGCCAAAAGCTGGCAAGCTCCTACTGGAAGTGGGCGCGGGAGCCGGTCGGAACACTCCCCGCTACAACGGGTTTGAGCGGGTGGTGCTTTTAGATTATTCGCCCACGCAACTGCGCCAGGCCCAGGAGCGTTTAGGAGACAACCCACGTTACATTTATGTAGCAGGCGATGCGTACCGCCTGCCGTTTGCACACGGTCTGTTCGACGCTGCCACGATGATTCGCACACTGCACCACATGTCCGAAGCGCAGCTGGCCTTGCAGCAAATCCGTCAAGCGCTTCGACCGGGAGCAGTTTTCATCCTGGAGTTCGCCAATAAGCATAACCTGAAAGCCATTGCCCGCTATACCTTACGGCAGCAAGCCTGGAGCCCTTTCACCCCGGAGCCAGTGGAGTTCGCGGCGCTCAACTTCGACTTCCACCCCAAAACCGTGCGCGGCTGGCTGGAGGAGAACAGCTTCCATGTCGAGCGGCAGTTGACCGTCTCGCATTTCCGAGTCGGCGCGCTCAAGCGTTTAACGCCGGCCCGCTTGCTGGTGGGCATGGACGCGTTGATGCAGTGGACGGGAAACTGGTGGCAGCTCTCGCCCAGTGTGTTCGTACGAGCGATGGCAACCGGTGATAGTCCCACGGCCGCGCCTGGGACGTTTTTCCGCTGCCCGGAGTGCGAACACTCCCCACTCGAAGAAACCCCTGAGGCGATGGTTTGCCAGGCGTGTGGGCGGCGCTGGGCTATCCACGATGGGATTTATGACTTTCGATAAATAATGCATGGATTGGATTGATGGCGTTGCCGCAATATCAATCCGGGCGTTTATTTGATTTTCTCAAGCACCCAAAAGTGGGATAACCCAAACACTTTAAGGGGGGTCTTTTCCAGTCCCTGCAACAACCTCCGCAAGACCTGACCTAGCCGAGGAAAGCGGGCAATGACGTTATCATAGGCCCCAAAAATGATCGTCCGTACTATGATACGCACTGGCTGCCCGGCAAAAAGCTGCTCCAGGTCGCGACTGGAATAGACGCGAACATGTGGCGCCAGGCGGTCGCGCAGGCGGCGCGGCAGGTAGTTGACCAGCGGGATATTGCCGAATCGGTATCTTCCACGCCAGTATATTCCATGGGTCTCGAAAGGATGGCCCCGGTTGGGGACGAAGACGACCAGCCGGCCGCCTGGTTGCAAGGTGCGCACCATCTCGTCGACAGCCGCCCGGTCGTCCCGGACATGCTCCAACACTTCATGGCTGAGAATGGCAGAGAAAATCTCCGAAGCAAAAGGTAGCTGCTCGCCCGCTGCACAGACTACCTGAGAATTGGGAAGGTGAACTGAGTTGCGGCACGCTTCCCGGGCGCGCTCGAAATCATACTCAAGCCCAATCACGGCTCCAGCATAAGGCGCCAGGCGCTCGACATACATCCCCACCCCGCAGCCGTTTTCCAGCAACCGCCCTTCCAAACGCTCGCCGGCGGCCTCCAGGATCATGTGCAAGCGGCGCGCCTGGCCCGCTCGCCAGACGTAAGACGGCTCGCCACGCAGGGCAGCTTTTTGCAGGTCGCGCCCGATCGAGTTATTCATGCCCCCATCGCTTGTAAAATTCGTTTTCGATCCCTACCCTTGCCAGAACGCGTCCCACCGTATTGTTTATAACATCCTCCAGGCTTTGAGGATGGGTGTAAAATGCCGGGACGGGTGGGAAAATCACTGCGCCGGCTTCAGCCGCCAAGGTCATGAGGCGCAAATGGCCCAGGTGCAGAGGGGTTTCACGCACTACCAGCACCAATGGACGCCCTTCCTTCAATGTCACATCCGCAGCTCGGGTGAGCAGGTCAGCGGTGTAGGAATTGGCGATGGCAGATAGGGTCTTGATTGAGCAAGGGATGACCACCATACCACGAGTATTGAGCGAGCCAGAAGCAATCGCCGCACCGATATCGCCATAATCGTAGCCCGCATCCGCCAAAGCCAGTACATCCTCCACTTGCCAGCTCGTTTCTTTGGAGATGGTCAGGCAGGCGGCGGGTGAGAGCACCAGGTGGGTCTCGATTTCAGTGGGCTTAAGTGCTTCCAGCAGGCGAACGCCCAGGATCACCCCGGAGGCGCCCGTTATCCCCACTAACAGCCGGTCATTTTTAGCCTTCATCCTTTTCATATCCAATCCTACCACACTGCCTCCAAAAGGGGATAAAAAGTCCATCTCCCTACTCCCAAGGGAGGAAGGGGGATAGGGTGGAATGTGCTGTAAATGGCCTGGGTGTTGGGGTCTCCGCCGCCCACCGACTTCATCGCGGCGCTGCCAAGAGACTCGGCGCAGAAGCCAACATTTTTTGGCGGACACTCTGGTTCAGAACCGCTGGGAAGCATCACCTGGCGCATTGCAGGCCAACACGTCAGCGACAAGCACGAGATCCTCGGTGGCGCCGCCAACTGGCAGAGGGATAGGGCGGGCCTGGCTGGCGTAGCCTGGCGACACCGTGTGCACATCGAAGGTGTGGGTAATGAAAAATCAAGGTTGCTTTTTGCCCGCCTGACATAATATTGAACTGCTCATTAATATTCAAATCATTTAGCTCGGATTCTGCTTTATAATTGAATCTCAGGTTATTGTATCTCTAGCTTGTGGGCTGATCCTCAGGTAGAGAATGGATTTATCTTTTTTTTCTTGTTCGCCCGGTCGCCTGGCTTAGACGGAATAACTGCTCTCATTAATTATATCTCCAAGTCATTTCTACTTGAGAATCCGTCGCCAGAGATCAATTATTTATCATCTCTGGAGTTATTTAACATGAGCATAGAATTTATCTTTCGTTTAATCGGCATGATCGTGCTGGCCGTTGTGGGAGTCTATTGGGGGATTTACCTGGGGAAAATGACTGGGGGGATACCGGAGTTGTACGCGGTTGTGTTGGGGCTGGTTGGGGCGCTGGTGGGGTTAGTTTTAACCCCATTCGTGACCACCCGCCCGGCACGCTACCTGCGTTCCGGGCTGGGGAGAGTGTCTGCGCAGACGCTAGTGGCGGGGTTGATTGGTCTGATCGCCGGTTTGCTCATTGCAGCTTTATTATCCTTTCCGCTTTCATTATTGCCTCCACCGTTTGGACAAATCTTCCCGTTTGTTGGGGTGCTATTGTGCAGCTATTTTGGCATAAACCTGTTCATCACTCGCCAGAATGACATCTTCTCGGTGCTGCGCACCCACCTACCAGGCCGTGCGGCCGCTGAACCGGCGTCCGATGAATCAGCCGACTCGGTTCAGGGCGGAGGGCGCACTATCTTGCTGGATACCAGTGTCATCATTGACGGGCGCATCGCCGACGTGGCTCGCACCGGTTTCCTGGTGGGGACGCTGCTCATCCCGCGCTTTATCCTGAACGAGCTACAATACATTGCCGACTCGCCGGATAACCTGCGGAGGCAGCGCGGGCGACGCGGCATGGAAGTACTCTCACAATTGCAAAAGGACACCACCATCCCAGTGAAAATCAGCGACATTGACGTGGAGGGCGTGCGCGAAGTGGACGATAAGCTGGTAGTGCTGGCGCGCCAGTTGCGCTGCCCTATCCTCACCAACGACTATAATCTGAACCGGGTAGCTGAACTGCAGGGTGTGGCGGTGCTCAATATAAACGAGCTAGCCAACGCCGTCAAATCGGTGCTGCTACCAGGAGAGTCGCTGAACGTCAACATTATCCAGGAAGGTCGCGAGGCCAATCAAGGTGTGGGCTACCTTGACGATGGCACGATGGTGGTGGTGGAAGACGGCCGCGATCGGCTGAACACTCAGGCCATGGTGATGGTCACCAAAGTACTACAGACCGCCGCTGGACGAATGATCTTCGCACGTCTAGATGAGTGATGAAAGAATGGATCGTTGGACGCAACCCCGCATATGAGGCGCTGCGCGCCGGCAGAAGGCAATTCTTCCGATTGCAGGTTGCCCAAGGTGTCTATGAAAAGGGTCGCCTGGCTGAGATCATCCAAACGTGCACTGCCAATCAGATACCGATTGAGCGCCTGCCCCGCCAGCGTCTCGACGTTTTGGGCGACGGGCATCAGGGCGTGGCGCTCGAGGTGAGCGACTATCCATACAGCAATCTGCCGGACCTCCTGGTCCTGGCATATGAGAGCCGTGAGCCGGCCTTCCTCCTTATCTTAGACGCCCTGCAAGACCCGCAAAACTTAGGCACATTGTTGCGCACCGCCGAAGCCGTAGGGGTACAAGGAGTGTTACTGCCTCTACGCCAAACCGCCACTGTTACACCGGCAGTGGTCAGCGCGTCATCGGGAGCAAGCGAGCACTTGCTCATCGCCCAGGCCAACCTGGCCCAGGCTATTGACAGTTTGAAAAAGGCTGGTGTGTGGGTGGTAGGACTGGAAGGTAGTCCTACAGCCCAGGACCCAAATAATGTGCGCCTGGATGGCCCCCTGGCGTTGGTAGTGGGCAACGAAGGCCAGGGTATGCGCTCCCTGGTACGCGATTCGTGCGATTTGCTGCTACGCCTGCCGATGCGTGGTCGGATCGAGTCGCTCAATGCCGCCGTAGCCGGCTCTGTGGCGTTATACCTGGCCTGGCAGGCGCGCGGTTTTTCTGGCTCGAAGTATTGACGTTTGTCCAGAATCCTGTTAGACTCCAGCCCCGCCGGATAAAGACGCTTTTGCTTGACCGTCTTGTATAACTGCAGCTTGAGACTCCAGAGGCAGGCATTTACATGCTCAGCAAGGGTTTGCCGAGGCATTAATGGCCATTCCCTTGCCCCAAACTAGGCCCTCTGGTATAATGCCCTTCGCTTTAAGACAGGCTGCCAGATTAACAATTTGCGCCGACGTAGCTCAAACGGCAGAGCAACCGCCTTGTAAGTGGTAGGTTACGGGTTCGATTCCCGTCGTCGGCTTCCTGGTTAGTCAATTGGTGGATTAGTCAGTTAGTCTCGTCGTCAGTCTCTTACCCCAATATGGTTGGGCGAGGGGGCTAAGCGACCAGTCGGCCAGAGGACTAACAAATGAACATGGGCGGTTACCCAAGTGGCCAAAGGGGACTGACTGTAAATCAGTTGGCAGAAGCCTTCGGAGGTTCGAATCCTTCACCGCCCACAGAGGACTGCGACCGACCGATGTAAGCCTTTTTCGGTCGGCGCGTAGTCACGTAACGAAATGCCCTCATAGCTCAGTCGGTAGAGCACGTTCTTGGTAAGAACGGGGTCATGGGTTCAAATCCCATTGAGGGCTCTCGTTGCCAGAGAGGAATGAAGATACTATCGAAGGAGAAGATGACCTATGGCAAAGCAAAAATATGCGCGGACGAAGCCGCACATGAACGTGGGGACGATGGGGCACATCGACCATGGGAAGACCACGTTGACGGCGGCGATCACCAAATGGTGTGCGATGCAGAACATGGCAGAATACCGGCCGTTCGACTCGATCGACAATGCGCCAGAAGAGAAAGAGCGAGGGATCACGATCAACATAGCGCACGTAGAATACCAGACGGCCAAGCGGCACTATGCGCACGTGGACATGCCGGGGCACCGGGACTACATCAAGAACATGATCACGGGGGCGGCGCAGATAGACGGGGCGATTCTGGTGGTGGCGGCGCCGGACGGGCCGATGCCGCAGACGCGGGAGCACGTGTTGTTGGCGCGGCAGGTGGAAGTGCCAGCGATCGTGGTATACCTGAACAAGGTAGACATGATGGACGATCCGGAGCTATTGGAGTTGGTGGAGCTGGAGCTGCGGGAGCTATTGATTGGGCAAGGCTTTCCGGGGGACGAGACGCCGATCGTGCGGGGCAGCGCCTTGCAGGCATTGGAGAGCAAGAGCATGGACCCGAATGCGCCGGAGTATGCCAGCATCAAAGAGTTGCTGCGGGTGGTGGACGAATATATTCCAGAGCCGGTGCGGGAAGTGGACAAACCGTTCATGATGCCGATCGAAGACGTGTTCTCGATCAAGGGGCGAGGGACGGTGGTGACGGGGCGAGTGGACCGGGGCCGGATCAAGGTTGGCGAGCCGGTCGAGATCGTTGGGCTGCGCGAGAAGAGCATGGCTTCGGTGGTGACGGGAGTGGAGATGTTCCACAAGTCGCTGGACGAAGGCATTGCGGGCGACAACTGTGGGCTGCTGCTGAGGGGCATCGAGCGCACGGACGTGGAGCGGGGCATGGTGGTAGCCAAGGCGAAGAGCATCACGCCGCACAAGAAGTTCATGAGCCAGGTGTACGTGCTGCGCAAGGAAGAAGGTGGGCGGCACAAGGCATTCTTCACCGGGTACCGGCCGCAGTTCTACATCCGCACCATGGACGTGACCGGGGACATCAAGCTGCCCGAAGGGGTGGAGATGGTCATGCCGGGCGACACCGTGAACCTGGAAGTGGAGCTGATCGTGCCGGTGGCGTTGGAGCAGGGCTCTAAGTTCGCTATTCGTGAAGGTGGTCTGACGGTCGGCGCCGGCGTGATCACGAAGATCCTGGATTAAGAGAGGAGTGGCGCTGCTCATGAAAGACCGGCGCCAGGTGAATTGGTATGGCTTCGAAGAAAGATGTTCGTCCGGTGATCACTTTGGCTTGCACCGAGTGCAAAAACCGAAATTATACAACCCAGAAGAACCGCCGGAATGACCCAGGGCGTCTGGAGTTTAATAAGTATTGCGCGTGCTGCCGCAAGCACACGCTGCATCGCGAGACAAAATAGTCCCTTAGTCAGGTAGTCGTACGGTTTGATAATCAATTAGGCCTGCGACTGATGACTGATCGACTACCTGACTTAACTGTAGGCCAGTAGCTCAACTGGCAGAGCACCGCTCTCCAAAAGCGGGGGTTGCGGGTTCGATTCCTGCCTGGCCTGCCTGGAATGTGGGCGACGCCGTCTTCATGGGCGGCGTTTTGCCCGTAACTGAAAGAGAATGGAGTTAATTTCCCGCCCGGGATAGGCGTAAGCCACTCCAGAAGGAGACCTCAGTGCCCAAGGAAGAAAAGAGCGTTGCTCGCCGGCAACCCAATGCGATTCAGCGCTATTTCACCGAAACATTCGGGGAACTGCGCAAGGTTACCTGGCCTACTCGGAAAGAAGCCACCAACCTGACCATTGTCGTGCTCATCGTCATGACAAGCATGAGCATTTTCCTGGGCGGGTTAGACTTCATCTTCAATCTAATTATTAATTGGATCATCAAGACTCTCTAAATCGATCCCTTCTTAGAAAGGTGCACTAACCAACCGGAGAAATCTCATCCGGCAAGTGTGGCGGCACCAGGCCAATGGGACGCAAGTATCATGGACATGTTTGACCAAGAAGACCAACCCCAAGAGATATTCGAACCAGAACGGTCGGATATTGAACCGGCGAGCGATTCAGTCTCGCCGGAGGTCCTGGAGTCGGATGTCGCCCTTGAAGTTCTTCTGGATGAGACGAACCAGGCAGAAGATGGCCGCGCCTGGTATGTGGTGCATTGTTATTCAGGCTATGAGAACAAAGTGCGCCACAACCTCGAGCAACGCATCGAAACGATGGGGATGAAGGACAAGATCTTTGACGTCGTCGTTCCTACCGAAGAAGAAATCGAAGTTAAAGAGGGCAAGCGCCGCACGGTCGAACGTAGGGTTTTTCCAGGCTATATCCTGGTCAATATGATCCTGAGCGAGGAGTCCTGGTACGTTGTACGTAATACACCTGGAGTTACTGGCTTTGTAGGCATGGGTAACAACCCCACTCCCCTACGCCCAGAGGAAGTGGCCCAGATTATCAAGCGCATGGAGGCAGAAGCCCCGCGCATCAAGGTCACGTTTAAGTCGGGTGAGCGTGTGCGCATCGTGGACGGTCCTTTTAACGACTTCCGTGGTACGGTTTCCGAGATCGATATGGAACGGGCCAAAGTGCGCGTGATGGTAAACTTCTTCGGCCGGGAGACCCCGGTCGAGCTGGACTTTTTACAAGTAGAAAAGGCATAAAAGCTGCTAGCATTTAGCTATCAGCTAAATGGTGGGAGGGTGTTTCCCGATCATCCGCTAAAACCACAAAGGAGATTATAAAGTGGCAAAGAAATTAAAAGCAATCGTCAAACTGCAGATCAACGCTGGCAAAGCCAATCCAGCTCCCCCGATTGGCCCAGCCCTGGCGGGCCACGGCATCAACCTGATGGCATTCTGCAAAGAATACAACGCTCGCACTGCCAACCGCATCGGTGAGGTTATACCGGCTGAGATAAGCATCTATTCGGATGGGTCGTTCACATTCATCCTCAAGACTCCTCCAGCAGCGGTGCTCTTAAAGAAAGCGGCTGGCGTTGAAAAAGGCTCCGCTCTGGCGCCACGTGAGAAAGTAGGCAAGGTGACGCGCGCTCAGGTTCGCGAAATCGCTGAGTTGAAGATGAAGGACCTTAACGCCATCAATATCGAAGGCGCTATGCTCCAGATTGAAGGCACAGCCAAGAACATGGGGCTGGAAATCGTAGACTAACCCGGTGGGAGGGCTGTTCACCAGTCCGATTGCACCACAAAGGAGAAATCATGCCTAAGCACGGAAAGAAATACCTGGCCGCAGCTGCCAAAATTGACCCTAACCAGGCCTATACCCCTTCAGAGGCCATCGCCCTCGCCAAGGATACTTCAACTGTAAAGTTCGATGCCACGGTCGAAGTGCACATCCGACTGGGAGTAGATCCTCGCCATGCTGATCAGCAGGTGCGTGATGTGGTCGTGCTACCCCACGGCCTCGGCAAAACAGTGCGAGTGCTGGTATTTGCCCAGTCAGACGGGGCAACTATGGCCCGTGAAGCAGGCGCTGACATCGTTGCAGACGACGACGAAACGATCGCCAAGATCCAGGGCGGTTGGACTGATTTTGATGTTGCCATCTCTACCCCCGACATGATGGGCAAGGTGGGCCGCCTGGGTAGAATCCTCGGCCCACGCGGTCTGATGCCGAACCCCAAAGCCGGGACTGTAGTGCCTCCAGAGGACATCGCTCGGGTAGTGCGCGAATCCAAGGCCGGCCGCGTTGAGTTCCGCGTGGATAAGACCTCCAACCTGCACGTGCCGGTTGGAAAAGTCTCGTTTGACAAGGAAAAGCTCTATGAAAACCTGGCAGCCCTGATGGAAGCCATCAAGAAAGCACGTCCGGCAGCCTCTAAAGGTACCTTCATTCGGCGTATAACCCTGACCACCACAATGGGCCCAGGTATCAAAGTTGACCCCGTCCAGTCACAGTCTATGGAGGTCAGCGAATAACGTCAGATCGATCAAGACCTTTTGGATAATAGCTTCGCCAAAGACAGCCGGCGCCAGACAGCCCATAGGCTACATGGCTTAATCACCTGCCGAGGTGAAGACCACTCCACAAGCTACTGCTTTCCCGCTGTTGCGGGTGCCCGAACTTTTGGGCGGAGAGTCTTTGCCAGGGTTTTCAGCGAGGCAAAGACTTTTATTTTAGAAAGGAGGTGAACACACATTGGCTATCTCTAAGCAGCAAAAAGATGAACTAGTGTCTCAATACGCCGAATGGATCAACCGCAGCAAGGCATTGATTTTGACCGAATATACTGGGCTCTCAATGAAAAAGATCGACGAGTTGCGCGCCAAAACGCGCGAGGCTGGCGGCGAATTCCATATCGTCAAGAACACCCTCGGCAAAGTGGCTTTTGAATCCACTGGTATGCCCTTGCAAGAGAAGTTCTTGGAAGGCAGCACCGCCATTGCCTTTGCGTTTAAGGATGCTCCAGGACTGGCAAAAACGCTGACCGAATTCGCCCGTACTTCAGATTTCCTGAAGATAAAAGGCGGATATTTGGAAAAGCGAGCCATCAGCCCTGACCAGGTCAAGGCTCTGGCTGACCTACCGCCGCTGCCAGTGATGCGCGCTCAGCTATTGGGTTTGCTATTAGCGCCGGCAAGTAAACTTGCCCGTACGCTGGCGGAGCCTGCTCGCCAGGTGGCGGCTGCGCTCAAAGCGTATGCCGAGAAAGATATTTCGACGGCAAATGCCTGATTTCAATAATAAATCACTCATGTGGTCAAATTGATCATAATCACTGGTCTATAGTCTTATAAGGAGTACGAAAATGGCTGATCTAGAAAAATTAGTAGAAGAACTGAGCAAGCTCTCAGTTCTTGAAGCTTCCGAACTGGTTAAGAAACTCGAGGAGCACTGGGGAGTTTCTGCCGCTGCACCGGTTGCAATGGTAGCTGCAGCGGGCGGGGCACTCGCCGCCGTTGAACCCGTCGAAGAGAAAACTGAGTTCGACGTAATCATCAAGGATGCTGGCCCGAAGAAGATCGAGGTCATCAAGACCATCCGCCAACTGACGAGCCTGGGTCTGAAAGAGGCCAAGGATCTGGCTGAGACCGCAGGCGGCAAGGTATTGGAGGCGGTCAGCAAGGAAGCCGCCACCGACGCTAAGGCCAAACTCGAAACTGCCGGCGCAGTTGTAGAAGTAGCTTAATCTTCCACTTGGAATGGCAAAAGGTCGTCCGCGCAGACGACCTTTTGTCTTTTGCTGCCCTGTGGTATATTAAAACAAAATAGGAGGGCCTATGACCGCTCGTATCTTGATCATTGAAGACGATGAAGCAATTCTAAAATTCTTACGCCGCGGGCTAGCATATGAAGGCTACCAGGTAGATACTGCCACCGAAGGCCATTCTGGCCTGACCCTGGCCAGAGACAATCCACCAGATCTGGTAGTGCTAGACTTAATGTTGCCAGGCATCGATGGCCTGGAAGTCTGCCGGCGTTTGCGAGCCGGCGGACCCGTGCCCATTTTAATCCTGACCGCCAAGGATACGGTGAACGACCGCATCTTGGGTCTGGATATGGGGGCAGACGATTACATGGTCAAGCCATTTAATCTTGATGAGCTGTTGGCACGCATTCGCGCCCTGTTACGCCGCGCTCAGCCTACGCGCCCCCAAGTGCTGCGGTTCGCGGACCTCGCCCTAGATACTGGTACTCGTCAGGCATCGCGTGGCGACCGTGTGATCGCGCTGACTGCTAAAGAGTATGAGTTAATGGATCTTTTCTTGCGGCATCCCCGCCAAGTTTTGACCCGCGATATGATCTTCGACCGGGTTTGGGGTTATGATTTCGGCGGAGAGAGTAACATTATTGAAGTGTACATTCGTTATCTGCGGACAAAATTGGAGGAAAATGGGGAGGTCCGACTGATCCATACCGTGCGTGGTATGGGTTATGTGTTGCGGGAGCCTTCGTAGCCGCTAACGATGCCACTTCGAACGCGCCTGCCGCTTTTATATACATCCATCGTGGGAGGGATTCTACTCTTATTAGGTACAGCGGTGTATGTGGCAGTCAGCATTTCGCTTGTCAACCAGCGCGATGATATCCTGTCGCGAACCGCCTATGCCATCATCAATAAGAGCCAGGTAGATATCAATGTTATCACGCTGCCACCGCTGGATCTATCACAAAATTTATTGATCCAGGTATGGAATCGCGATTACCAGCTAATTCGTAAGAACTTCCCGACCAGTTTCACCGGTGCTCTTGATCCAGTTGGTCTGCATTCCATTACTCCCATTTGGCGTGATGTGAAATTGGGCGATGACCACCTGCGTGTATTGACCGTTCCAATTGTTATTGAGGGTAGCCAGCGACTGGTCGGTACTCTACAATTAGCTACTTATCTAAATGTGGTCGAGTCAACCCAGCGGGTATTGTTGATCGTGTTGGTTATCGGGATCATTTTATCGACAACCACCGCCGGCCTGGCCGCCTGGATCAGCACAAAACAAGCTCTCACACCTCTAGAGGCTGTAACTCAAAATGCTCTCCAAATTACGCGAGCTGACGATTTGTCCCGCCGAATTCCATACCAGGGGCCTGAGAACGATGAAGTGGGTCAGCTTATCCGCACATTCAACCAGACTCTCAGCCGGTTGGAGAACTTGTTTAACAGCCAGCGTCGCTTTTTGGCAGATGTGGGTCACGAGTTACGCACTCCCCTGACTGTAATTAAAGGGAACATGGATTTGATGCGCCGAATGAGTCAGATAGATGACGAATCCATGGCTAGTATCGAAAGCGAAGTCGACCGCCTGACCCGGTTGGTTGGTGATTTGTTGTTACTGGCTCAGGCCGAATCTGGTAAGTTGCCCCTGGCGCGTCGGTTGGTGGAGCTTGACACGGTACTATTAGAGGTACTCCACCAAATGCGTGTGCTGGCGAAAGATCGCATGCAAATGCGCCTGGGGGAAATTGACCAGGTTTTGGTGTGTGGGGATCAGGATCGCCTTAAACAAGTTGTGGTTAACTTGATAGGGAATGCAATAAAATATACCCCGCCGGACGGTGAGGTGTTAGTGGGGTTAGGGAAAGTAGACAACCGCGCTCGACTGACAGTCAGTGATACAGGCCCAGGAATCCCATCCGAAGACTTGCCCCATATATTCGAGCGTTTTTACCGGGGCGAGAAATCTCGCACGCGTACCAAGGAGGGGAAAGGATTTGGTTTGGGTCTTTCAATCGCATACTGGATTGTCCGAAACCATGGGGGCCAAATAGAGGTTGCTCCTCGAGAGCCCAAGGGGACGACCTTTTGTGTCTGGTTACCGCTGGCCCAAGGAGACTGCCAGGAAGAGCCGAAATCCTGACCCGTTGAAAGTGGTCTTTGAGGTTAACCGAATGAATGGGCTAATATAGCCCATCCATTCGGTTAATGTTTTAACTGTGAGTTTAGCGGCGAACCTGGGGTCCCACATTCTTAGAAAAAGGACCAGGCGCTTGGGAACCAGTAGTATTGGAAGGTGCTGAAGGAGAGGCGCTCATTGAGAGGCTATGGTAGGTCGGTTCGGGACGCACCAAATTAGTTTCGGGTTGAACAGTGGGCTTAGAGAGGGTTCGGTAAGTAGTATTGGTTGGGGCTGCGGCAACCG
>Ga0315278_10002132_pt1 | contig 17544 bp, 35 predicted proteins | sample YL17G06_0_MG_FD_203880 | JGI IMG/M metagenome (GOLD analysis project Ga0315278, IMG submission 203880) | Sediment microbial communities from Yellowstone Lake, YNP, Wyoming, USA - YL17G06_0 | ecosystem: Environmental > Aquatic > Freshwater > Lake > Sediment | place: USA: Wyoming | collected... | reverse complement strand
TAAAAAATTCTATTAAATCTAAAATATCTTTAATATGCTGATTTTTTAGGTCTTCGTTTCTATCACTAAAATATTCTCTATTATAAATAGGTTCTATCATCTTTTAGACTGTGCCTTTATGATTTCGACAGCATTACGGATAATCTTTTCTTTAATCGTAGAAGTTGATAATCGTTTAGTATAAGGCACATATATTATTTTTATATTAAGTTCTTTAAGACATTTTTCTAATTCAGGAAAAGATTTTTCTTTCCAATCGTCTCCAAGAACAATAATATCTATTTTGTATTTATGTAATTGTTTAGTATCAAAGAAAGTATCTTGTTTAATTACTTTATCTACACATTTCAATTGTTTAACAATGGAGGCTCTATCTTTATAACAAATTATAGGGTTTAATCCTTTATAAGATTTTATAAGTTTATCCGAACTAACTCCTACAATAAGAATAGAACCTAACTTTTTAGCTTGTAGAAGCACATTTAGATGACCAAAATGGAAAAGGTCATACGAACCAGAACTGTAGATTATTTTTTTCAATCCCATAATATCAGTCCTACTCTATAAAAATATCCATAATTTTCTACAGGAAATTTAATATCTATATTTGCTAAATCTTTAACTAATTTTATTACATTAATACCAGTTCCTTCTATAGGAATTAATTGTTTATTAGGAAATTTACATGGATAAGAACATTTTATACAATTTTTACATGAGCCAGCACCATAATAGTCATATTCATCGCAACCTTCATAAATACATCCATCTATAAATGGTTTCATTTCTATTCTCAATTCTTCACTTGAATTTCTTCCTAATTCTTGCCAGTTTTTTATATCATTTATAATAAATTTTTTGATAAATAATACTCCATTACAATAAGTAGGAAGTAATTCTTTATAATATTCTATTGTTTCTATATGAGGAGGACAAGATGAACTAATATTATAACGTTTGCAAGATTTACACATTTCTCGCACATTATTTTCAAAATATGAACCAAGCACTTTAGGATTAAATTCTATTTTATCCAATTCCAAATCCTCCATCTACACGAACGACCTGCCCATTGATAAAATCGTTATCTATTATACTTAACACTGCTTTAGATACTTCTTTTATTGTTCCTAATCTTTTTACCAGATGTTTATTTGCTATTCGTTCTATTTGTGCCTTAGATTTACCTATATGCCAATCGCTATCGATATAAGCAGGACAAACTGCATTAACAGTTATATTTTTTGATGCAAATGCTTTAGCTAAATTGGGCACTAAAATATGAATAGCACCTTTTGAGACCCCATATGTTATAGAAGTAGAATCTGTTGTGCATCCTGCAATAGAACTTATAAATATTATTTTTCCATTTGGTTTTATTTTATCTTTTAATGTTTGAACTAAGAAGAAAGGAACTTTTAAATTAGTATTGAATATTTTATCCCAATTAGAAAGAGATACCTCGCCAAATGGAGTTCTATCGGTCATTCCAGCATTTAAAACAAGAACATCTAAATCAGGAAAAGGAGTATTAATATTATAAATTTCATCAATATTAGACAAATCTGCTTCCCATAAATCAAAATCAGTTATATTTTTTTGGCGTAATTCTTCCGCTATTATATCTAAATTTCGCCAAGTTCTGCCATTAAAAATTACATGATAATCTTTATCTAACAAATCTAATCCGATTTGTTTTCCTATACCCCGACTTGCTCCTGTAATCAAAGCAATTTTATTTTTCATCTTTCTTTTCTTCTTGTTTTGGCGGTTCTTTTGCTTTATTTTGTTCTTCCATTCTTTTGCGATTTGCTTCTTCTTTTCGTTTAATAGATTCTTGTTTACGTCTTTCAAGTTCTTCCATTGTTTCTTTTTTTACACCATAACGTTCTAATAATCGTTTAAGTATATCTTCCATAACAGGTTTACCATCTTGAACATCTTTCCAAAATGCTTTTCTTTCATGTCGATTTACAAAAACTTTTTCATGTAAGAATTTAACAAAAGACGCAAGTTGTTGTAATCGGGTATAAACTTCTTTTAACTTTTCGTCATTAAGTTGTTGTTTCTTCGCTTGTTGATTTTTACTTCTTTTATTCAAATAATATGCACAAATTTGCCCAATATAATCTTTCATTTATTCCTCCTTCTTTTCAAAATATTCTTTCAATTCTGCCTGTGATGATTTTACTTGACAATCTTTACATCCAAAAAAATGATATAAAAAACAAATTACTTTAGTTGGAAAAGTTTTCCCTTCTTCCTTAACTTCCTGTAGAACCATTTGAGGTTCTCCAATTGATACCATTTCTTTACCACATTTTCCACAATTCATGTTATTTTCCTCCTTGTGATTTTCTAAAATTTTCACAAATTATAAAATGTTCAATATCTACATCTTTAAACCATCTTTTTATTTCTTCGACTTCTATATATCCATTAGACCTTAAAAGCCATAAATTATGACAACGAATACAATAATAATTTATAAAGAATTCTTTTTTACATTCTTTACAAATTTTTATCGTAGTTTTATTTTTCATTTGTATCATTTTAATCTTTCTTTAATCTCTTTATAAAGATAAGATATATGATACGCCCATGCCTCTTCTGCTCCTTCTGAATCAAGCGTTATATCTCGATTTCTCATTAACCATGAAGTTGCATGAAACAATTCGTGAATTAATGTAGTTTGTTTATTAGGAATCCATATAATACCTAAATCTCCTCTTGTTTTATTATGAATTACTTGAAAACATCCGCTACAAGAATCATCTTTTTCTACATCAAAATTTAACATTTTTTTCATTATCTTTCTATATTTAGTATGAGAAGGAGTTACAACTACCATAAAATCTTGACAATAAATCGGGTCGCTAAACATTATAACATTTTTAGGGCATTTATTTTTCATTAGATGCTCCTTTATATTTTTCGATTAAATTATCTAAAATTCTATCTGTTTTAGTTTTATTTATATGGAAATAATTCCAAGCATAATTAAGTAGTATATTAATACATTTACTACATAATTTTTTATCTTCGACATTCATTATTTTTTTTATTTCTATTATATCATATAGTGTCATGTTGTTCTCCTAATCTGATAGTATTTATTTCTGTGTCTTCAATTGAAGCACGATGTAAAACGAAGACTAATTGAAATTGTAGTTCTTTAAATAAATTAATAATGTCTTCCAGATTGTTATTTTCAAGTGCAGATAATCCTTCATCACTTAAAATAATCCCTGTTTTACTTTGTTGCAGAAGCAATGATAATTTTAATGCTATTTGTAGAATAAGACGTTGACCGCAACTAAGGTCAGAATATTTGTATTGAATGTCTTCTTTACTAAGAATTATATTAAATTTTCCTTTAATATCTACATCAAATGTTATCTGGAATCCTATTTTTTCTAAAATAGAATTTATAATTGGCTCAAGAGATTGCACTGTTGACACTAAATATACACTGGAAAGTTTATCCAATTCTTCGATTGCTTTTTTAACCACAATTATATCTTTTTCAGTATAGATGTATTGTTTCTGTTGTAAACGAGCTTCGAGTTTTATTATTAATACTTGTAATCTTTCTTTTCTTAAAAGAAGTTTATCTTTTGATTCTTTATTTTGTATAATAATTTCTTTGGTGTTTTGAATATCATTCAATAAACGAGGAATGTCATGACAAAGTTCAATATCTTCGTTTCTTATATTTTCTAATTCTTTTGCCAATTCATCGGCTCGTTTTTTTCGTTCTATCATAATATTTTCTTTTAAAGTTTTAATATTTTCTTGTGTTATCTCTATATCATGTTTATATCTTTTTATATTAAGCGATAATTCCTCTTTCTTAGTAATTTTTTCTTTCATAATGTCTTCGGCAGTATGTTGATTTAAAGGTTGTTTACATACATAACAAATAGCAGTAGTTTTTATAGTATCCGATTGTTTATCTATTTCTTCCAATTGTTTTTTAAAATTTTCAATATCTTTCTCTAAAGTTTTAATACGAGTTTCAACAGTTTGTAAGGAACTATCATAAGAAGAACGGATAGTATCTATATTTTCTATTTGTTTGCAATATTCTCCTACAATTCGTTGTATTTCTCCATGTCGAGATTCATTTCGAGAAAGTTTTAATTCATCTTCTCTTAGTTCTTTTTCAATCGTTGCAATATTACTATTTGCAATTACTAACGAATTATTAATATCTACTAAATTAGTAATTAGGGTATTTAGACGTTTTTCAGATGGATAATGTTTATAAACTACAACTGAATCTTTATTTAATTTTTCTCGTTCAAGTTTAATTATATTTAGATTATTTCTTACTTCATTAAATTTTTCGTCTGTTCCTGCGAAAAGTATTTTCTTAAAAACTACATTACCTTGTTCCAAAAGATTAGTTTCTTTACTGTAAGCATCAACAATACGAAACTGGAAAAAATCTTGCCTACTACCAAATCTATCTATTAAATAGGTATTACCTTCGCTTGTGGACATTTTTAAGGTCTTTCCGTCCTCTTTAATGGTTAATTTTAAAGGATAATCCCTAATAATCTCTATAATATGTCCATTATCCTCTATTATAACCATTGCAGTGCATGATTTCGACTTATCTCTGGTAGGTAGGTCGGCAAGAACTCCAGAATAATATCCATAAAGAGCAAAGATTAATCCTTCTAAAATCGTGCTTTTGCCAATGCCAATAGCACCAGAAAGTAAATTAATCTTGTCAAAGGAGACAGAATAATCTTCGAAACATTTAAAAGTTTTGAGGTTAATTGATTTTAGTATCATTCTATAACTTTCTGTTGTAATATTCTTTCAATCGTGTTTTTGTCTATATCAGAATGACTACCTATCATAACTCCCATTATAAATTTAAATCCCAAACATTTTAATTTATTAGCAACAATATCAATATTTTTATGATATTCTTTATAATCGTCAGCAGTTATAGGATTTGTATATGGACATAATGTAGTAAAATTCACGAACTTATGAACTTTTTCACAATTACATGGTGCATAAAGATGACCATATTTCCAAATTAAATTATTCATTTATTCTTTTCCTAATAGTTTTATTATTTCTTCTGTAGTATTATCTAATAACATATTATATCCTTTTTCTGTAAATGTATATTCTGGATGTGTTTCTTTTAATTTTAAAACAGGCAATACTAAACCTTCATCTAATATTTTTCTTATTTTTATTTTAAGATTCATCATTATCCTTTTGTTTAAATAAATCTTTTATAAAATCTGGTATGTCATGTTCTTCACATTCAACACAATATCCATTCTTTAATACTGTGTTTTTATCACATTCTCTACATTTTCCAAAATTATAAATATCTTTATTCATTATTTTTCTCTTTTCTTATATCCTTTATAATATTAAAAAACTGTTCATTTATTTCCTTTGTTTCGATTTTTTCCATTATAGACATATATATTTGATTAGTTAAAGATTCTACTAATACAATTTTTTGTTTTATTCCTGATTCATTCTTAAACATTTTTTTAAGTGTATCTAAATTATGTTTCATGTCGTTATAAATTTGATTTAATAATTTTATTTGAGTTATAAGTTTATCCATATTATTTTTTTATTCCTTTATAAAAGTCATATATAACTTTAATTCCTGTAGTATAACAACCATCTCGCTCATGTGCTCGATTTGGTGCTGTTTTAGTATTGAATAGTTTACAATAAAGTTTCTCAAGTTCATCAAATGTAGTATCTGATACTAAATTGTCTGCCTTAACATAATACGAATAACATAATAAATCTAATATATATTCAAATGCTTGTTTAAATCCCATTTGCACTAATTTCATTTATATTATCCTTTAAAAAATTTGTCTATTTTGTTTATAGTTAATTTACATCTAATACATTTTAAATATCTGCCATTTTGATTACCTATATTTTTAAATTCATGTCCGAAAATAAAACAGTATATAATAAAAAAATATTTAGATAATTTCATATATTCTCCTTAAATTGTTCTTTCAATAAGTTGCGAACCTCTATATCTTTTATGTTATCTAAATAACTCGATATGATATTTGATTTATTAATTTTAATATCTAATCTATTAGAAGATTGCACTAAAATATTAGATTCCTTAAAGTTAGTCAAAATTTTAAATTGAAAAAATTTCTTCCCTAACTTATTTACATAAGAAGCATTTTTCTTATAATCTTCAAAAGAATTAAATATAACTCTTACTTTATTACGAGGTTCTAATTGTTCTAATTTTGTTACATCTGTAACATCTAACATTGGTATTAGAGATTTTAATTCTATATTGGCAATTAATCCATCTTGTAATATCATGATTTGTTTTCTATCTTCTACTTCATTAAAAGAACAATATCTAATTGACCCTACATGAAATATTGTCGTTGTAAGGTCTTGAGGACTATGTTGATGTCCTAAGAAGACATATTGATATTTTTCTAAATCTTTTAGACCACATCTTGCTGTTCCGAAAGCAAAACGTGATTCATTTACCATAAAATGACCATAAAGAATAGTATTATCTATATAATCTCCTTTAATAGTTTTCACGCCTAAAGACGCTAAATGCGAAATGACACTTTCATTATGCAATAGGTCGTGTTCGCCTGTTCCTGAAAGAATGACTATTTCTTTATAATGTTGCTTTAATTTTAAAACTAATTGTGTAGAATATGTAAGCTCTAAAGGAGTAGGGCGATTTGATTGAAACCAGTCCCCAAGTTGAATAAACCTATCTGATTCAATAGATAGAATATCATTAGAAAATATACTGTCTATCTCTGGAATACTGCGTTCGTCGATATGTAGGTCGCCACAAATTATTGTTCTTATCATTATATTTTTTCTTTCTTAAATAATTATTCTATTTTCTTCTGTTAATGTATTTATTGTTTTTAATATAACTTTACCAATTAGCAAAAATGACTTACCGAAAACTTACCGATTACTATCTTGTAAATATATTTAACATTTCTCCTTAATTAACACTTAAATAATCACATACTAAAAATAATAATATAAGTATACCAATAATTAGCATTATTTTATTTCCTTAATTAAACTATCTGCGTCGATTAAGTTTTTAGACTTTATATTTAAACCAGTCAAAGTAATGCCTTCTTTTAAAAGAGGTTTCCAATGCGAATAATTTCTCATCTTCGGATAGATGTAAGTAAAATAACTTTTACTATTTTCGCCTTTCATTGTAACAAGAAAATAATATCCTCCGTATTGGCTAAGTTTGCGTTGAATAGTTATGATGGTTGCTATCATTTTATATTTTTTCTCCTAAATCTACTAAATAAATAAAAGTAGATACTCGATGTTCATTAACTCCCCAACATAATTGTAGAGGTTCGCTATGTTTTGCCATGTTTTCCGATAATGAATCTCCTCCTACAGTTGACCCTCCACGAAAGACTCTAATAGAATCGCAATCAAATATACCTGCATGATGATAATGCCCATAAACTATACCTTCTACATCATGTCTTCTTGCCCATTCATTTATTTTTACACGACCAGCAGGAGAATCTACTTGTTCTGGACAAATATGACGGATTAAATATCCATGTCCACGAATATCGAGTTTCATTTGCTCTGTTTCTGCATATTTAATTTGCAACTTGGAATTTTTTAAAACTACTTTAGCCCAAAAATCTAAAATCATGTAAATCATTAAGTCCCAATTACTTGCTATATCAGTATCTTTTCCAGTTCTTCCATGATTCCCTCTTATACCTGCAAAACGAACTGGTAATTTTCTATCTAATAACGAGACAATTAATTTCTGTATAACTTCAACAACTAACATAGTTTGTCTTGGAGGTGCTAATTCCTGTTCAAATGCTTGTGTGGCATAAATTCCTTCTCCATTTGCAAGGTCTCCAGTGCTTAAAATTACAACATCTGTAATAGGAACTCCTTTTATAATATTGTTATCAAGTAATTTTAAAATTTGTTTACATAATTTGTCCATTCTCTGTCTAAAAATATTTTCATCATAAACAACTTTGCCTTCTTGGTCTTTTACTATTTTTCCAGCATGAAGGTCTGTAAGTTGAATAACTAATGTATCTCCTTTTACATCTATTTTACTTTGTTTAGCAGGTTCGTAAGGTTTAATCTGACTAAGTTCATCTTTAAGAGTTTGTATAATTTCTTTTGATAAATCTTTTTTCTGTTTTGTTTTTGTTTCATTAGTCTCTTTAATACCTATACGAAGATTATATCTTGTTATAGTTTTTTCAACCGCCCCATAGGTTAGATTCATAAGTTGTGCGATTTTAACGATAGTCCTTCCTTCTGATAAATAAACTTTTAATAAATCTAACTTATCTTGTGTCCATTTTGTTTCTTTATTTTTCATGGTTTATTCTCCTTATTTATTTCACATTTAATTGTCCATTGCGTAGTTCCGTCTTTTATTCCGATAATTAAACAAGGAATCTTGTTGGCATCGAGAGAATCTCCCCATAACTTCTCTAAAATTTTTGTAGAAATTCTAAATCCTTTAGCTTCAGTAAATTTACATTCTATACATTGCTCACTGGTCGAAAGGTCATGGTCTCTATTAAAAGCACCACTGTTAATTGTTCGTTGGCACTCTTTCTCAAATTTATTGCCTTTGTCTTTATTTGATTTTTTCATTTTATTTTTCTTACACTATAAGTATAGCATAATTTAATCTTAAAGTCAATGATTTCAGGCTAACTTTTGGTTTCTTAACAACCCCTATAAACAGTTGGGAGAGGGGCGTTTATTCCCCTCTCATTTATACTACAGAAAAGAAATTATTCTTCTTTCTTTTCTTCTGTTTTTAATACTGGCTTTCTTAATTCAACACCCGACGCTTTAAGAGCTAAAACTTGATTGCTCCTAATCGAAAGAAGAATTTTTCCTAAAGTTATCACACAAGTTCCTACGTCTGCAATGGTAACTTTATCTTCTTTAATCTTTATAGCAAGAGCGTCCAAATCCGATTTCACATGCTCACTGCGTATCATTGGTTTATTCCTCCTTTCGCTTGAATTTTATATTTTTTATGACATTTCTCACAAAGTGTTTTGCCGTTATTAGCTTCCCAAAACGGTTTCCAATTTATCGCTAATCTTATTAATGTTTCTTTATCTTCTATAGGACTAAACTGATTATATGCTTGTAAAAATTCAGAGAACAATTTAGCAAAAAATTTAATATGATGAACTTCTAATCTATTGCTATTGTATTTACAATCTTGACAAATATAATTGTCTCTTTTAAATACTTCGTCTCGCCAGTTTCGATAATTCCTTAAAAGCCGAATTGCTTGTTCTAAAGGAGTAATTCCTCCTTTAAAATTAGGATTATTCTTACCAATATTCGCACATCCTGCACATTGTTCGGCTTTCCAAGATATTTCTTTATTGCAATCAGAACAATAATTTGTTACAAGACTTCTACCGTCTTTGTAATTAGGATTTCCTGAACCTGTAATTTTTGTAACTTTTCTTTTATTTGCACATTTAATACAAAAAATAGTATTATGTAAAAATGCTAATTTTGCTAACTTTAGCCCACAACATTTACAATATGCTTGTATTAAAGTTTTCCCATGTTTAAAAGTAGGATGATTTTCTGGATTTTGAGAAACATATTTTTGAGCACAAGAATGGCATCTTTTGCGTTCTTTATGATTCCAAATTAATTTACCACAATCCATACAGGGTTTATTTTTTTTCATTTTCTTTTTAGTATTTATCTATAATCGTATTTCCTCTTTAATTTAACTATAAGTATATCATACTTATTTATAACTATCAAGGATTTCTTCATTTATTATTTGTTTCCATAATTCATATCATTGGGTTTGTTATTTTTTCTAATCTTAGATAAAAATTCATCAAAATCTACAAAATTTATTAAAGGAGTAATATTAATAACAAGATAATCTATTGTGTTTAAATTACCCATTAATATTGCTAAATCTTTATTATTAGGAATTATCATATAATAAGTTATTTCTGTGTCTATTTCTTGAATACCTATTAAATATTGTTCTGTATAGTCATATTTAGTCATTTATTCCTCCTTTTGAGTATCTTCTACCTGATTTTTGTCATCTTCTTGCCTTGCCTCTATAATAGAGGAATCTAAGGCAGAATCAAGGGTATTTGAGACCTTTTTGACTCTTTTTTTAGCTTTTGGCGGAGCAGTATAAATATCAGTAATATTCCATTTCATCGCTTCAAAGATTACAGATAATTTCATTATTATATTTCTTTCTAACATTTTTTGCCAATCCACATTTTCTTTATTAATATGGTCAAGTTGGTCTTCACTTAAAGCCATAACCATTTCTTTTTCAGTAGTGTCTTTGCCTTCCATGAAAATATAATAAAAAGCGTCTCCGATTTTATGTTTAAAGTTTGGAGTATTTTTTAAAGCTCTAACCGAAATAGGAATATTTTTATATTCTTCTGGAGATTTAGCTAATTTACAGGGCAAAGAAATATCTATAAGATTTTGTTTTTGAAAATTGTTAATTTCGTTTTTTATCCAATCATAAATTTTATCTTTTGGTTCATTATCTAAAATTTTATTAATAAGAGTTTTTTGGAATATAACTAAATAATTAGTAGAATCTTTACGTTTCATTTCTATACCTTTAATTTCAGTTTCTAATTCTCCATTAGATTTTCTAAGTAATCCATAATAACGACATAATGCTAATAAAAGTATTTTTTCATAAATTCCTTCGCTTTCAAAAATAATATCTACATTCTCTTTATTAAATTTTTCTTTTGCCCATTCTTTAATTAATTGATTAAGATAATCTATTTGGTCTTCTTTTGCCTGATAAAAAATACCATCAGTATCTATATATAATATTTTACATCCTCTTTCTGTTAATTTATCTTTTGCATAGTGTAATAACGACCGCACAATGAAAGTAATACTGCTTGCAACTTTAGGGTCATAAAGTCTAAAAAAGCGATTACCCATAACTCCAAATGCAGAATTTACTAAACTTTTAATGGCATCATATTTTTGTTTAACTTCTTTATAATTTAAAGCATCTACAGAAGTATTATTTAATTCTTGTTTAATAGTATTTTTAAGAGTAATTAATTTTTTAGTTACAGTAGGAAGAAGTGCATTATCATTTTGGATAAATTCATTATCATTTATAGTGATAGAATTATCACTTTTTGTTGAAATAATATTTGCAGGGTCTAAACAAAAATTTATAATACTATATGGATAAGCACTGGCTATATCTGCCTTATAAACATTCTCAAATCTACCTGTTTGAAATATTTCTCGATAAGCTCCTTGAAATTCAGATTCTTCTTCAAGAGTGCCTCGTTCTTCGGCAGGTTTCATTGGTAATACTACTTTTTGTATTTTGGCTTCCTCTAATAAGAGCATATCAATCATTCTACTATTTAATTCAAGGTCTTCCCATTCAACTTTAGTTAATCTTCGGATTTCATCAAAATAACCTATTAAATTAAATTTATCTTCTAATCCTGCAAGACATTTCACATCATTAATATTTCTTTCTTTTAATTCAGGAGTTAATTTCATAAAATCTAATTTTACTTTGGCAGGTTGTTTTAAATGTTTTTGAGATACATAATCTAAGGTATATACTTTTTCTCTATTTAAAGTAATCTTTTTAAACCAAATAAGATAATCTACAATAGAAACTCCAGCAGGATAAAAAACTTGACCATCGCCATATCTGCATTTATTAATAGGGCTTATTTTTTCTACAAAGTCTGGAAATCTATTTGCAAGATAAGGAAAATCAAACTTAACAAAATTCCATCCTGTTAAAATATCAAATTTTTCTTTTTGTAAATATAGAACAAAAGCATCTATCATTTTATATTCTGTTTCGTATTCTGGCAAGAAGAAAGTTTGTATAGTTTTAGACAAGAAGTTGTAGACCGAGATACAAGAAATTGGGTATTTAGCATCTGTTACATTAGGTAATTCAGGTGCTTGAATCTCAATATCAACGAATCCTACTTTGATAGGACATTTTTCTATAATATCTACTTTATCTATTAAAAAACGTTTGGTGAAAAGAATATCAGCTTCGAAAGCATGAACAGAACGCTTTTTCGCTACTTCTGCTGGTTCAGAAACTATCCAACGTTTTAAAGTATCTCCTTTATAGGATTTAAAAGTTCCATTCGAATCTTTTTCATAAAAATATGGAAAAAATCCTGTCCATTTAGTAATTTTTAAGTCATTATTATCTTCTCTCCAAAAAGTATATACATCTCTGCGAAAATTAAATATATTTATAAGTCTCATCCTAAATCTCCTAAATAATCTGGGTCTATATCTATTCTTATATCTACAGTTATACATCCATGCATACATTGTTCATAAATAACTTCGCCTTGACCATTATAAACTCTATGACTATATCCTATTCCAGTTGTATTTATTTCTTGACCACAAGAACATGTATTATTCATAATCTTTTTCTCTCATACCATTAAACCCTCTACCAAAATCTCTTTCTTCATTATGGTCGTTATAATCCATTTCAGGTAGTTGGTAAATATCTTTTTTATTTAATTTATCTTCTGTAATATGTTTACCATTAATAATTTTACCACCTTGTATTTCTCTTATTATATCTTGTTCTAATACAGATTTTGTATACATTATTTCTAACATTGTTGCTTTGCCTTTTGTAATAAATTGATGTTTGATTTTAGGTTCTACTATGTAATATTTATATCTATCTATTGTTTTAGATTTATGTTGTAAATTAATTTCTACAATCCCTTCCAAAACAAAAAACATATTATATTTGAATTCATGATAATGCCAAGAACAAAATGAATTCTTATCTAATGCCAATAAATCTACTACCACAGTAGGAGTTTCTAACAATCTTATTTTATTTCCCCAAATCTTCTTTTCCATTTTTATTCCTCGAAATATGTAATTTCATCTGGTCTTTCGATTGTTGCTATTAACATATTGCCTTTATATACATTATAAATATCAATATAAGCCATTTCGCCTGTTCGTTGTGATTTCTCTATACGAGTTATGTCATTACGCTCTACACACCAATAAATATCAAATTCTTCTGTTGGTCTTTCTCTACAAATAATAAGAACACTTTTTATTCTTGTCATAATAATTCCTTATTCTGGTGTATTATTATATGTTCTTTTTTCGTTCTTTAAAGTGGATTGAAGTGCTGACATTTGTTTTTCACATCCAGTAACGTAGCCCTCTATTACATTACGAATTCGTCTATATGGTGCAACATAAACACTGGCTTGTTTTTCAGCACTGGCAGAAGTAAATTTTGCTTGAGCATTTTCTATTTCTATTCGAAGGCGATTATATTCCTTATCTTCTCTATTCTTTTTTTCTGAGATTGCAATTGATAAAATAGTAGCTAAATTTGAAAAACATCCTGCTAAAACAAGTAAAGCATCTTTGGCTTCTTCTGCATTATTAGCTAATTTCGATTTTAAAACAGAATTGGCATAATAATCTATCTGTTCAAAATCTCCCTTACATTCTTCAAGCACTTTGGTAAGAGTTTCTTCTTTTTGAAACATTTGTTCAATTTCAAGTATTCTCATTTTAGTTCTCCTTTTTTAATAAATTCTTTAAATTTTCTTGCTTCTTCTCCTATTAATACCACTGTTCCTTCATGAATAGGTTTTTTTAATTTTTTACCACTATTTGTAGAAATATGATTATAAATACTAATGCCAATATAATTTTCGCCTTCTAATGGTTCAGTATCTATATCTATTATATGAAATCCACAATGACATTTAAACTTCATTTTCTTTTTCATAATTCTCCTTTTTTAAAATATCTATGAAAATATTTCAATATCCAATAAGGAATACCATTTTTTACTTCTTCTTTAGTGTCAAAACAAGAACCTGCAATACCATCTCCACAATCCCAACATTCATGAATATAATAATTTTGTGCTTTTATCCAATTCCAACATACCCAAATTGAATTGCAATATTTACATTTTCTCATTTGATTATAATTCTGCGTAATGTTTACAATTTGTTTTTATACATTGTTTACGAATTTTTTTATATTCTATTGCATCCATATCAAAATGACAACAAATATCACAAATTTGTTTTTTAAGAATTGGGCAAAACCAAGAATTAATACGATAAGTTCCTTTTAAACAATCTTTACATTTACAAATTTGACATGGTATATATTTTTTCATATTTAATCCCAAAGTCCAAAAAAATATTTCTTAAATAAATCGAATCCTTTTTCAAATCGTTTTACTTCTCGCAAAGTCATTACATGGCAATCTTGATTATATTTTTTATCATTTGTTTTATGAAATCGTATTGCTTTTTTATATTTTGCCCAAGTAAATTCTTCAGAGGAAATATAATATTTTTGATATTCTAAAATATCGGTTGCTGTTTTAAATGTTTGTATAATTGTATTAAAATCTTTTTGCTCATGAAGTTCATGATAACTATTATTTTTTAAATGTTGACACCCTTCTGCAATAACTTTAGCTAAATAATAATCGAAACTCCAAGTATCCGAAATTGCCCATCCTCTTATACCTCTTTGAATAAATGTTCTAATTCGTGGTATTATTTGTTCGACATAATTCCAGAAATATCTATACCAATAACTTTCTAAATGGTCTAATACAGTCCAATCTTTTTTCATATCATCCAACATTTCGTCTATATCTTTATATTTTTTACCCACTCCTACTTCTGTCATTTTCAGGGACTTTGCAGTTTCTTCTAATCCTTGTGCAACTTTATCGTAGGTCTTTTTAAATTTTTTGTTCTTCATTTTTTTCTCGAATATTGATTTATGTATTTTTTCAATATCTTTTTGATTATTATTGATTGCATCTATTATTTTGTCAGTTCCTTTAAGTAATTTCATTTTCTTTCTCTCCTTTTGTTAAATTTTTCATTATTTTATTAAAGTCTATGGGATAAAAATTATGCATATCTACGCCAACATTATAGCAGTTTGTAAATAATTCTCCTTTTTCTATTCTCGAAATTAGCCAATTATTATGCACATGACCAACTAAATTCAATTTATATCTAATATCTGCAAATTTGGGGTCATGAACAATACAAATATCCATTCCGCCATAATGAACAATTACTTTTCTTATTATAGTTTTGAAACCATTTCTTCCTGCATAATCATGATTGCCTTCTATCCAAATAATATTCTTGCAGTTAATTTGAGAAATATATTTTTGCAATTTTTCTGGTTCGCCTTCTCCTCGTCCTGTGCCAGATTTAAACCCTAAATCTCCTACAAAAAATAAAGTATCTTCTTCTTTAACTCGTTCATTACAACGATAGATTATATCCTGATTCATTTTATCGACAGATTCCTTGCTTATTTTAAATTGTTTCTGTTCATGCATTGGTTTATCTTTCAAAAGATTATATATAGATAATTCTTCTTCGTTCATATATATAGTCCTGCCACAGTATTTTATTGCGTTAGCATGGTTTATGTGCCAATCTGATGTCCAATAAATCATAATAATTTTTTCCTATTTAATTCATTTAATCGTTCTATTTTACCTACACGAATATGTTCTATCATAGATGGCTTTATAAAACATTTTCTTTCCTTAATTTCTCTTAAAACTCCATCTTTTTCAAGTTTTCTCTTTAAAATTTTAAGAGCTTTTTCCAAAGATTGAAGTTGACCATCTGGATTAGCACTTCGCCTAACTTCAATTTTAAACCCTTGTAATCTAATAACTTCTGGTATCTTAATTGGTATTGGTGTTATTTCTGGATTTTCCAATTATATCACCTCCTTTACAATATAATTAAAATATGCGAACCAATAATCTCTATTAGCATTTACTTCGCTATTACATTTATGACATACACTGACCAAATTTTCTGGTTTACAATTAGTTTTATTATAATCAATATGATGAATATCTAATAATTGTTTATTTTCTTTTTCTGTAATATTACATTTTTTACATTTATAATTATCACGTTCTCTAATTTCTGTTTTTAATTTATTGTTAAAAATGATAGGATAAGGCAATTTTGAAAGCCCACCTTGCCACATTGGATGATTAGTAGGGTCTTCTAACCTTTTTTTAGCTTTAATACTTATTTTTTGTTTTGTTGCTTCTGTATGATGTGTTTTAAATCTTGGATGATTTTCAGGATTTCCTTTTAATTGAAATAAAATCGAACATTTATCGCATCTTATACATTTCATAGCACGTGCACTTTTACATAATTCTTTACCACAATCAATACATAATAAAATAGGAAGATTTTTCCAATTAGGATTATTTTCTTTAACTTGATACTTATAATGACATTTTCGACATCTCTTTATAGGATTTGTTGCTGTAAGTTGTTTTCTACAATCTATACAATAATATATTTTTTTCATGGTTGAGATTTCCAAATATCGTCTTCAATTTCTTTTAACATTTTATCCGTTAAAAGTTCTCCAAATTTATCTTTTCCTACTGCTTTTATATCTTTATAACTATAAGTATTACCCATTAACTTAATAATTCCGAATTTAATACCTGCATAAAGTAAAGATTTGCGATTGTCCAGAATACCTGTTAAGTAAAAATCGACAATAGTTTGTCTAAAAGGAACTCCTTTTTTATTTTTTTTATTAATTAATATGGTTTCGTTTCCTATTCGTTCTTTTTTATCCAGACCTTCTACAGATATTTCTATAGATTTTCCTGTTTTTATCTCTACAGTAGTATCATAAAGATGACGTAATGCACGCCCACCACTTGTAGTTTCTGGGTTGCCATACATAATTCCAACCTTTTCTCTTATCTGATTAATAAAAATAATAGTTGTCTTAAAATCTTTATATGTCTGATTAATTCTTCTACATAAAGGAGCATTTATTTTTGCCGAACTTGCCATATGTTTATCTTCTAAAGACCCTTCTAATTCTTCGGCAGGAATGAGTGCAATAATACTATCAATAACTATCAAATCAACTTTAGGAATTAAATCTATTAATATATCTCCTGCTTGTTCAAGAGTGTCGGGTTTAAGGACTAATAATTTTTCATTATTTACTCCATTAATTTCTGCCCATTGAGGGTCATATGAATTTTCGGCATTTATAAAAACACAGGTTTTATTTAATTCTTGATATTTGGAGATAACTTTTAAAGCCATAGTAGTTTTACCAGAAGATTCTCTACCATGAAACTCTATCTTATGACCTCCTTCGCATTGGGCAATACCTCCTGATAATACATAATCGAGGGCATATATTCCTGTTCTGATTTTAGGAAGAATAACAATTTTTGAAGCAGGTTTAGCATTATATTTATTTTCATATTCTTTCATAAGACGATTAAAATCTTTATTTTGTTCTGATTGTATAGGTTGTTTTATTTCTTCTTTATTATCTTTTTTACAATTTTCACAATTACAATCCTTTGGATGTCTGCCCATTATTTCTTTCTCCTTTGTATAATATCAC
>Ga0315278_10002131_pt1 | contig 17545 bp, 12 predicted proteins | sample YL17G06_0_MG_FD_203880 | JGI IMG/M metagenome (GOLD analysis project Ga0315278, IMG submission 203880) | Sediment microbial communities from Yellowstone Lake, YNP, Wyoming, USA - YL17G06_0 | ecosystem: Environmental > Aquatic > Freshwater > Lake > Sediment | place: USA: Wyoming | collected... | reverse complement strand
TCCAACATCCTCGCGCAGTTCCTGGTCGAAAGCATGGTGCTGTGCCTGCTCGGCGGCCTGCTCGGCACGCTGCTCGGCATGGGCGCAGCGCGTGCGCTCGCCGCACTGGCAGGTTGGCAAACCTACATATCGCTGCAGGCCATCGCGCTGGCATTCGGCTTCAGCGCCAGCGTGGGCGTGGTCTTCGGGCTGTGGCCGGCGCGGCGCGCAGCGGCGCTCGACCCGATCGAGGCCTTGCGGCACGAGTAGAGCGATTGAGGGCGACGCGAAACTCGTTGCCGATGAACAGCAACTCCCGCTCGCGCGCCCGCGCTATTCTTGCCCATTCGTGAATCAGGGCGACGACCCGCCCCTGGGAGAGACCCGATGATCAAGTTATCGCGCGGACGAGGCGTGTTTGCGCTGCTGCTCTGTTGGCTCGCCTTTGCGAGTTCCGCCGCAGAGTCCCCGGTCCCGGGACGCGGCGATGCGAACTACGAGCGACTGGCAGCGGCGATCCTCACTGACTTCTATCAACGGAATCCGACCTACGCGACCGACCTCGGCCTGCACCAGTTCGACGGCAAGCTGGAGGACTATTCCCGCGCCGCGGTCGAGGACGAGATTGAGGCCGTCAAGGCCTTCCACGTGTCGCTGAAGTCCATCGATGCCGACGCGCTGTCTCCGGCCAACCGGCTCGATCGCGAAATGCTGCTGCTCTGGCTGGAGTCGAAGCGGCTGCGCGACGAGCGGGTTCGCGCCTGGGCCCGCAACCCCGATGACTACAGCAGCGGGCTGACGAATTCCGCCTACTCGCTGATCAAGCGCAATTACGCGCCGGCGGCAGAGCGGCTGAGGAGCCTGATCGTACGCGAGAAAGCGATGCCGGCGGCGCTTGCGGAGGCGCGGCGCAACCTGGACAACCCGCCGCGTGTGTTCACCGAGATCGCGATCGAACAGCTCGACGGCAACCAGGAATTCTTCCGCACCGCAGTCGTCGAAGCGTTCGCGGACGTCAAGGACCCGGCGCTGCAGGCCGAGTTCAAGCAGGCGAATGATGCGGTCATCGCGGCGCTCGGCACCTACAAGGCGTGGCTGACGAACAACCTGTTGCCGCGTTCGCAAGGCAACTTCGCCTACGGGCCCGATCTCTATCGCCGCATCCTGTGGGCGGACGAGATGATCGACACGCCGCTGGACGACCTGCTGAAGCTCGCCGAAGCGGACCTGCGGAAGAACCGCGAGGCGTTCGCCGCTACCGCGCGACTTGTCGATCCGACGAAGACCCCGCTCGCGGTCCTGGACTCGCTGCAGAAGGATCACCCGCCTCCGGACAAACTGCTGGCAACGACGCAGGCGGAGCTCGATGCGCTCGCCCGCTTCATGACCGACCATCACATTGTCACCATCCCGAAGGACGCCGCGCCGGCACAGGTCCAGGAGACTCCGCCGTTCATGCGGGCCACCACGTCAGCGTCGATGGACACGCCTGGGCCGTTCGAGAAGGGGCCTCTGCGGGGCTTCTACAGCATGACGCTGCCGGACCCTGCATGGAGCGCCGCGCAGAAGGAAGACTTCATGCGGCAGTGGTTCTACGCGCTGATCACCAACGTCTCGGTGCACGAAGTGTGGCCGGGACACTACCTGCAGTTCCTGTACGCCAAGGACTACCCGTCCGAGGCGCGCAAGGTACTCGGCGTGGCGTCGAACTCAGAGGGCTGGGCGCATTACGGCGAGCAGATGGTGATCGATGAGGGCTTCCACGCGAACGATCCGCGTTACCGGCTGGCCCAGTTGCAGGATGCGCTGCTGCGCGATGCGCGCTTCATCGTTGGCATCCGCATGCATACGCAGGGCATGACGATCGCGCAGGCCCAGGAGTTCTTCGAGAAACAGGGGTACCAGCCGCGACCGGTGGCGGTGTCCGAAACGAAGCGCGGCACGTCGGACGCTACCTACGGCTACTACACGATGGGCAAGCTCGCGGTCCTGAAGCTGCGCGACGACTACCGGCGGAAGATGGGCGCGGAATATTCATTGCAGGATTTCCACGACCGCTTCATCGCGCTTGGGCCGCTGCCGCTGCCGCTGGTGCGCGAGGCACTGCTCGGGGAACGCGGTACGCTGTTTTAGCTTCTTGACCTCTCCCGCTGAAGCGGGAGAGGTCGGCCGCAGGCCGGATGAGGGTTCCGAGACCCTCACCCCGACTTCGTCGACCCTCTCCCGCTGAAGCGGGAGAGGGTGCTTCGCTCAGCGCACGAACTTGAGCAGCCGCGCTTTCTTCTCAGTGTACGGCGGATAGCGCATCGGCGCATCGAAGCGGAAGCTGCGCTTCATCACCGGCTTCATGTGGCTGAAGGTCTCGAAGCCGTACCAGCCGGTGTAGCGGCCCATGCCACTGCTGCCGATGCCACCGAACGGCAGCTCCGGCGACACCATGAACAGCACCGCGTCGTTGAAGCACACGCTGCCGGCGCTCAGGCGCGCGAGCACCACCTGCTCGAGCTGCTCGCTCTTCGAGAACAGGTACAGCGCCAGCGGCTTCGGCCGGTCCGCGACGAACTTGATCGCGTGGTGCATCTCATCGACCGTGATGACCGGCAGCACGGGCCCGAAGATTTCCTCCTGCATCAGCATCGAGTCGGGCGCGGGGTCGAGCACGATCGTCGGCTCGACATAACGGTTCGCCACGTCCACCCGCCCCCCGGTATGGATCTTCTGTCCCTCGAGCAGCTTGATGAAGCGCTCGGTGTGGCGCTCGCTGGCGATGCGGCAGTAGTCGGGACTTTGCGACGGATCCTCGCCGTAGTACTCACGGATGCGGCTCGACAGCGCGCTGAGGAACTGCTCCGCGACATCGCGATGCACGAGCACGTGATCGGGCGCAACGCAGGTCTGGCCAGCGTTGATGAACTTCCCCCAGGCGATGCGCGACGCCGCCACCTCGATGTCGGCGCTCTTGTCGATGAGGCACGGGCTCTTGCCGCCAAGTTCGAGCGTCACCGGCGTGAGGTTCTTCGCCGCGGCGGCCATCACGATGCGCGCGACGCGCTCGTTGCCGGTGTAGAGGATGTGGTCGAAACGCTGAGCCAGCAGTTCGGTGGTCTCCGGCACGCCGCCCTCTATCACCTGGAACGCCTCCGGATCGAGGTAACGCGGCAGGATGCGGGCAATGGCGGCCGACGTGTGCGTCGTGACTTCCGAGGGCTTGACGATCGCGCAGTTGCCGGCTGCGATTGCGCCGACCAGCGGCGCCAGCACCATCGACAACGGGTAATTCCACGGCGCGATGATCAGCACCACGCCCATGGGTTCCGGCTGGATGTAGCTGCGCCCGGGCTGCGCCATCAGCGGCGTGCGGACCCGCTCCGCCTGCATCCAGCCGCCGAGGTGCTTGCGCGCGTAGCGTGCCTCCGCCTGCACGAAGCTGGTCTCGGTCATGACAGTCTCGAAGAGGCACTTGCCGAGGTCGACCTGCAGCGCGTCCGCGAAGTCGCCTTCGTGGTCGCGGATCATCCGGTCGATCTCGCCCAACTGGTGCAGTCGCCACTCGATCGGGCGGGTCTTGCCGCTGTCGAATGTCCTGCGCAGGCGCTCCATGGCGCCGTCGATGCCTTCGTTGCTCACGTTCTTGCTCCTCTTGTCCCGTCCCGAACCCTGCGAGGCTGAATGAGTGAAACTATCACAGCCCACGGGGGACCTGTGCGGCGCAAAACCCCGGCTGCTCGCGCGATTCCCCGGCAGCAGCATAAGCTATCGTTTTGGATCCATCTCCGACACCCCCGACATGAACACCCCCGTCCGCACAGTATTCCAGGGCCGCGTCCTGACACTCAATCTCGAGCAGGTCACGCTGCCGAACGGCGTGGTGACGGAACTCGAGATCGCGCATCACCCGGGCGGCGCCGCCATCGTTGCGCTGGACCCAGCCGGTCGGGTCTGCCTGCTGCGGCAGTTTCGCCACGCGACGGGGCGATGGATTACCGAACTTCCCGCCGGAAAGATCGACAACCGCGAGCCGCCGCTCGATTGCGCACGACGCGAACTGGCCGAGGAAGCGGGTGTCTGCGCTGCACGCTGGGACAAGCTCGGCGAGTTTTTCAGTTCTCCCGGCGTGCTGACCGAAGTGATCCACGTCTTCCTGGCGCAGATACTCGCGCCAGTGCAATCGCAGCCCGAAGCGCACGAGGTGTTCGAGGTGCATTGGGTCGCGCTGCCCGAGGCGCTGGCGATGGCCACGGACGGCCGCATCGAGGATGCTAAGACCCTCGTCGGACTTTTCTGGGCCAGCGCCGCGCTGGCGGCTGCAGCCTAGGCGGCCGGGAATATGGCAAATCTCGGCCAGGCGTGGTTGCAGAGCGGCGCGTCATGGTGCAGCATATCCACGCTATCAGTCACAGGAAGAGGCTTGCTCTGCGCGGGTGAACCTTATGGCCGAAAACCACGGCAAGCGGTCGGGCAAGTCATCGGCGTCGTCCCCGCAGGGAACATCGCCGGGTCGTCTGGGCGTGGACGACAAGGGCAATGTCGGCTGGGAGTGGGCCGATGATGACGCACTCCACGCGGACGACACGCTCGGCGGCGTCGCACGCTTGGAGGCGCTGGTCGACCCGTCGCTGAAACTCGCGGAAGAGGAACATGCCGGCAACACCCCGACGCAGAGCAACCCGAAGGGCCTGAAGAAGGGCTATAACCCTTACGACAGCGGCGCGCTGGGCAAGCAGGATTGGAAAAAGAAAAAGAACCTGCGCGAACTCTCGAAGTGGATCGAGATGCGCAAGAAGCTCGGACAGGGTCCGTCGGAAAAGTAGCGGGGTTGCGCGGACGACAGTCCGCCGGGCGCTTGTCACCCATCTACGGCATCGTCGGCCGCAAGGACAGCGGCAAGACCCATCTCATCGTCCGCCTGGTTCGCGCAGCAACGGCGCGCGGCCTGCGCGTCGCAACGATCAAGCACGCCCATCACTCGTTCGATATCGACCATCCCGGCAAGGACAGCTACCTGCACCGCGAGGCCGGTGCGTCCGAAGTGCTGGTAGCCTCGGCGCAACGCTGGGCGCTGGTCAACGAACTCCGTGGCGCACCCGAACCGTCGCTCGACGAACTGCTGGCGCATCTCGCGCCCTGCGATCTCGTACTGGTGGAAGGCTTCAAGTCCGGGAGCCACCCGAAGCTCGAGGTGTATCGCTCGTCGTGTGGCCAGCCGCCCCTCGCACCGGACGATGCCACTATCGAGGCGCAGGCCGTCGACGCGTCGACCGTCGCACTCGCAGCCGGCCGGGCCACACGCCTCGCGCTCGATGACACCGAGGCAGTACTCGACTTCATCCTGAGTCGGGCGTGCCCTGCTCCACGGCGCGCGCCAGGTGCTCCAGGGAAGTGATGGTGCGGTCAGGCGGAGCGGACTCGAGCGGCCATGGTGACGCCGCGCGGTTGAGCCACACCGGCAACAGGCCCGCCCCACGCGCGCCCTCGACGTCCGCGTGCGGATCGTCGCCGACGTGCACCACCTCGTCCGCCTCGAGGCCCGCCGCCTCGATGAGCATGCGGAATATCCGCGGGTCCGGCTTGAGCACGCCTGCGTCGCGCGCCGCGAGGCAACGCTCGAAATAGTGCGCGATCCCGATCCTGCCGAGATCGGCATTGCCGTTGCTGATCACGAAGAGCCTGAATCGCCGACCGAGGCGCTCCAGCGCGGGACGCGCATCGTCGTACAGAACGACGTCGTTGCGCACCCGGAAGAACCACTCGAACGCCTCCTCCGCCATCGCGTCAGGGTAGCCTGCGTCCTGCGCATGCTGCAGCAGTGCCTGCGTGCGCAGCCACGTGAAGTCGTGCTGCTTCGCCGGAAACTCGAGCGCCATGCGCATGCGCACTGCGCGCATCGAATCCAGGTCGTGGCGCGCCGTCACTCGCGGGTAGTGCCGGGACAGGAAGTCGTACATCGCGTGCTCGGCGCGCAGGATGACCGGCCCCACGTCCCAGAGGGTGTTGTCGAGGTCGAAAATGATGGCTCGAAGGGCGCGCATCGCGCTACCGTAGCGATCGACGATCAGCGTCGGATGCGCGAGTCTACATGAGCGCCATGAACGCATGGTTCGGCAACAGGAAGGCGCGGGGCCCGATGTCGATCAAAGTACCCCAGTCGGGCGGTGAACTGGCTGAACTGTCGTATAGTCGGCGCAGCAGCATCAGGAGGCGAACGGCGTGAAATCCGCAGAGACGAACGTGGCACTGCAGCTTCGGTCACTTGTGAAGAGCAGCGGTGAATTGGAACTCTCCCTCATCAGCGTGCCTACGCCTGAGCCGGAGCCCGACGAAGTACTGCTCCGCGTCGACGCCGCTCCGATCAATCCTTCCGACCTCGGACTCCTGTTCGGGGCTGCCGACATGAGCACCGCGCGACAGTCCGGTACGGCTGAGCGACCCGTGGTCACCGCAAGCGTTCCGGAAGGACTCATGAAGGCCATGGCGGGTCGCGTGGATGAGTCGATGCCGGTCGGCAATGAAGGCTCGGGCGTGGTGGTCGCGGCGGGCACTTCAGCCGAGGCGCAGGCGCTCCTCGGCAAGACGGTGGCCACGTTCGGCGGCGCGATGTACTCGCAGTACCGCTGCGTGAAGGCTGCTCAATGCATGGTCCTGCCGCCGGGTACGAGTGCGGCGGACGGCGCGTCCTGCTTCGTCAATCCGCTGACTGCGCTCTGCATGGTCGAGACGATGCGGCGCGAGGGTCACTCCGCGTTGGTGCACACCGCGGCAGCTTCGAACCTGGGACAAATGCTGAATCGCCTGTGCCTCCGGGACCAGATCGGCCTGGTGAACGTCGTGCGAACCACGCAGCAGGAGCAGATCCTCCGGGAACAGGGCGCGAAATACGTGTGCAACACGAGCGCCCCGACCTTCATGCGGGACCTCACCGAAGCGATCGTGGCCACGGGCGCGACCCTGGCCTTCGATGCGATCGGCGGTGGCACGCTCGCCGGACAGATCCTGGGCTGCATGGAGACCGCACTGATGCGCTCCGCCGGCGCGTACCAGCGCTACGGGTCCACGACGCACAAGCAGGTCTACATTTACGGCGCACTCGACACCGGCCCGACCGTGTTGAAGCGCAATTTTGGCGCCGTCTGGGGGCTCGGCGGCTGGCTGCTGCCGCCGTTCCTCCAGAAGATCGGTTTCGACGCGGCACAGAAGCTACGCATGCGCGTGGTGGCGGAACTCAAGACGACCTTCGCCAGCCGCTACACGAAGGAGGTCTCGCTCGCCGAAGCGCTGAACCTGCAGGAGATCGCCGTCTATGGGCGGCGCACGACGGGCGAGAAATACCTGATCAACCCGAGCAAGAGAACCGCGGGATAGCGGCCCCTGCCGCCCCGCAATCTACGTAGTCCTCTTTGCGCGTGCGAGGAATACGCTAGCTACGATCGGTGCATTTCATTCGAGATCGCGAGGAAGCAATCATGGCAGCGTACGTCGGCCACATTGACAGAGAGACGCTCAAAAACGCTTATTTTCGCAAGGTGCTCTTTACCGGCAAGCACGCGCAACTGGTCGTGATGTGCCTGGAGCCGGGCGAGGAGATTGGCGAAGAGGTGCATGCACACGTCGACCAGTTCTTCCGGATCGAGCAAGGCAAGGCGCGGTTCATCTTCAACAAACGCAAGAAAGTGCTGGTGCGCGAGGGCGATGCGGTCGTCGTCCCGGCGGGCACGGTCCACAACGTCCAGAACGCCTCACGGGCGACGCTGAAGCTCTACACGGTCTACTCGCCGCCGAATCACCCGCCGCGCACGGTTCACAAGACCAAGGCCGCTGCGGAAAAGGCCGAGGCGAAGAGCGGGCACTGAGAATGTGTCGGGTGGCGCCTCCGTCTTCCAGGGCGGTGGTCTAGCCGGATCAAAGCCGGAAGACCGGTTCACGCTGCCGGATTGCGGCCTCGCTCAGCGAGGAATCCTGCGAGCACGTCTGCCGTATGTGACACCTTGAGCTGCTTCGCGACCGTCTCCGGCGAACCCTTCGCGACGATTCGACCACCGCCGGCACCGCCCTCCGGCCCGAGGTCGATCAGCCAGTCCGCCTCGGCAATCACGTCGAGGTTGTGCTCGATGACGACGACCGTGTTGCCGGCATCCACGAGCCGGTGCAGCACGCGAATCAGCTTCTCTACGTCCGCCATGTGCAGGCCGACGGTCGGCTCGTCCAGCACGTAAAGCGTCTGCTTCGACGGCGTCGGGATCGGCAGCGCCTTCCCGTTGCCGTCCTTGCGCTTCAGGCGCGCTTTCTCGGGCCGCAACCGCGCCAGTTCGGTCACCAGCTTGATGCGCTGTGCCTCGCCACCCGAGAGCGTCGGACTGCGCTGCCCGAGCGTCAGGTAACCGAGCCCCACGTCCTGCAGCAGGCGCAGCGAGTGATGGATGCGCGGATGGGCGGTGAAGAACTCCACCGCGTCGTCCACGCTCATCGCCAGCACGTCGCCGATGTTGCGGTCGCGATAGGTGATCGAGAGGGTTTCCGCATTGAAGCGCCGCCCGTGGCAAACGTCGCAGAGCACCTTCACGTCGGGCAGGAAGCTCATCTCGATCGTCTGCACACCCTGCCCTTCGCAGCTTTCGCAGCGACCGCCCGCCGTATTGAACGAGAAGCGGCTGGCGCCGTAGCCTCGCACGCGGGAATCGGTCGCCACGGCAAAGAGCTTGCGAATGTCGTCCCAGAATCCGACGTACGTCGCGGGGCACGAGCGCGGCGTCTTGCCGATCGGCGTCTGGTCCACTTCGAGGACGCGCGCGAGCGCCTCCCAGCCTTCGATGCGCTTGCAGCCCACGAATGCGGGCGAGCCGCGCTTGCTGCGCTTTTCGCCGAGCCGGACGCGCAGGTTCGCGTACAGCACATCGCGGGCAAGCGTCGACTTTCCTGAGCCCGAGACGCCGGTGACCACGGTCAGCCGTCCGAGCGGCACGCGTGCATTGAGCCCGCGCAGGTTATGTAGCGTGGCGCCCAGGATTTCCAGCGCGGACCCCCTGGGTGACACCGGGCGGCGATCCGCGAGCGGGTGGCGCAGCGGATGCGCCAGAAAGTGACCCGTGACGGAATCCGGCGACGCGATCAGGTCATCGATGGTGCCCGCACCGACGATATGCCCGCCGCGCGTGCCAGCGCCTGGCCCGAGGTCGATCAAGTGATCCGCGCGGCGGATCGTGTCCTCGTCGTGCTCGACGACCAACAGCGTGTTGCCCTTGCGGCCGAGGCGCTCGAGTGCGTCGAGCAGGACGTGGTTGTCCCGCGGATGCAGGCCAATGGTCGGCTCATCCAGCACGTAACAGACGCCGCGCAGGTTGGAGCCGAGCTGGGAGGCGAGCCGGATGCGCTGCGCCTCGCCGCCTGAGAGCGTCGGAGCGGCACGGTCCAGCGAGATGTAGCCGAGACCCACGTCCTCGAGGAACTCGAGGCGTGAATGGATCTCCGCCAGCAGGTCGCGCGCGATTTCCGCCTCGCGACCTTGCAGCTTCAGTCGCCTGAAGAACACCCTCGCATCCGCAACCGGCAGCGCCGCGAGTTCCGCGATGGACTGCCTGCGAAACAGTACATTCAGCGCGGCCGGGTTCAGCCTCGCGCCTGCGCAGTCGGCGCACGCCGCCGCCTCGCCCGCAAACCAGTCGTTCCACCAGATTTCCTCGCCGGACTGCTCGGCGTCGAAGCCCTTGATGCGCACACCCGTGCCGAAGCACGTCTCGCACCAGCCGTGCTTCGAGTTGTAGGAGAAGAGACGCGGATCGGGCTCGGCGAAGCTGGTGCCGCAGGAGGGACACGCGCGCCGGGTCGAAAACACGCGGACCTTGCCTCGATCCAGGACGTGCGCAACGCCCTTGCCGAAGTCGAGCGCCCGCTGCAGTGCCTCGCGCAGTTCAGGCTCGACACGCGGCGAGACCGTGATTACTCCGGTCGGCAACTCGAGGGTGTGCTCCTTGAAGCGGTCGAGTCGCGGCCAGCGCTCCGTCGGGAGGCGCACGCCGTCCACGCGCAACTCGGGATATCCCTTGGCCAGCGCCCATTTCGCGAGATCGGTGTAATAGCCCTTGCGGGCGATCACCAGCGGAGCGAGCAGTTCGATGCGCCGGCCGCGGCAGTCGCGCAACAGGCGGGCCGCGATCGCGTCCGCGGTCTGTGGCTCGATGGCGCACTCGCAATCGGGACAGTGCTGTACGCCGAGTTTCACGTACAGCAGGCGCAGGAAATGGTGCACCTCGGTGAGCGTGCCGACGGTGCTCTTGCGTCCGCCGCGGCTGGTGCGCTGCTCGATCGCCACTGTGGGCGGAATGCCGAAGATCGCATCCACGTCCGGGCGCGCCGACGGCTGCACGAACTGGCGCGCGTAGGCGTTGAGCGACTCCAGGTAGCGACGCTGGCCCTCCGCGAAGACGATGTCGAAGGCGAGCGTCGACTTGCCGGAACCCGACACGCCGGTGACGACGGTCATGCCCTCGCGCGGGATCGTCACGTCCACATCGCGCAGGTTGTGCTCACGAGCCTTGTGTACGACGATCGAATCGCGCGCACGGTCGGCCACCATCGCCGGTGCTGCGGCGACGGCGGCAGGCAAGGCGGCTCGGCCTTCCGCCATGGCGCGCGCACGGTCGCGCTCGTAGTCGATAAGCGCCCGCCCGGTGTGGGATGCAGCGCAGGCCTTGACGTCGTCAGGTGCACCCACGACGACCAGCGACCCGCCTGCGTCGCCGCCCTCCGGGCCGAGATCGAGGATCCAGTCGGCGGCACGGATCACGTCGAGATTGTGCTCGATGACGACCAGCGAGTGCCCTGCATCGAGCAGTCGCTTGAACGCGCCGAGCAACTTGGCGACGTCGTCGAAATGCAGGCCGGTGGTCGGCTCGTCGAACAGGAAGAGCGAGGGGCCGCGGGTCGTGCCCTGTGCTGCTTCCGCGAGGTGTCCGGCCAGCTTGAGCCGTTGCGCCTCGCCGCCCGAGAGCGTGGGCACCGGCTGGCCGAGGCGCAGGTAATCGAGTCCAACCGCGATCAGCGGCTCGAGGCACGCCTGTACGGCCGCATCGCCGGCGAAGAACACGGCGGCCTCCGAGACGGTCAGGTCGAGGACGTCGGCGATGCTGCGGGCGGGGCCCGCACCCTGCGCCATCTTGACGTCGAGGATCTCGGGCCGATAGCGGCGGCCGTCGCAGTCGGGACAGCGCAGGTAGACGTCCGAGAGGAACTGCATCTCGACGTGCTCGAAGCCGTTGCCGCCGCAGGTCGGGCAGCGTCCATTGCCCGAGTTGAAACTGAACGTACCGACCGTGTAGCCGCGCTCGATCGACACCGCCTCGGTCGCGAAGCGCTTGCGGATCGCATCGAACGCACCGACGTAGCTGGCCGGATTCGAGCGTGTCGTCCGGCCGATCTGCTTCTGATCGACCATCACGACTTCGGTGACGTGTTGGTCGCCGAGCAATGCGCGGTGCGCGCCGGGCGTCTCTGTAGGCTTGCCCTTGGCGCGCCGCAGCGCTGCGTACAACACGTCCTGCACCAGCGTCGACTTGCCAGAGCCCGACACGCCTGTGACGCAGACCAGCCGCCGCAGCGGGATGGCCACGTCGATCCCCTTGAGGTTGTGCTCGGTGGCGCCCTGCACGAGGAGTTGCGGCGCACCGGGCTCGGGCGGGCCGCGGCGCCCGGCGGCAACCACCGCGTCCTTGCGGCCCGACAGGTATTGAGCGGTGAGCGTGTCCGCGCGTCCGGCGAGATCGGCCGGAGTGCCGTTGAACACGATTTGTCCGCCGTGCTCGCCCGGGCCGGGGCCCAGGTCGAGGATGCGATCGGCCGTCAGCATGATCTGCGGGTCGTGTTCGACGACCAGCAGCGAATTGCCGTTGTCGCGCAGCCGGTGCATGACCTCGATCACGCGGCGCATGTCGCGTGGGTGCAGTCCGATCGAAGGCTCGTCCAGCACGAACAGCGTATTGACGAGCGACGTGCCGAGCGCCGTGGTCAGGTTGATGCGTTGCACCTCGCCGCCCGAAAGCGTGCGCGACTGGCGATCGAGCGTCAGGTAACCGAGGCCGACGCGCACCAGGAAGTCGAGGCGCGAACGGATCTCGCCCAGCAGCAGGTCGGCCGCCTCGTCGAGCGGCGCGGGCAGTGCAAGCGTGTTGAAGAAATCCCGGCACTGATCGATCGGCAGCAGCATGACGTCGTGCACGCTGCGGCCGGGCGTGGCGTCGCCATGCGACCCGAGCCGCCACAGCAGTGCCTCTTCCTTGAGCCGCGCCCCGTGGCAGTCCGGACAGGCCGTGTAGCTGCGGTACTTCGACAGCAGCACGCGGATGTGCATCTTGTAGCTCCTGGTCTCGAGCCACTTGAAGAACCGCCGCGCGCCGTACCAGACCTTTCTCTCCCACGGCCCCTCGCCCTCGATCACCCAGCCGCGTTGCTCCTCGGTGAGGTCGCGCCAGGGTGTGTCGAGCGGGACGCCGCGCTTGCGCGCGAACCGGACGAGGTCGTCCTGGCATTCTCGATACGACTCGGTCTGCCAGGTCCGCACCGCGCCGCCGCGCAGCGTCTTCGATGTATCCGGTACGACGAGCCCGTAGTCGACGCCGATGACCCTGCCAAAGCCGCGGCAGGTCTCGCAGGCGCCGAGCGGCGAGTTGAACGAGAAGAGGCTCGGGGTCGGCTCGCGATAGTGGATGTCGCAGTCCGCGCAGTGGAGGTCGGACGAGAATTTCCAGACCTCTACTCCCTCTCCCGCCTTGGCGGGAGAGGGCCGGGGTGAGGGCTCCGCCCCCTCACCCGCGCTTTGCGCGACCTCTCCCGCTGAAGCGGGAGAGGTGAAGACGCTCAGGCGTCCGCGCCCGACGCGTAGTGCCGCCTCGAGCGCCTCGACCACGCGCGAGCGATCGGCACCGGCCAGGCGGAGGCGGTCCTGCACCACCTCGAGTTGCCCGGCCGAGCGCGCGTGCACCCGGGTGTAGCCTTGCTGCTCCAGCAGCCCCAGCACCTCCTTCTCGCTGAAATTCTTCGACACGGCGACCGGGAACGTCACGACGAGCCGCGGATCGCCCAGCTGCCGGGTCCGCTCCTCCAGCGCGGCCAGGATGGACTCGGGGGAATCCCGATGCACCGGGCGACCGCAACCGCGGCAATGCAGCCGGGCCCCGCGCGCAAACAGCAGCTTCAGGTGGTCGTTGAGTTCGGTCATCGTGCCCACGGTCGAGCGCGACGTCCGTACGGGATTGGTCTGGTCGATGGCAATGGCCGGGGGGATGCCCTCGATCCGGTCGACCTGGGGCTTGTCCATCCGATCGAGGAACTGCCGCGCGTAGGGCGAGAATGTCTCGACGTACCGGCGCTGCCCTTCGGCATAAACCGTGTCGAAGACCAATGAGGACTTTCCCGAGCCGGAAACCCCGGTCACCACGACCAGCTGGCGCAGCGGGATATCGAGGTCGAGGCCGCGCAGGTTGTTCTGGCGGGCCCCGCGGACGCGAATGCAGTCTGGGTCGGTTTGGCTCATGATCGCGAGGGTTTCCCGGCCGCGGACCGGGACAAGTCAAGCTACCACGATCCGTCGGGATCGCGGATACTTCGCAGCATAACGATTCCGGGATTCCTGGGGACAAGTATGCGGTTCCTATCGGCCTTGATGCCGCGCGAAGCGCGGTTTTTCGCCCTGTTCAACCGGCATGCGCAGTGCATCGTCGACGGCAGCGATGCCATCGTCGAGCTGGTGAACCGTTATTCCGACCAGCAGCGCCGCGCCGAGCTGATCCAGAAGATCGGGGACATCGAGCGCAGCGCGGACAAGGTGACCTACGAGACGGTCTCCCTGCTGCACTCCACGTTCATCACCCCGTTCGACCGCTACGACATCCACCGCCTGATCTCGACGATGGACGACATCCTCGACCTGATGCAGGACGCCGCGGAATCCATGCACCTGTTCGACATCCAGGTGCTGCCGCCCGCGTCCCGGGCCATGGCGGAACTGCTCGCCACCTGCTGCCGCAAGGTGCAGGAGGCTGTCGGACTGCTCTCCTCGATGGACAACGCGAGCCGCGCGCTGGCGCTCTGCCAGGAAATCGACGTACTGGAAAGCGACGCGGACAGCGTGTCGCGTGACGGCATTTCCGTACTGTTCCGCGAGGAACAGGACGTCCGCCAGCTGATCAAGCACAAGAACGTCTACGAGTATCTCGAGAACGCCATCGACAAGTGCCAGGACGTGGCCAATGTCATCGAGTCGGTGGTGGTGGAGAACGTCTGACCATGGACCTCTCCATGCCGTTCAGCGTGCTGGTGCTGCTGGTCGCGCTGGGCCTCGCCTTCGACTTCATGAACGGTTTCCACGACGCAGCCAACTCCATCGCGACCGTGGTGTCCACCGGGGTACTGCGCCCGCACCAGGCGGTGATCTGGGCGGCATTTTTCAACTTCGTGGCCATCTTCATCTTCCACCTCAAGGTGGCGGCGATGGTCGGCAAGGGCATCGTCGATCCGTCGGCGGTCGATCACTACATGATCTTCGGCGCGTTGATCGGCGCCATCGCGTGGAACGTGATCACCTGGTACTACGGCATCCCGTCGAGTTCCTCGCACGCCTTGATAGGCGGCATGATCGGCGCGACCCTCGCCAAGGCAGGCACCGGCCCGCTGCTGATGCCCGGCATCCTCAAGACCGCGGCGTTCATCTTCATTTCCCCGCTCCTCGGCATGACGCTCGGGGCCCTGCTGATGGTCGCCGTGTCCTGGGCGTGCCTGCGTTCCGCCCCGCGCAAGGTGGACCGCTGGTTCCGCCGCCTGCAGCTCGCGTCCTCCGCGGCCTACAGCATCGGCCACGGCAGCAACGACGCGCAGAAGACCATGGGGATCATCTGGCTGCTGCTCATCTCCGCCGGCGTGACCACGCGCGACCACCTGCCGGTGTGGGTGATCATCAGCTGCTACGTCGCCATGGCACTCGGCACCATGTTCGGCGGCTGGCGCATCGTGAAGACCATGGGCCAGAAGATCACCAAGCTGCGGCCGGTGGGCGGCTTCGCGGCGGAAACCGGCGGTGCCATCACCCTCTTTCTCGCGTCGAGCTTCGGCATCCCGGTCTCGACGACCCACACCATCACTGGCGCGATCGTGGGTGTCGGCTCCGCACAGCGCGCACGAGCCGTGCGCTGGGGGCTTGCCGGCAACATCGTGATCGCATGGATCGTGACGATGCCGGCGGCGGCGTTGATCGCGGCCCTCGCCTACTACGCCGGACGCATGCTGCTTTGAGTTGAGATGCCGCCCTACCCGCACCTCCTCGCGCCCCTCGACCTCGGCTTCACGCAGTTACGCAATCGGGTCCTGATGGGCTCGATGCACACGGGCCTCGAGGACGATCCGAAGAGCTTCCCGCGCCTGACCACCTACTTCGCCGAACGCGCGCGCGGCGGCGTGGGCCTGATCGTCAGCGGTGGCTTTGCGCCGAACATCGAGGGCTGGGCCGTTCCGTTCTCGGGGCGCCTCACGACCCGCGCCGCCGCCGCCAGGCACCGGCCGATCACGGCGGCAGTTCACGCCGAAGGCGGCAAGATCGCGCTGCAGATCCTGCATCCCGGCCGCTACGGCTATCACCCGCTGGCGGTGGCGCCCTCGCGCATCAAGTCGCCGATCTCGCCGTTCGCACCGCGGGCGCTGTCGGCGCGCGGCATCGAGCGGCAGATCCGCGGCTTCGTGCGCTGCGCGAGCCTCGCGCGCGAAGCGGGTTACGACGGCGTCGAGGTCATGGGTTCGGAAGGCTATCTGATCAACCAGTTCATCGCCGCGCATACCAACCAGCGCACCGACGACTGGGGCGGCAGCTACGCCAACCGGATGCGCCTGCCGGTGGAGATCGTGTCGCGCATACGCGAGGCGGTCGGCGCGGATTTCATCATCGTGTACCGGTTGTCGATGCTGGACCTGGTGCCCGACGGCAGCAGCTGGGACGAGGTCGTGCAACTGGCGAAGGCTCTCGAGAGAGCGGGCGTGACCATCCTCAACACCGGCATCGGCTGGCACGAGGCGCGCATCCCGACCATTGCCACCTCGGTGCCGCGCGCCGCATTCGCGTGGGTAACGCGCAAGCTGAAGGGCGAAGTCGGCGTGCCGCTCTGCGCGACCAACCGCATCAACATGCCGCACGTCGCCGAGCAGATCCTTGCCGACGGTTCTGCCGACATGGTGTCGATGGCGCGACCGCTGCTCGCGGACCCGGACTTCGTCAACAAGGCGGCGGCCGGTCGCGCAGACGAGATCAACACCTGCATCGCCTGCAACCAGGCCTGCCTCGATCATGTCTTCCAGCGCAAGACCGTGTCCTGCCTGGTCAATCCGCGGGCAGGCTATGAAACTGAACTCGTCTACGCGCCGACGGCACATCGCAAGCGGATCGCCGTGGTCGGCGCCGGACCGGCCGGCCTCGCGTGCGCGACGACGCTCGCCGGACGCGGCCATGAAGTGGATCTGTACGAAGCGGCCGACGAGGTCGGCGGCCAGTTCAACCTGGCGAAACGCATTCCCGGCAAGGAAGAGTTTCAGGAGACCCTGCGTTACTTCGGTCGCCGGATAGCAACGACGGGTGTGCATCTGCATCTTGGTACGCGAATCGATGCGGCAGCCCTGCTGGCCGGCCGGTTCGATGAAATCGTGCTGGCTACCGGAGTGACGCCGCGCGAGCCCGACATCCCGGGCGCCCGGGAACAAGCCGGCGCAGGACGCGTACTGTCGTATGTCGATGTCCTGCTGAACCGCCGGCCGGTGGGACAGCGTGTCGCCATTGTCGGCGCCGGCGGCATTGGCTTCGACGTCGCCGAGTACCTCGTCAACGATGCGCACTCGACGACCCTCGACCTCGAAGCATGGATGAAGGAATGGGGAGTGACCGACCCCGCGCTTTCACGTGGCGGCCTGGCGACACCGCAGGTGACGCCCCCCGTCCGACAAGTCACGCTGCTGCAGCGCAAGGCGGCTGCGTTCGGCAGGAATCTCGGCAAGACGACCGGCTGGATCCATCGCGCGGCGCTGCGGATGAAGCGAGTCGAGATGATCGGCGGCGTGAACTACGAACACATCGATGAGCGCGGCCTGCACGTCAGCTTCGGTGATCGGCACGAGAAGCCCGTGCTCATCGAGGTGGACACGATCGTGCTGTGCGCCGGACAGGAGCCTTTGCGCGAACTGTCCGCTCCGCTCGGCGCAGCCGGTCGGCCGGTGCACCTCATCGGCGGTGCCGATGTCGCCACGGAGCTCGACGCGAAGCGCGCAATCGACCAGGGCTCGCGGCTCGCCGCCCGGCTCTAGGCGCTAGTCGAGCAGGAAAGGCACGCGTGTCTGGCCCGTCGCGTGCTCTTCGGTACGCTTGGCGGCATGAATTGCCTTCAGCAGCAGCGCGTGCACCTCCGCTTCCTGCCCGCTGCGCAGGAAGCGATCCGCCAGTTCGAGCACGCTCCTAAGGCAGGCGCAGCGCTGGTCGAGGTAGAGCATGGACTTGCCGAGATAACGTGGGTCGCGCTCCTCCACGTGCAGTATTTCTGCCGTGCGCATG
>Ga0315278_10002130_pt1 | contig 17549 bp, 15 predicted proteins | sample YL17G06_0_MG_FD_203880 | JGI IMG/M metagenome (GOLD analysis project Ga0315278, IMG submission 203880) | Sediment microbial communities from Yellowstone Lake, YNP, Wyoming, USA - YL17G06_0 | ecosystem: Environmental > Aquatic > Freshwater > Lake > Sediment | place: USA: Wyoming | collected... | reverse complement strand
TCGGCTGGTCCAGCAAGCCGTTCAGGTCGAGCCGCACCCCTATCATTCCTTGATCCGACCACAACCCATTGCGTCACTGGAGTGATGTGGATAGCCCATATCGGCAATCGGCATTTCAGGCTCAAAACACGGTCATTTCGGGGTCATTTGAGGGTCGGTTTAGGGTCGGTTTAGGGTCGGTTTTTACAGACCTCCGAAACTGTAACCGCCTGCGAGGCGAGCTTTTATCGTCCAGCTCCCCTGAATTCACGCTTTTCGGCCCCAAACTCCAATCCTGACATTTACCGACTACCCCTCCCCGGCAACGGACGCTTGCTGGCGGTGTCTACTCTGGTAGAGGCCCAGCAAAGGAGCGACCATGAAACGCACGCTGACACTGGCAGTCCTGACCATCTTCTGCACCGCCCAGGCCCACGCCGCCGACTCGCCCAAGCCCCCTGCCACCTCGCCGGCCGCCCCGCGCGTCCAGGAACTCCGCATTGCCGACACCGTCGTCTTCTTCAACCTCGTCCGCATCCCCGCCGGAACCGTCACCCTCAACCGTCCCGACAAGGCCCCCGAAACCGTCCCCGTCAAGTCCCTCTGGATCGGCCAGACCGAACTCACCTGGGACCAGTACGACACCTACGCCCTCGGCCAGGAATTCCCCAAGTCCACCGACTGGGATGCCGCCATCGCCGCCAAAACCCACCCCAGCAAAGTCTACGGCGTCCTCCCCGACTACGGCTGGGGACACACCGACTTCCCCGTCATGTCCATCACCTCCCACGCCGCCGATATGTACTGCAAATGGCTTTCTCAGAAGACCGGCAAGACGTTCCGCCTCCCCACCGAAGCCGAATGGGAATACGCCGCCCGCGCCGGCGACCCCAAAGCCGCCCCCGACCCCGGAATCCTCGATAAAATCGCCTGGTACGAAGACAACGCCAAAAACGACCAGGACGACCTCACCACCCACAAAGTCGCCACCAAGGCCCCCAACCCCTTCGCCCTCCACGATATGCTCGGCAACGTCGCCGAATGGGTCGCCGGCGCCGACGGCCAACCCGTCATCAAGGGCGGCTACTTCCGCGGCAGCGACAAGCTCCTCAAATACGCCTGGCGCGCCCCCTACAACCCCAAGTGGCAAGATCATGATCCGCAAGCTCCAAAGAGCACATGGTGGCTCTCCGACGCCCCGCACGTAGGCTTCCGTCTCGTTATGGAGGATTGATATGAATCGACATCCGCTCACGACCCTCTGCCTCGTCTGCACCGCAACCATCGCTCTGGCCCAGGAGCGGCCGCAGGGCGCCAACGACAACTGGCTCATCATCTCCCAGCCCGTCATCCAGCAGCTCGAAAAGGACGGCAAAAAGATCGACTGGCCCGGCGTCACCGCCGGCGTCGCCGCCGATCCCGCCACCGGCGAGGTCTACATGATCGTCCCCGGCCAGGGCATCTGGAAAAGCGCCGACCAGGGCCAGACCTTCACACGCGCCGACCAGAGCGAGATTGGCGGCCGATGCGAAACGGGGTACTCGCTCAACATCGACCCCGCCGGACGCCGACTCGCCTGCTTCATGCTCGACGGCAAGTGCGCCATGACCCTCGACGCCGGTAAAACCTGGCAAACCTTCGCCGACGTCGGAAGAAATTGGGACTTCGCCGCCGTCGACTGGAGCCAGCCCCTCCCACGCGCCATCTTCGCCGCCCGCCACGAGAGCGGCGGCGAAATGTACCTCTCCACCGACGCCGGCAAAACCTGGAAGATCATCGCCAAGGACCCCAAGTTCGCCGCCGTCGCTATCTTCGATGACAAGACCCTGTTGACGACCAAGGGCACGGGCGTCCTGCGCAGCACCGACGCCGGACAGACCTGGAATCAGGTCTCCCAGTTCACTCCCATCGGCCGCGTCATGAGCGTGTTCAAGGGCACCGCATACTGGCTGGCCAAGGAGGGCATCATCATCAGCCGCGACCGCGGCGCCACCTGGCAGGTATTGGGCTCCCCCGTCGAGGCCGCCTGGGGCCCCATGTTCGGCAAGGATGAAAATCACCTCGTGGTCGCCGGCAAGAAGGGAATCCTCCAAACCACCGACGCCGGCAAGACCTGGAAACTCGCGGCCAATCTCCCCAACGTCAAAGGCTTCGAGCCGACCAACCCCGGCTGGTTCCTCAACCTCGCCTGGGACCCCAACGCCGACGTGTTCTACGCATCGCGAATGGGCTCCCACACATACAAGTACGCCCCCCCCGCCCCAAAATGATCCTCCCTCCGCCTCTTCCGGCGATCAACGGCCCTCCGTCAAAAACGCCCTGACACGCGTGTTCGGACCGGTATCCCGCATGACAAGGCTGATGATCACCCGCCCCGTCCACCTCGGCGGCGCGTATGTCGCCAACTCCAACTGCACGTCGCCCAGATCATCCACCTTGACCACCCGCTCCGCCGCCCTCTTTGTGCCCCACGGCAACGCCGCCGTCTTCATCCCGCCAAGCATCTGGTCATACAGCAAGACGCTCCGCGAGTAGCCGCCATCGCCCTCGTAATCCACCCGCACGCCCAGCGATGCTTCCTCCGAAACCTTCAACTGCCCGCTCTTGTCAAACCGAATCCCCAGCGTCGGCCGAGCCTTCTCCACCGTCACCCCCACCACCGCGACCGCTCGCGCCTCCGAGCCCATCCCAAGGATCGCCGACCACGACCCTTCGTCAAAGTACGCATACTGGCCCGTCCCGCGCCTTGGAAAGTAATGATGCACCTTCACGATCCGCCCCGGAGGAGCAGCTCGCGCCATCGCCTTCGCCTCGATGTTGTCCAGCTTCAGATAGACCACCGCCTGCCCTGGAATCGTCCCTTCCCACCTCACCGGCGTATCGACAACAACTCCCTTCGTCTCCACTGGCTGAAGCGCTATCCGACCGTTCTGCCGCGCGATGACGCTATGCCCGGCATCAATCCGGTACACGCCCAGCCGGGCCTTCCTGAACGGAACGTTTCCCAGGCTCACGCCCATCTGCTGCTCGTCGGTGCTCCTGTTCCAGATGACGACGCACGCCTTCGATTGATCCGCCGATGCCATGCATTTCACCGGCCCGGTCCCGTCGGCCTTCACACGCTCGACCGGCATGTCGCCATAGATCGCAAACGCGCCGAACGCCGCCTTGGGCTCGCCCTCGACGCTCACCAGGCCGTACGAATCGAACTGGCCCGCGTCCATGTACTGCGCCCAACTCACAACGGTCAGGTCCGTCCAATCGAGGAACATGCTGACGTTGTCCAGCGCCTTGCCCGCCAGCGCATACCCCCCCGTGAGCCCCGCGGTCTTGCCGTAATAAGGGTGATACTCACCGAGGTGCATCTCGGTGGTCTGGAAATACGCCTTGCTCCCGAGAACCTCGCGAACCGTCTTCAGCCAGTTCCCGGCCACAACCTCTCTCGCCGGGTCCCCCTCGCCGCCGCCAATCGAGTGGAACGAGATGAAGTCGAGCGGAATCTCGTTCTTCTCGACAAACCTCACGAAAGGCCCCGCCCACCAGGACGAAAATGCAAGCCCGGGCCCGCCGATCGTCGCGTCCGCATTCCCGCGGCGCATGCCCACCGCCGCGGCTTTGTACATCTCGAAAAACTCCTCACGCGTCCCACGAAAAAACTCGCCGAAATCAGGCTCGTTCCATACCTCGTGATAACCGATCCGAATGCCCGATTCCCGAAAATGCCGCGCGAACGCCTCCGCGGCCTCTGCCCACCTGCCCATGTCCGTCGGCGGACCACGCCAGCCCTCTTTGCCCTGCAGCGGCCGCGGCGTGTAACAGAACGACCAGTACGGCAACACCCCGATCTGATTCAGGCTCCTCGACAACTCGTCGATCTCGCCCCAGTTGTACTTGAGCTCGCTGGCGCTCCCGGCCACCACCTGCTCATCCCAGCCCACATCCTTGCCGATGCTCAAGTCGATCCGCAGCGACTGCGCGCCCAGTATCGCGAGCTTGGGCACGTCGCGCCGATGCCGGCCCATCGAAACCATGCCGGAATTCATCATGCCGAATTTCTTCACCAGCGGTGGGTCGATCCTCGTCTGAAAATCCACCTCCACCCGCCGCTCCGCGGCTCCGGCCGAGCATACCCGGCCAACAATCGCCAACATGAGCGCGACCACCCAACACAAAGCCGCCAACGTCATCCCAGACATCCAACCAGTCCTTTCGCCAACCCCCATCCTCGTGCTTTCGAGCCTTCCGATGCTATTCCATCTTCCGCAGCTTCGCCGCCGCCACAATGTTGCCCGCCTCGACGATCGGATCAGGATCGTGCGGGTCGGACTTCCGGTATTCGAGTACCACGGCGCCGGCGAGCTGGTGAAACCGGAGCTTGCCGCCCTTCGTCAGCGTCACGGCAATGCGGGTGAACGTGCCGTTCACCGGACTGCGCAGCTCCACGTCTTTCGCTGTGATCGTCACCTTCGATTCACCGTTGATCTCCGCGCCCTCGCCGCCAGGCCTGGCTGGCGCCTCAACGAAGATCACCGTGCCGTTCGGCGCGTTCACCTCCACAGTGGACTGCCCGTTGATGGCCTTGCGAAACTCCACTCTCCCGTTAGGGGCGTTGAGCTTGACCGTCGAGTGCCCGTTGACCGCATCGGTAAGGATGATCTCCCTGGCTTCGAGGGCCGACGCGTCAACGGTCGCGCCGCCGTTGACGACGTTGAGCTTCAGCGTTTTGACCCTGCCGCGGAGGGTGATCCTCTCGCCAGCGCCGAGAGGCTCGAGCGTGTACTGCCCTTCAGGCTTGTCGATCCTGCGATCAGGGCCTTCGACGATGTCCTCGGGAGCCTTCGGCGGTTTGGGCTCCTGCGTTGGAGCCGTCACAGCCAGCTTCGGCGGCGGCACGCTTGCCACCATCGGCACCGTGGGCGCGATTGCCGGCTGCGTAGCCGGACCAGCGGGCTGTGACGATGACGCGACGCCCTCGCTCGCGGGTTGCGTTGCGGCCGGCGAGCGACCCTCCTCGCCACGCCCACTAAAGACGACCACACGCGATGGTTTCCAGGGGTTAAGCAGCAGGGCAACCGCCCAAACGGCGAGAACAACGACGGCCGTCGAAAGCACCCGGAACATCGTCCCCGAAGCGGTGGAACGCGACCTGCCGGGACGAAGCGCCGCCCGCACGGAGACCGGCGCGACAGCGCGGGCGACGCTCAGGCCCCCCCCGCACGCCTCGCACGTCCCTCGCTCCGACTCCTCCTCGGTCATGGGAAGGCCGCACTTGGGACATCGCGCGATCGGCATCGCTGCACCTCCTGCTGCATCTGCTCAAACGTCGCTGGCGAGATCACCGCTCGATCGCCGCCGCCCGCTGCTGCGCTTTGCGTATCCGCTCCATGTCGAACTTCTCCCGACGGTCGAAACGGTAGATCCCGTTCTGCTCTTGATACACATCCGTCAACTGCGTGTAGCAGTAGCCGAACATCCTCGGATTATCCAGCAAAATGCCGCAGAGCCTCTCGAACCGCTCGTAGAACTCCTCGATCGTCTTCGGGCGCTCGCCATAGCCCCAGGACAACTCCCCGCTCTTGGCCTCGGGGTTCCACCAGATCCCGCCGAACTCGGAAACGAAAAAGGGCTGCTTGCCGTACGGCTGCGAGATGGGATAGGCGCCGTTCCCGCCCCTGTTCTCGAACGGCTTGCCCTCGCGCAGCCCCGCGTGATTGCCCGCGAACTTCTCGGGGTTCTGCTCGTAATCGTGGCAGTCCCAGATGTCGCTCTCGCCCACGCGATGCGAGTACCCCGACGCATCCAGCACCGGCCGCGAGCCGTCCATCGCCTTCGTGGCCAGAAACATCCCGCGCGTCACGTCATCAAGCACCGTGATCCGATCGTGAAGTCGTTGCCACGTCTCGTTCAGCGGGCACCAGCCGATGATGCACGGGTGTGAGTAATCACGCTCGATGGCCTCAAGCCACTGGGTGATATACGTCGCCCCTGGCAGTTGATGATCGCCTTCCGGCCCCCCGGCGTTGCACCCCCAGTCGGGAAATTCGCCCCAGACGAGGTAGCCGAGCTTGTCCGCCCAGTAGAGGAAACGCTCCTCGAAAACCTTCTGGTGCAGCCGAGCGCCGTTGAACCCCGCGGCCATCGACAGCTCGATGTCACGCTTCAGCGCATCGTCCGTCGGAGCCGTGAGAATCCCGTCGGGGTAATACCCCTGGTCCAGCACAAGCCGCTGGAACACCGTCTTGCCGTTGATCTTCACCGCATCGCCATCAATCGTTACGCTCCGGAGGGCCGCATAGCTGGACACCCGGTCGATCACTTCCCCGCCGCCCTCCAGCAGCTCGATCTCCATGTCGTACAGATGCGGGTCCTGCGGCGACCACAGCCGCCGCTTCTCTTGGGGCACCAACAGATCGACACGCGCCGAGAAATCAGCCAATCCACACTCGGCCATCGCAATCACCTTCCCCGCGTCCTTGAGCGCCGCCCGCAGTTCCAGACCCGATCGCCCGCCGACGATCGGCTGCTCCAGCCGGATCATCCCGTTCCCCACATCGGGCGTGATCCTCGGCCGTTTGAGGTAGCTCTGCCCCACCGGCTCCATCCACACCGTCTGCCAGATGCCCGTGGTCCGCGTGTACAGGCAGCCGTGATTGGCGAAGAGCTGCGACTGTTTTCCGCGCGGCTGAGGCGGACGATGATCGTCGCGCGCCCGTACTACGATGACCGCCCGCTGGCCCGCCTCGGCAACACCGCTGAGGTCGCACGTGATCGGCGTGAACCCCCCGCGATGCCGCGCCACCTCCCGCCCGTTCACCCACACCGTCGCGTCATAATCCACCGCCTGGAAATGCAGCAAGACCCGTTTGCCCTTCCACGCCGCTGGAATGCTCACCTCGCGCCGATACCACACCGCCGCCATGAAATCGCCCTGCCCCACCCCCGACAGCTCCGACTCCGGGCAGAACGGCACGTTGATCTGCCCCCTGAGTGGCCGCTCCCGCACACCACGTTCCAGGCCGCTATCCCCCTGGTCGATCTCGAACTCCCACGGCCCGTTCAGACACAGCCAGTCCTCACGCACGAACTGAGGACGCGGATATTCGCTTCGCATGACTTGCATGACGCTTCCTCTATTCTTTCAAACCCGACACAGAGATCCCTTTAACGATCTGCCGCTGGAACAACAGGAACACCACGATGACGGGAAGCGTGCAGATCACGCTCGCCGCCAGCGTCAAACCATATTCCGTCGCATACGACATCTGGAACAGCGCGATGCCCACCGGAAGCGTGTAGCGATCCACCGAATCCAGAAACACCATCGGCCCAAGGAAATCATTCCACGCGCCGATGAAAGTGAAAATGCCCAGCGTCGCCAGCGCCGGCCACGACAGCGGCAAAATGACGCGCCAGTAAATCCCGAGCCGCGAGCACCCGTCGAGCGCCGCGGCCTCTTCCAGGTCCTTGGGAATGCCTTTGAAAAACTGATGGAGGAGAAAAACGCCGAACGCGTTGGCGCCGGCGGGGATGATCAGCGCCAGCGGCGTGTCAAGCCAGTGCAAACCATTGAGAATGAGGTAAACGGGCACGAGAAGAATCTGCCCCGGCACCATCATGGTGGCGACGATGATGGCGAAGATGTATCTCTTCCCCGGCAGCTCCAGCCGCGAGAGGCCATATGCCGCCAGCGAGTCGATCGTCAGCACCAGCACCGTCACAGAGGACGCGATGAACAGGCTGTTGAACAGCCAGCGGACGATCGGAATCTCTTCGGAGTTGCCGAGGACCTCCCTGAAATTGACGGTCGTCCAGTGCTTCGGGAGCAGGCTCCCGAATTCGAGTATCTCGCGGTCAGGCTTCAGCGCGGTCACGAAGATCAGCACCACCGGCAGCACAAACGCCACCGCCCCTAGCATGACCAAACCCTCCAGTATCCACGTCTTTCGCATGCTATCTTTCCCGCATGATCCTGAACTGCGTGATGGAGAACACCGCGATCACGACGAACAGCAGCCAGCTCATCGCCGCCCCGTATCCCATGCGATAATGGTTGAAAGCGGTCTCATAGACGTACTGCACCAGCACGCGCGTGCTCAGCTCCGGGCCGCCACGGGTGATCAGGAACGTCTGCCCGAACACCTGAAACGAGCCGATCACGTTCATGACGATCACGAACAGGAGCACAGGCCGCAGCAGCGGGAGCGTGATGTGCCAGAAACGCCGCCACCCGGTGGCGCCGTCAATCGAGGCCGCTTCGTAATACTGCTCGGGGATCTGCTCCAGCCCGGCCAGCAGCACGATCGCCGGCCCGCCCACCGTCCACCAGAGCGTCATCAGCACCACCGACGGCATCGCCCAGTGCGCGTCGATCGTCCACGGAATCCGGATCCCCATCTTGCTCAGGTACGCGTTGAAAACCCCGAAGTCCGCGTGGTAGAACCACCGCCAGAGAATCCCCGCCACCGAAATGTTGATCATCATCGGCAGGATGAACGCGGCGCGGTAGATGGCCTGCCGGCGCCGTAGCCCCGACAACGCCACCGATATCGTCAATGCCAGTATGACCGTCAGCGGAACCGCCATGATGACAAACAAAAACGTCGCCCGGAACGCCTTCCAGAAGTACGCGTCACGCATCGCTTCGCCGTAGTTGCCCAGCCCGATCAGCCTCGGCGGCAGCGGCGACAGCATCTCCCACTGCATCAGGCTCAGCACCAGCCCGAACACCAGCGGCAACACCACAAAAGCCACGAAAAGCACCAGGTACGGCAGCACAAATGTGTACCCCGCCAACCGCAACAGCAGTCGCTTCGAGATCATCGCTCCCCACCCCCCTTCCGATACATCCTCCGGTCTCGCTCCAGGATCGTGTTGAGGCGCCGTGTCGCGGCCGCCAGCGATTCCCCAGGTGTCATGCTCAACCGCAACGCGCGCTCGACGGCCACATCGAACTCGGCCTGAAACTCGAATATGAACGGCACGCGAGGCAGATACTGTACATAGGGCAACTGCCTGGCGAACTGGCTCTGCACGCTCATCGCCCGGAATCGGTCCGTGTCGCGGAGGCTCTTGCGCACCGGCACCTGCCCGCCGTCGGCCCAATCCAGACTGTTGTCGGACAGGAAGCAGATGAACCGCCACGCGGCCCGAAGCTCCCGCCCGGCCAGGTCCCTTCGCAAACACAGGCTGTGCGAGTCGCCCCACGTTGCCGCCCGATCGCCCAGGAGCGGCATGGGCGCTCCCGCATAGGGTAGGTTGCCTTGCCGCCTCAGGTCCGACAGCATATACACGCCTTCGAAAACCATCCCCACCTTCCCCTGACGGAAGCCGATCCACGAATCCATGCTTTGCGGCCGTGCGATCAGGTCCTCCTTCATCAGCTCCACGCAGAACTCCAGCGCCCGCACGTTCGCCCCGTCATCCAACGTGCACCGCGACAGGTCCGCCGTGAACATCTCGCCGCCAAACTGCTTCATGATCGCGTACGCGTTGGTCCGCAGCCACGTGAAAATCAGCCCGTACTGGTCGCCCTTTCTCAGCTTCCGAAGAGCATTCACGAACTCCTCCCGATTCGCCGGGGGGCTGGCATTGCCTTCGCCGTCGACGATGCCCGCTTGCCGAAGCAGTTCCTTGTTGTAGTACAGGCCCAGCGGATGAACATCGAGCGGGATGGCCATCTGCCGGCCGTCGAAACACGCATACTCCCACACGTTGGCATCCACATCGGAGGGGTCGATGCCGCCCGAGGCGATCAGGTCATCCAGCGGCCGAAGCAGTTCCGCCCGGTTGAACCGCGGCAGGACGGCGCTGTGCACCACGAAAATCTCAGGAGCTCGTCCCCCCAGGCCCGCCACAAACACCTTGTTGTAGTACGTCCCCCAGTCCATCCGCTGCATCAGCACGTGAATGTCGGGGTTCCTCTCGTTGAATCGCTTCACCAGCGACAGAATGGTTCTGCCATCCGGGCCGGTGAAAACGTTCCAGAACCGGATGGTGACCTGGCTCTGCGCCGACCGGCCGCCGGACCATCCGGACCAGCCCGCCAGCACGCACGCCAGCGCCGCCACCACCACCACGCCCGACGCCGCCATCCATTTCCTCGACATCGCCATCTCCGACCCATCCTGCGCCGCCCATTGATACTGCCACCCGCCTCTCAACGCCAGCCGCCCGCGGCGAGTAGCGTACAGCATGAGACATGCCTTCGCATCGTCGGTCTTCGCCTTGGCCTGCCTCGCGACTTTCCTCGCTTCCGCCGCCCAATCGCCAACCACCCGGATCACCGACCTGACGCCCGACACATGGGCCGCCACGGACTCTCTGGGCCGCTCCCTGCCCACCTTCAACGAAGCCGGCGCAGCCAGAAACGGAAAATACGCCGGGGTCTTCTACTTCATCTGGCTAGGCTCGCATGGCGACGCGCTCTACGACATCACCCGCATCCTCGCCGCCGACCCGCTCAACCCCCAGTTCGGTCCCCCCGGCGCGTTTCATTGGTGGGCCGAGCCGCTGTTCGGCTACTACCGCAGCGATGACCAGTTCGTCATCCGCAAACACGCGCAGATGCTCAGCGATGCCGCCGTCGACGTCATCGTCCTCGATGTCACCAACGCCTTCACCTACGACCAGACCTACCTGACGGTCTGCCGCGTCTTCGATCAGTTGCGCCGTGCCGGCCAGAACACGCCGCAGATCGCTTTCCTGGCCAACACCAGCAGCGCCAAGGTCGTCCAGCGCCTCTACGACACCTTCTATTCCAGAAACCTCTACCCCGATCTCTGGTTCCGATGGCAAGGCAAGCCGCTGCTGCTTTCGCCGCCGGAGGGCTTAAGCCCCCAGGTGAAATCCTTCTTCACCATCCGCCACTCGTGGGCCTGGTCCGATCCCCAAGCCTGGTTCAAGGACGGAAAAGACAAATGGCCCTGGCTGGACCACTACCCCCAGAAGCCCGCCTGGCACGAAAGCCCCGACCGACCCGAACAGATCAGCGTCTGCGCCGCCCAGCACCCCACCTCCAACATCGGCCGCAGCTTTCACGACGGCAAGCAACCCCCGCCCGATCGCACCACCCCCGATCAGGGCCTCTGCTTCGCCGAACAGTGGCGACGCGCGCTTCAGGTCGACCCCCAGTTCGTTTTCATCACCGGCTGGAACGAGTGGGTCGCCCAGCGGTTCATCACCGACGGCGGCCAGCCCTTCCTCGGCCGGACTCTGCCCAAGGGCGGCACCTTCTTCGTCGACCAGTACAACCAGGAATTCAGCCGCGACATCGAACCCATGAAGGCCGGCCACGCCGACGCCTATTACTACCAGATGGTCGCCAACATCCGCCGATACAAGGGCGTTCGACCACTCCCAAAGCCCACCGCACCCAAGACCATCCGCATCGACGGCCTGTTCTCAGACTGGACCGATGTAGGCCCGGAATACCGCGACGCCGACGCCGATACAGCCCACCGCGATCATCCCGGCTGGGGCAAGCTCCGCTACACCGACACCACCGGCCGCAACGATTTCGTCAAGGCCAAGGTCGCCCGCGACGACGCCTTCCTCTACTTCCACGCCGAGACCCAAGCCAACATCACCAACTTCCGCGACCCGAACTGGATGCTCCTCTTCATCGACGCCGACGCCAACCCCAAGACCGGCTGGAACGGCTACGACTGCCTCATCAACCGCCACGTGAACGATTCACAGTCCAGCTCGATCGACCAGTGGAGCGCCGACCCCGACGGCAAGGGCCAATGGACGCCCGCCGGCAAGATCGAGTACCGCGCCGCCGGCAACCGCCTGGAACTGGCGGTCCCACGCACCTCGTTGAGCATCAAGAACGCCGATGCCATCCAATTCGACTTCCACTGGGCCGACAACATCCAGTCTCTTGATGACATCGCCGAGTTCACCCTCCACGGCGACAGCGCGCCCAACGGACGCTTCAACTACCGCTATCGCACAGCCCCGTGATCATCGCTTTCCCTCAGAACACCCCGCCCCCGCCATTCCCATTCACGTCATCAACCCCATCTCCACAAGATAGCGCCCGATCATCTCCTTCTCCTCCGCCACGCACGACCGAAATGGCTCGGCCATCCGACCACTGCAGATCCCCATGCACTCCAGCGCGCATTTTGTCCCCCTGACAATCCACGCCAGCCCCGGCCCCAACGCATAGATCCGATGCAGCAATCTCATCCGCTCGGTCAGCCTCAGGATCGCCGCCCGGTCCTTCGCCATCGCCGCCTCGTATAGCTCAACAAACAGCCGCGGCTCGACATTCCCTCCCGCCGGCACACACCCGTGCGCACCGGCCCCAATCCCCTCCGCCAGCAACGCCTCCATCCCCACCAGCACGCTCCACCCCGCCCGAGGCGCCGCAGCAATGACATCACGCAGGTATCCGATGTCTCCCGAACTGTCTTTGATGCCCGCGACCTGTTCGATCTCCGCCAGCCGCCGAACCGTCTCCACCTCGTACCCCACCTTCGTCAGCACCGGAATGTTGTACAGAAAAACCGGCAACGCCTGCTCAGAAGCAACCCGCCGCACATACGCAAAAAGCTCATCCTGCGCCGGCGGCACATAGTACGGCATCGCCACCACGACCGCCGCCGCCCCCACCTCCGCCGCGTACCGCGCCAACTCGATCGACTCCCCCACATACGTGTCCGTCACCCCCACGAGAACCGGCCTCCGCCCTTTCACCTGCCGGCACGTTCGCTCAACCACTTCTCGGCGCAACCGCGGGCTGACGCCCGACGCCTCCCCCGTCGTCCCGAGCACAAACAACGCATCCACGCCCCCGCCCATCACGTGCTCGATCAATCTCTCCAACCCCGCCACGTCGAGCCTGTCCCGCCCCGCCAACGGCGTCACCAGCGGCGGCACAATCCCACGCAACGGCGACGGCAACCTGCTCCCAGACAACGTCATGGCCTCCGTCCCTTCTCATCAACACCCACACGCTCCACACCCCTGCTTCCTGTTGCGCGCCCACCCCCGCCCACAACCAGCCCCACCAGCAGAATCACCAGCGTCCCGATTACGCTGATCATGAACCCGTGAAATGGGCTGCGCATCGCCACCAGCGACTCCGGCCACCCCTTCTTCGGCGACAGCGTCATCCACAGGATAACCAGTATCCCGATCGTCACCCCCGTCATCGCCGCGGGATTCCCCGCCCGCCGCGAGATCAGCCCCAGCAGAAACAACCCCAGCATCCCGCCGCTGAAAATGCTGGCCATCTCCCACCACACGTCCAGCGCCAGTCTCGCACGCGTCATCGCCAGCGCCACGCCTATCCCCGCCACTCCCCATCCCAGTGTTGCTGTGTAAAGGACCATCATCGACTCGCGTTCCCCCGCGACCGGCCTGACATAACGTTTGTAGATGTCGCACAGCGTCAGCGTCGCCATGCTGTTGAGGTTCGAGTCCATCGACGCCGCGAAAATGCCCGCCACCACCAGCCCCCCCAACCCGGGCAGCAACGCATGCGATATGAAATGTGGAAACACCATGTCGGGCTGCTTCGCCAGATCAAATGGCCCCGCCAGCACATCGGGCCGCGCCATCCACAACGCATACAGCGCTGTCCCGATGAAGAAGAATGCCGCCGCCGTCGGGACATACAACACCGCCGCCAGCCACACGCTCTTGCCCGCCTCGCGGTCATCCCGCGCCGTCATGTACCGCTGCACGTAGCTCTGGTCAATCCCGAAATTGCCGAGGTTGATCACCAGCCCATACACGAACACCACCCAGAACGTCGGCTCCCTCAGCGACGGCCCGAAGCTGCCAAGGCCGAACTTGTGATTCGCGACCGCCACCTTCCAGATTCCCCCCAGCCCCCCTGGCACCATCCAGATCAGCGCAATCAGGCACACGACCGGCCCGGCGACCAGCACCAGGCTCTGCAGCACCCCCGTCCACACCACCGCCTGCATCCCCCCGACCGCCGTGTACGTCGTCATCAGCACCCCCGTCAGCACGATGATCAGTTTGATGTCCCACCCCACCAGCGGGGAAACCGCCAACGCCAGCAGGTAGATGATCGTCCCCATGCGCGCCATCTGCGTCAACAAGAAACAGATGACGGCGTACGTCCGCGCCCACGGCCCGAATCGCCGCTCCAGATGCTCGTACGCCGATACCTCGCCGTTCCGACGGTAGAACGGCACAAACCACCGCACCGCCACCAGCGCCGCGATTGGCGTCGCCAGCGAAAACGCAAACGCGTTCCAGTTGCTCGCGAAGGCCTTGCTCGGATTCGCCAGGAAACTGATGCTGCTGATGTACGACCCGAAGATCGACAGCCCCAGCGCCCATCCCGGCAACGATCGCCCGGCCGCCATGAACTGCGACGTCGTCCCGCTCCGCCCGATGAACCAGCACCCCATCGCCACGATGGCGACCAGGTACGCCACCAGCACCGCGATGTCTATGCCCGGCAGCTTCTCCATCGCAATCACATCCTCCTCAGGGCATCTTCACGACCGAATCCGCCGGCGTCAGCTTGCTCATGTCCCTCTCCCTCATTGAAGGAACACCACAAACACCTGGTTATACACTCCCGTCCCGCGCTTCACCCGCCGCACGTATGCGATCTTCCGACCATCCGGCGAAAACACGCACGCCTCAGGCCGCGGCGATTCCGCATCCGACGACCGCCCCGTCAACCGCGTGCTCCGCCCCGTCGCCACCTCCGTCATGAATACGCTGTTGTCCATCACGTGAGCGATCAAACGCCCGTCCGCCCTCCACGTAAACGCCGACCCCACGTCCCACACATTCCGCGTCACCTGCATCGCCTGCCCACCGACTGGCCCGACCGTCCACAACTGCACCACCCCCTCATCATCCTTCATCAGATACGCGATCCGCGAGCCGTCCGGCGAGCTTCGCAGCCAATGCCTCGGCCCGCTGATCCCCGGATACCGCCCATCCGCCGTGTACGTCAGCCGACGCTGCACCGTCCCCCTCGGCGGACAAGGCCGCCGCGTCGCGCTCCCCTCCAACGCACCATCCCCCGCCGCCGTCACATCCTCCGGTATGTCCACGATGAACACTTCCGAAATGCCCCGGCCATCCGCCCCCACCACTTCGCCCTGAAACGCGATCGCCCGCCGCTGTCGCGCCCCATCCGGCTTCTCATATCCGTTCGTCCCCACCCACGCATCCTCAAACGCCCGCTTGATCTCGTCCGACCCCGCTCTCGGCTCGGCCGTTGTCTTCGTCACCAGCACCGAAAAATACTCGCCATCATGATTCCGCGGATGATCCCTTTTCACACGCACCGGCAACCCCGCCACGCTCACCCCCACATTCCGCAGATCCACATCATTCCCCGGCCTCTGCTTCTCAAACCGCGACAACACATGATCGTTGTATGTGAAACTCACCCACCGCCCGTCCCCGCTGAAAACGTGTACGTGCGTCCCTCCTCGCAGCGCTCCCGGCGTGAATGGCTCCACCAGATCCCTCGCATCCAGGTTCATCACCACCCCGCCGCGCGTTTCATCAACGATCACCCCTTGCCGCCGGTCCGCCCCGTACTGCCAATCCGCCGTCGGATTCTCAGGCCCCAGGATGAACACCACCTTCGCTTCCACCAAGCTGTACGTCGCCACCCCGCAGTGCGCCCCGTTCTTCGACCGATACAGCACCCGCACCTCCCCCGTCTCGACGTTCACTTTTTCAATGCAATCCCCATCGAACACCGCCCCCGCCGCGTCCGACCGCGTGTCGTACACCACCCACTTGCTGTCCGGCGACCATACCCCCACGTTCGTCAGGACATGCCCGTGGGCCGCCGCTGTGACCTGCTTCTCCATCGCCAACATTCCATCCGCACCGCCGCCCCCGTGAAAGCCCCCTCCCCCAGCCCGACCGCTCGCCCGGTTGCAGGTATCCGATGCCTCTTACATCTCCGCCACAACCCCGTCGTACTCCGCATGGAAGCCGATCCAGAACCGCACCATCGTATCCTCCATTTTCAGGCCCAGTGCGCGCCAGCCAATCCCCACACGGATCGAGTACACCGGCCTGCGCACGCCAACACGCTTGAATTGCAGAGCCGGATGGGACGGATTCCGCGCCCACAGCTTGTAGTTCTTTCGGGCCAGACGTTGAACGCGCGCCGGCAACTTGCGAAAGCAGGAAGTGAAGTCTTCGGTGACGTCCGATCTCACAGCCGGTCAAATCCCATTTCCTTCGTCTTGCCGGCCCGATACGCCTGCTCGGCCTTCTCGGCAAGCCGATCCATCTTCCCCTGAGACTCCGCCACCGCCTGATCCCATCGCCCTTCCCACTCCATCTCTTCCAGGAGCTCTTGGGCAAGCTGGTCTTGCAGGTCATCGGGAAGCAACGACGCTTTCTCGATCGCCTTGGCCAGGAGCTTCGTCATCTGCTATCCCTCGTCTACAAAGACCTTACGACCGCCGGAGCACTGTGTCAAGCGTCATCGAACGCTGGAATGCCTTCGCAATCCCCTGCGGCCCATCAGCCCCGTTCGTTGGGTCCCGTTGTTAGACTCCATCCGTCAAATTCCTGCTCACCCTCCCCACCTCTCCGTCTCCGATTGTCTTCACTACACTCTCACCTGCGACCCCGACGTAGCCCTCCTCGGCCTGAGCTACCCCCACGAACAAGACACCGCCTTCGCCGCCGCCCGCGCCTTCACTGCCCCTCTCCCCCCCGCCGCCATGTCCCACCTCCGCCGCCGCGCCCTCGCCGCCATCACCAACAAAGGCCCCTGCTGGTGGAACCCCGCCGGCGTCTGAAACAAACGGCACGCGGACGGTTCTTCGTCCGCTCACCCCTTCCACTCCGTGTGATACCCAATCGGCCTCTTCTTCCGCACCGGCTCCATCATCAACTGCCGAAGCGCGTCAAAAACCACCCTGAACTGCCCGTCGTATTTCCTCTCCATCGCATCGAGCTTGCGCGCCAGTTCCGCATGTGACGCCAGCATCTGCCGCAACCGGACAAACGCCCGCATGATCTCTATGTTCACCCGCACCGCCCGCGGACTACGCAGAACGCTCGACAGCATCGCCACGCCTTGCTCCGTGAACGCGTATGGCAGGTATCGTCGCCCGCCTCGACCCTTTGAGGTCACAATTTGTGACCTCAGACTCTCGTACTCGCGCCTGGCGAGCTGAAACATGAAATCGGACGGGAACCGCGCGATGTTCCGTTTGACGCCCTGCAACAGCACTTTGGTCTGCACGCCATACAGCATGGCCAGATCGACATCAAGCATCACCTTCTGGCCTCGAAGCAGAACAATGCCCCGCTCGATCCGCTCGGCCGGAACAATGGATCAGCCCACAGACTTGCCCCGTTTCCCCATATCTTCCGATGTATACCCATCCCCCCTCCATCCTGCAAGCACGCACAACCCGCCTCCTACGCAACTCCTTCCCCATCTCCCCAGTCTTCCCAAGCGAGGTAGGAATTCGGTGCAGAAAACCTCCCGCCTTGGTCTTCCCGCCCCCCCCCCCCCCCCCCCGTGAAGGGCCGACCCCAACCCCCCCCCCCCCCGTTCGGGGCGGACCCCAGGGCGCCCCTTACTC
>Ga0315278_10002128_pt1 | contig 17566 bp, 11 predicted proteins | sample YL17G06_0_MG_FD_203880 | JGI IMG/M metagenome (GOLD analysis project Ga0315278, IMG submission 203880) | Sediment microbial communities from Yellowstone Lake, YNP, Wyoming, USA - YL17G06_0 | ecosystem: Environmental > Aquatic > Freshwater > Lake > Sediment | place: USA: Wyoming | collected... | reverse complement strand
CAGGAGGGCATGCCTCCCGAGGGGAAACCGTTGACTCTGGAACAGTGCCTTGAATTGGCCCTGAAATTTCAGCCTTTGCTTCAGGCCTCCCAGGCTACCATTGAAGCTCAGAAGGCTAAGGTGGAGCAGGCCTTGGCCGCCTATTATCCCCAGATCAACTTCAACACAACCTACAATACGGCGACGAACAATTTCGTTGCGATCGGGGGAACGGTGGCGGTGGCGAGGAACAATTACAGCTCCACCTTTACGGATATCTTTTCCATGGGAGCCTCCTTGAACCAGTTGATCTACGATTTCGGGCGAACCTCCAACGCCGTAAAGATCAACAGAGAAAACGCCGCGGCCAGCGGGCAGGATCGGGAGACGACCCGCCAGAATGTCGTTTTGAACGTGAAGGTGACGTATTATACCGTTTTGCAGGGTCTGGCCCTAATTCAAGTAGCGGAAGAAACCCTGACCCAGAACCAAAAGAGGCTCGAGCAGGCCAAGGGTTTCTATCAGGCCGGAACCCGATCCAAAATTGACGTCACCAAAGCCGAGGTGGATCTGGCTAATGTTGAGCTGGCGCTGATCCGGGCTAAAAACAACTATCAAGTCGCCCGCGTCACCTTGAACAACGCCATGGGGCTGCGCCAGGGCCTGAATTTCGCCATCGATCGGAATATCGACTTCAAACCCCGGCAGACTCCCTTGGGAGAGATCCTGGAAGCCGCATATGCCCGGCGCCCAGAAATTCTCCAGTTCAAGGCGAGACAGCGCGGTCAGGAGGCGGCGATCGAACTGGCCCGCTCCAGCTACTACCCCGTCCTTTCTGGAAATGCGGGCCATCTCTGGCGCACGAACAAGCTCCCCAACGACCTGATCTGGGACTGGAACTTCGGAGCCACCCTGACCGTCCCCATCTTCAGCGGCTACTCCACGCCCAATCAAATCGCGGAAGCAAAGGCCATCCTGAAAAATTTGGAAGCCCAGGAAGAAAGCCTGCGCCAGAACATCCGCTTGGAAGCGGAGCAGGCTCACCTCAGCCACAAAGAGGCCATTGAGCGCCTCGGCGTAACGGAAAAAACCCTCGGTCAGGCCAGGGAAAACTATGATCTGGCCAGCGGTCGATATCAGGTCGGGGTCGCCCAGCCCTTGGAAGTCACCGACGCTGAGGTCTTGCTGGCCAATGCCCGGGCCAATCACATCCAGGCCCTATATGATTTTAAAGTGGCGGAGGCGCGGATCGACAAGGCGATGGGGTTGAGCCGATAGACACAGGCAGACCGGCGCCCAACAGATGCCATCTGTCTGCGGTGGAGAGGAATTATGAAAAAAGCCAGGACGATTATCATTTTAGTCGTGTTAGTTCTTGTCGGGTTTGGAGCGTTTCGGGCGGCCCAAGTCATTTCGGCCAAAAAGGAAGAGAAAAAAACCGGCCTGGGGCAGATCCCCTTGGTGGATGTGGCGCCGGCCACCCAAGGGCTGATCGAGGAGAGGATTTTGCGCACCGGCGACATCATCCCCCACACCCAGGTTACCATTTACTCCAAGGTGCAGGGCTGGGTTGAGAACATCAACGTCCGGGAAGGGGACCGGGTAATAGAAGGACAAGTCCTGGTTACCCTGGATGTCCGGGAAGCGGAAGCCACCGTGGGCCAAGCCCAGGCCAACCTGGAAGCCGCCAGGGCCCGCCTGCAGCAGGTCAAGGCCACGGCGGAGGAAACCGTTCAAACCCAAATCCAGCAGACCAAGGCGAACCTGGAGCTCGCGGAAGCCGATTTGAGGCGCTTCCAGGAGCTCTATGACAAAAACTTTGTCGCCCGACAGCAGCTCGACGAGGCCCGGACCAAATACAACGTGGCCAAGGCCGTGCACGACCTGGCTTTGAACAGTCTGCGCCAGAAGACCTGGGAGAACGATCTCGCCCTGGCCGAAGCCCAGGTCCGTCAGGCCAAGGCGTCGCTGGATTTGGTCCAAGCCCAACTGCAGAATCTGATTATTCTCTCCCCCATGAACGGGGGCGTCACCAAACGCTACGTCGACCCCGGAACCATGGTCAAGGACACGATCCCCATTCTGACCCTCATGGATCTCGGCGAAATGAAGATGGTCGTCAATGTCATTGAAAAAGAATTCCTCTCTCTCCAGAAAGGCCAGCCGGTGAAAATATCCATCACGGCTTTTCCCGACCGCGTCTTTAATGGGAAGATCGAGGTCATCAACCCCGCCCTGGAGCTCCAATCCCGCACAGCCGAGATCCAGATCTCGATTCCTAACCCGGGGTTTCTGCTGAAGCCCGGAATGTTCGGGAGGGCGGAGATTCTCCTCCGCTCCAACCCCCAGGCGACTCTCGTTCCGATCCAAAGCGTGCTCTCCCAGGTCAATCAGGACTTCGTTTTTGTCCTCCAAGGGGAAAAAGTCAGCCGCCGTCCGGTGCGCAAAGGGGTCGTGCGGGATACGGTCGTCGAAATTCTCCAGGGTTTGAACCCCGGAGAGAAGGTTGTTACGGCCGGACAGGCCACGCTGAAAGACGGGGCCCAAGTTCGCCTTACCCTGGAACCGAAGAAATAGGACCTTGCCATGAGCCTTGCCAAATTCGCCCTGCGCAATCCGATCACCGTTTTGATGGCGGTTTTGGGGTCCCTCATCCTGGGGATCATTTCTTTCTCCAAGCTGCCGGTGGACATGTTCCCGGACATCACTTTCCCGTCCATCACCGTAGCCACTTTTTACCCCGGAGCCAACCCGCAGGACATGGAACGGATGGTCACCTACCCCGTCGAAAAAGCCGTCTCAACGGTGAATGGGGTGAAATACGTGTCCTCCATTTCCCGGCAAGGGGCCTCCCTGGTCACCATTTACTTCAACTGGGGGACCAGTCTCGACAGCGCCCAGTCGGATGTTCTGCAGGCGGTCAACCTGATCCACGGCGATTTGCCCAAGGACGTCCAGTATCCCATTATCCGCAAATTCGACGTTTCCCAGATTTCGGTCATCTTCCTCGCCCTGCTGGGCGGAGGGCTCGACGAAGGGCAGCTTTATGACCTGGCCTACAACGTGGTGGAACCGGAGATCGAACATGTGCGGAATGTCGCCTCCGCCCGGGTGAACGGGGGCAAGGTCCGGGAAATCCAGGTTCATTTCGACCGGCAGCGCCTCCAGGCCTTCAACCTTTCCCCCGAGGCCGTGATCCAGGCCGTCCAGCAGGCCAATTTGATCCTCCCTTCGGGCGATATCAAGGCCGGTCCTTTCGACTACCGTCTCTTTACCGAAACCCAGTTCAGCCTGGTGAAACCCATCGAAAACATCATCGTTTCCAATGTGCGCAACCGGCCGGTCTATATCCGGGACATCGGGGAAGTGCGGGACGATTATCAGGACCAGACCAATATCATCCGGGTGAACGGCCAGCCGGCCGTGGCTCTGGCCGTGCAGAAAACTTCGGGGACCAATACCATCGAGGTCGTAGACGAAGTGCGCAAGGTGCTCCCGAAGGTGCAGAAGATGCTCCCCCCGGGCGTGGTGATGCTTGAACTTTTTGACCAGTCCGTCTACATCCGCAACTCCATTACAAACCTTCAGCACGAGGCGGCCATGGGGGCAGCCCTCGCCATTTTGGTGATCCTGGTTTTTCTCCGCAATCTGCGCAGCACCCTTATCGTTTCCCTCTCCATCCCCATTTCGGTGGTCTGCGCCTTTGTGCTGTTGTACTTTGGCGGCCTCTCGCTGAACGTGTTCACCCTGGGCGGGTTGGCTCTGGGCGTCGGACGGCTTGTGGATGATGCGATCGTCGTTCTGGAAAATATCTTCCGCCACCGCAACGCCGGGGAATCTCCCTACGAGGCTGCCATTAAAGGGTCGGGGGAGGTGGGGCTCGCCGTCCTGGCGTCAACGATCACCACCATTATCGTGTTCCTGCCGGTGGTCTTCATCACCGGGATTGCCAAACTGCTCTTTACCCCTCTGGCCCTGACCGTGGCGTTCTCGCTCATCGCCTCCTATTTTGTCTCCCTGACCGTCATCCCCGTTTTGTCCGCGAAGTATCTGCATCCGGAGGCCGACGAGGTTTTGCCCGCCTCCCCCTCTTGGCTGGACCGGCTCAAGTGGCGGTTCAAGGGCTGGTTTGAACAGATCGACGGCGGGTATCAATCCGTTCTGACCTGGGTCCTATCTCATCGCAAGATCGTGGTTCTGATCGTGACGGCAACCTTTTTCGGCAGTCTCCCCCTGTATCTCTTCATCGGCACCGAGTTCTTTCCCACGATGGATGAAAGCCAGTTTCGGTTCATCGTCCAGCTGCCCGTAGGGACCCGTCTGGAGGAGTCGGTTCAGGTAGCCGCCCGCATGGAAAAGATCGTTCAGGAAACCATCGGGAAGGAGACCAAGGCCATTCAGGTCAATTTCGGCCAGCCCTCCGGCACGGTCTCCGCCATCTGGTCGCAGAACACCGGCCCTCACATGGGCTGGATCCGCGCCCGCCTGGTCCCCCCCGAGGAGCGGACCTTGTCCTCGGACGCCCTCATGGAAAAGCTGCGGCCCAGGCTCCAGCAGGAATTTCCCGGAGTGCGCATCTTCTTCAGCTCGGGAGGGATCGTGCGCATGCTAGTCTCCTTCGGGAACGAAAGCCCCATCGATGTGGAGATCCTCGGGTATGACCTAAAAATATCGGAAAAGCTGGCGGAGGAGGTGGCCGCGATCATCCGCTCCATTCCGGGAGCCAAAGATGTGCGCGTCAGCCGGGAACCCGACTACCCCCAGCAGAACATCGTCATCGACCGGGAGCGGGCCGCCCTTCTCGGGTTGAGCGTCGGCCAGGTGGCCCGGGCAGTGCAGACCTTCATCAACGGCTACGACGCTTCCATCTTTTCCGATCCCCGGACGGGGAATCAATATGATATCAATGTGCGCGCCCGGGAAAGCGACCGGACCTCTCTCGCCGATTTGGGCCAGATCTTCGTCTTCAACCCGCAGGGCCGCCCGATCTCGCTGGACAACATCGCTTCGATCTCCGCCGGGGCGGGACCGATCCAGATCGAACGGAAATACCAGCAGCGCATCATCCATGTCACCGCCAACAATTTCGGCCGGGACCTGGGAAGTGTGGCGGCGGATATCCAGGCTAAGCTCGACAAGCTGCCGCTGCCTCCGAACTTCAAAATCAACCTGAGCGGAGCGGTGGAAAGCCAGCAGGAATCCTTTATCGCCCTCTTGGGCGCTTTCATCCTGGCCATCGTCCTTGTATACATGGTGCTGGCGTCCCAATTTAAATCTCTCCTGGACCCCTTTATCATCATGTTCTCCGTGCCCCTGGGGTTGATCGGCGTCCTCTGGGCTCTGTTCTTAACCGAGACCAACCTCTCCGTCACCTCCTTCATGGGGGTCATCATGATGGCCGGGATTGTGGTGAGCAACGGGATTCTTTTGGTGGACTACACCAACCGCCTGCGGGGGCGGGGGATGGAGCTTCAGGAGGCGGTTATTCTCGGCGGGAGGACCCGCCTGCGCCCCATCCTTATGACGACCCTTTGCACGATCCTGGGGCTCATTCCCATGGCGATCGGCCTCGGCGAAGGTTCGGAGTCCAACGCCCCGATGGCGATTGCGGTCATCGGCGGTCTTTCGATTTCGACGGTCCTGACCTTAATTTTCATCCCGACCCTTTACACCATTTTTGAAACGCGGTTCAAAAGAAAAATCGCTCCGGAAGGAAATGAGAAGGCGTGAAGAAAAAATATCTATTGGGGATCCTTGGCATTCTGCTGATCGCCGGCGTCGCCGGCGGGTACACGTATTTTTACAGGGGCCCGGAAGCCGCGGTAAAATACCGCACCGTAAAAGCGGAACGCGGCGGCCTTTCCGCTTATGTGACGGCCAACGGCACGATCAATCCGGTCATCACCGTCTTGGTCGGGTCCCAGGTCTCCGGCACGATCCAAAAGCTTTACGCCGACTACAATTCCCGGGTGAAAAAGGACCAGCTCATCGCCCAAATCGATCCGGCGATCTTCCAGGCCCAGGTCTCCCAGGCCAAAGCCAAGCTGGAGAACGCCAAGGCGGCCTTCTTGAATGCCCAGGCCGATATTGCCACGGCCAGGGCGAACGTCGAATCCAATAAAGCCAATGTGATGAAAGCCAGGGTTGCGGTAGACGACACCAAGCGCAATTTAGACCGGGCTTTGGAGTTGTTCCGGCGCAATCTCATTTCCGCCAGTGAGCGCGATTCCGCCCAGACCGCCCAGGATTCGGCTCTTGCCCAGCTGGAAGCCGCCCAGGCCCTGCAAAAGGCCAGCGAGGCCCAGTTAGATTCAGCCAAAGCCAAACTGGAAGCGGCCCGAGCCCAAATCAAACAGGCGGAAGCGGAACTCGAGCTGGCTCAGGTGTATTTGGACCACACCAAGATCCTGGCGCCGGTAAACGGGATCGTCATCTCCCGCAACGTCGACGTGGGCCAGACGGTGGCCGCGAGTTTGCAAGCCCCGACCCTTTTTACCATCGCCCAGGACCTTACGGAAATGCAGGTGGACACCAACGTGAGTGAGGCGGACATCGGGCGGGTGGCTATTGGCCAGGAAGGCACCTTTACGGTGGATGCCTTTCCCAACCTGACCTTCCGGGGGAAAGTTACCGATATTCGAAATGCCCCCATAACCGTCCAAAACGTCGTCACCTATGATGTGGTGATCCAGGTAAAAAATCCGGAACTGAAACTGAGGCCGGGGATGACGGCCAACGCCTCTATCCTGGTGGCAGAGAGAGAGAACGTCCTGAAAATTCCCAACTCCGTCCTCCGGTTCCGTCCGGAGTTCGCCAAGAGAGAGGGGGCCGCACCCCCGAAAGGGTCTGCGACTCCTTCCGCCCCCTCGCCTCCCTCCGCCACGGGAGCGCAAATCCTGGAGAGGCTGAAAGCGGAACTCAAGCTGACCCCGGAGCAGCAGGCCGGCATCTCCCGGGTCCTGAAAGACGCCCAGAGCGAGGTCCAGGCCGCGCGAAAAGCCGGGGGCCCCGAGGAAGCGAAAGCCAAATCCAAGGAACTCCGAAGCGCCACCCGGGTTAGGATTCGTTCGCTCCTGACGGAAGAACAGAAGAAGAAATACGATCAGATGGACCAAAGGCCTGAAAGTTCGGAGGCTCCGGCCCCGGGATACAAAATCTGGATTCCCACCCCGGAGGGGAAACCCGTCCCGGTGGATATCACCACGGGGATATCGGACGGGTCCTACACGGAGGTGACCTCCGGGGCCTTGAAAGATGGGCAGGAAGTGATTATCGAAGTGGCGGGCGGGAACAATAAGGGCGGGGCCTCTTCCCAAACGCCCCAGCCTTCCATGAGAGGCATCCGGTAAAAAGACATTCACCACAGAGATCACAGAGGGCACAGAGAAACAAAGAAATTTTGGTCTTAACAATTTCAAAATTTTGTTAAGATTTATTTAATTTTAGGCACTTTAGCGCATTTTAGGCACTTTTTTATGTCCGAACTAATTCGCGTCGAACATCTGACCAAAACCTACTACCTGGGGGAGGTGCAGGTGCCGGCTCTCAAGGGGGTGGACCTGACCATCCCGGCTGGAGAGTGCATAGCCATCATGGGAGCTTCGGGATCGGGAAAATCCACCTTCATGAACATTTTGGGTTGCCTGGACCGTCCTACCCAGGGGAAATACTTCCTGGAGGGAAAGGATGTTTCCGGGCTGAGCCGGGACGAACTGGCTCAAATCCGCAACCAGAAGATCGGTTTTGTCTTTCAAAATTTCAACCTCCTGGGGCGGACCACCGCCCTGGAGAATGTCGAGCTTCCCCTTTACTACCGCCACAATCATTCCTCGCGGGACAGGCGCCGGGCCGCCAGGGAAGCCCTGAAAACGGTGGGCCTTCGAGACCGGGAGCATCATCTGCCCAGCCAGCTTTCCGGAGGCCAACAGCAGCGCGTGGCCATTGCCCGGGCTCTTGTGAATCAGCCTTCGCTCATTCTTGCCGACGAACCCACGGGCAACCTGGACACCCGCACCAGCCTGGAGATCCTGGACATTTTTCAGAGGCTCAACCGGGAGTCCCTCATCACCATCATCCTGGTGACCCATGAACCGGACATCGCCCGCTACGCCGGCCGGCATGTCGTCTTTCGGGATGGAAAAGTGATTCAAGACGAGAGGATTCAGCCCCGCCAGGCGGCTGACGATCTGGCCCGGCTTCCCATACTCGCCGAAGGGGAACTCTCATGATTTTTTTCATGCCCTTGCGAATTGCCTTCAAAGCCTTGGGGCGCAACAAAATGCGCTCCAGCCTGACCATGTTGGGAATTATTGTCGGGGTGGGCGCCGTGATCGCCATGATCGCCATCGGCTCCGGAGCGAAAGCGCGGATCCAGGAACAGATTGCCTCCATGGGCTCCAACCTGTTGATCATCCTCTCCGGAAGCGCGACCAGCGGAGGAATCCGTTGGGGCCACGGATCGGTTCCCACCCTCACCGTGGAGGACGCCAAGGCGATGGGCAACGAGCTGTCCGCGGTGAAATACGCGGCCCCCGTCCTCCAGGGTGTCACCCAGGTGGTATTCGGAAACCAGAACTGGTCCACCATCACCTTTGCCACCACCCCCGAGGCTCTGCTCATAAGAGATTGGCCGGTGGTGAGAGGAAGGCCCATGACTCAGGCCGAGGTGGATGGGGCGGCAAAGGTCTGCCTGTTGGGACAGACCGTGGCGGAAAATTTATTTGGTGAGATGGACCCGGTGGGGCAAGTGGTCCGCGTGAAAAAGTTCCCCTTCACGGTGGTGGGGGTTCTGTCCAACAAAGGCCAGACGACCTGGGGTCAGGACCAGGACGATGTCGTTTACGTGCCCCTGACGACCGGTCAGCGGCTTCTCTTCGGCTCCCAATTCCCCGGCATGGTTCGTTCCATCAGCGTTCAGGCCATCGGCCCGGATAGCATGAGATTGGCCGAAGAACAGATCACCCAGCTGCTCCGGCAGCGGCACCGCCTGCGGGCCAGCCAAGAGAACGACTTCTTCGTCCGCAACCTGACCGAAGCCTTTTCCGCCGCGGAAGAATCGGCCCGGGTCATGTCCATCCTCCTGGGAGCCATTGCTTCCATCTCTCTCCTCGTGGGCGGAATCGGGATCATGAACATCATGCTGGTTTCGGTGACCGAAAGAACGCGGGAGATTGGCATCCGCATGGCGGTGGGAGCCCGCGGGAGGGATATTCTCTATCAGTTTTTGGTGGAGGCCTTAGTGCTGAGTCTGGTCGGCGGGGTGATCGGAATCATCTTGGGAATCACCGCTTCCCAGTTGATTTCCCAATTCTTCAAATGGCCCACCCTCATTTCCGCTTCGGCCATTCTTCTTTCCTTCTTCTTCGCAGGAGGGGTGGGGGTCTTTTTTGGCTTTTATCCGGCGCGCAAAGCCTCGAGTCTGGACCCCATCGAGGCCCTGCGGTACGAGTGATCCCCGTTCTTCGCCGGGCGGAAAGAACCGCTCGCCCGGCGGCGATTTTGTTCTATTTTTCGGCGGTCAGGGCGTATCCTTTCCGAGGTCGGAGAGGGTCTTCTCCACGGAATCCATCAGCGTCCAGAACTGCGCCACCGTTTGCTGCAGGGCCTCCGCCGCTTTTTTGCGTTCGGCGATCTCGCGCTGCAGCTGCTCTTTCACCTGTTGCAGCTCCCCCGACCTGCCGGCCAGTTGGCCTTCCAGGTCTGCTTGGTTCCTTTGAAATTCCTCGGCCGCTTTTCCGGCCTCCGCTTCAACCTGGCGGCGGGCATTCATTTCCTGTTGCAGCTGCTCCTGAAGCCGTTGGAGCTCGGCCATCCGCCCCGCCAGCTGGTCTTCGAATTCGGAGCGGCGCTTCCGGAATTCCTCCGAGGCCCCCTGGTATTCCTCCTCCACCCGTTTCCGTTCGGCGGTCTCCTGTTGCCATTGCTCGCCGATTTTTTGCAGTTGCGCCGCCTGCCCGGCAAGCTGGCTTTCGAGGTCGCTCCGGATTTTCTTGAACTCCTCCATCGCCCCCTGATACTCGCCCGCCACGCGCCTGTTTTCATCCTCTTCCCGCCGGAGTTTTTCCTGCAGCCCTTGCAGTTCGCTTCCCCGCGTGGAAAGTTGTCCCTCCAAATCCGCCCGGATCCGCTGCCATTCCTCCCTCGTCCGCTGCAACTCTTCTTCCGCTCTGCGGCGCAAGGAAGACTCCTGCTGAAACTGTTCGCCGACTCGCTGGATTTCCGCCAGCCGCTCCGTTACCTGCGCTTGCAGACTCGCCCGCAGCTGGTTCCATTCTTCCGCGGCGCCGCGGGATTCTTCCTCGATTCTCCTCCGGGATGCGGTCTCCCCCTGAAGCTGGGTGCTTACCCGCTCCAGTTCCGAGGTTCGCGCAAAAACCAGCTCTTCCAGGTTGGTCCGGTATTTTTTCGCCTCTTCTTCGGCCCGCTTTTTCTCGGTAACTTCCCACAAAACGCCCAAAATCCCCGCCGCCTGGCCCTCTTCATCCTTCAGGGGAACCCGTACGATCTGGACGATGACCTCCTGGCCCCCCAGCCACAGGGTTTCCTCGGTTTCTCCCGCTTTTCCGGATTCGATGATCTGTTTTTCCAAGGCCCCTGTTTTTTTTGCGTATTCTTCCGGGAACAAATGAGAATCCTGCTTACCCGCAATCTCTTCGGCTTGAATCTGGAGGTCCCGGGCGTAGAGGTCATTGCACAAAAGGTAATGCGAGTCCCGGTCTTTGACAAAAATTCTCTGCGGGAGGTTGTGAAATACATCCCGGTACCGCTTCAAAGCCATCCGATTCTGGAGTTCGGAGGATTTGAGCTCCACAAACTGCTGGCTCATATCCGCCAATTCTTTGACAAAATTCCCTAAGAGTTTGAACTTCTCGATGCTGTTGTCTTCTTTCATTAAGATCCTCCCGGTATCGGTTCAAAGGTTTTCAATCTGGGGAAACCGGTCCTCCCTCGCCGCTGGCGGAAAAGAGGGGGAAACATTCTTATATTAATTTTATCACTCCTGGATTTCCTGTAAAGGGTATCGCTCCCAAAAGATTTCCCGCTGTGGTCTTAGATGGTTCTTTCCAGGGCGGCTCTCCGCTTCTGCGCGTAATCCCCGATTCTCTTCTGTTCCTCCGACTGGAGCTTGACGAATTTCACTCCCATCCCCCGGCGCAGGTGCTTTTTATCCTGCCCGTACTGGTTGGTCCAGATCACCTTCCCTTGAACCATCAGCGGTTCCCGGCCATCGTTCAGATGCAGTTTCAGGGCAAAGAGATCCCCTAATTCCATCGGGTTGGGGGTGCGCACAAAGGCCGTTCCTATGCCGTTTGCCTCCGCCATCCCGAAATTTTCCTCCTCAAACTCCACTCGGACCTTCTCCCCGCCTCCGTTTGCCTTGAGACTCCCGTCCTCCTCAAGGAGGAAGAGCACGCCTTCCAGACCATCGCCGTCTTCCACGGGCTCCATTTCCGCGGCTCCCTCGCAGTTGGCAGGTTCGGAGGCCTTTTCTCCGGGAAGCAGTTTGATAATGTGGCCGTCGATCCGCTGGCGTTCGTTCTCCGAAAGGCTCAGAAGCTGGGAAAGGATGTCATCCAGGTACTTTTCATAGTTTTTCTGGAAGTTGGAGGCCTTTTGGACTTCCTCCTGCAGGCGCCCTTGCTCCTGAGCGATAGAAAGTTGGTGGGTAAAAATGGAGAGGAACTCCAGGTCTTTCGACTGGAAACGCCGGCTTCCATCAAGGAGCGCGACGCTCAGAACGCGGGTCGGTGTCTCTCGATCCGGCAAAGGGATGCTTATGAGGGAAATAATTTTTCGGTCCCGTTCTCCAAATTTGAAAAACTCGGAAAATTCTTTGGCCTCCCGCAGAAGGTACGTCTTGTTCTGCTTGACCGCTCTCCGGGCCACTTCCTTTTCCTCTAAAACCCCCAACTGTTCGTACTGCGGATTTTCGGAAAAAGAATACTGGGCGTTCAGAACCCCGTTGCCGGCGTCGACCGTAAAGATCGAAGAGCGATGCGCCAGGAGACAGTGCCGAGATTCCCTCGCCACATGTTCCAGAAGGAGGTTGAAATCCTTGTTCTCTTTGACCAATATCGTCATTCGCAGGAAAGCGGATTCCAACCGTTCAAAATCCCGAACCGGTTTTCCTTCCAGCCCGCCTTCCCTTTTTACCGTCTGCCCGATGATCTTGCCCCAGACCATATGTTCGAATCCCCGGCTGAGAAATTCCCTCTTCCCGAAAACCTTCGAGGGCTGCCATTTATATAATTAGGAACTCCTACCTACCTTGAGAAAGTTGATTTGCAACGAGTGTGCCAAGAAGAATATTATTATAAGTCGTTAATATAACTATTTTAATTGGCAAGCACAAAATCTTGTCCTGGTTTTCTCATGCCATTCTTAACTGTTGGGTCATTTTTTTGACCCCATCCCACTTCGGCAGTCTAACGTTCCTAAAATATATCGGCATGGGGAAAACGAAAACTAAAAGAAAAGGAAAGATTTTTTCTTCCCGAAAGCATAGATTGATGATCTCATAAAAAATTCAAAAATGAGTCATTGCGAGCGAAACGAAGCAGTCTTATATTTTCTAACTCATGGATTTCATGGGTGCTTCGTCGATAGGCTCCTCGCAATGACGCGACTTCGGACTTTTTACAAAGCCATCAAAATTGAAAATGAGGAAAACCCTGGCGGCAAGTTGGAAACAGCGGGGATGGCGGGAAATGAAGCCCGGCTGGGAAAAATTCCTAATGCGTCACCTGGCTTTGGCATTCTTCTTTCATGGGACCGGCAGACCTTAGATCCTTGATCTGTTGGATGAGGCTTTTGATCTTGATGTTATAATTGCGCCGCTCAAAGGATTTGCTGATAATGGCAATGATGTCGGCCACGTTGAAGGGCTTGGAGATGAAATCCCCGGCTCCGTAGCGGATGGCTTCCTGAGCATTGGTCAGGGTGCCGTATCCGGTAATGACGATGACCTCCACATCCGCCCGCACCTTTTTTATCTCCCGCAGAACATCGATTCCCGAAAGCCCCGGCATGCGCAAATCGAGCGTCACCAGGTCGATATTTTCATCCTGGATGACTTGAAGGGCCTCATCCCCGTTGGTGGCCGTGTAGATTTCATAAATGGGTTTGAGAATCATCCGCAGCGATTCCCGGGGACCGACTTCATCATCCACGATCAATATACTGCCTTTTTGTGCCATATTGATCTCCTGTTCGTAAAAAACGAGTCCGGCAATTTGAATCAACAATGGTATTAAGCAATTTTTGTGCCCTTAGAAATATTCCCCCGGTTGAAAGAATGAAACTCCTAACTCAATAGATTTTATGCAAAAACCGTGGGGCGTTTCTCCCGCAAGGTCGCTTAAAATCCTCCGCCGGCGCTTGGCGGGGTCAAATGGGTGACATTTCATGAATAAGGTTCGACACTTTTTGTCAACAACTTTAATGGGATTTCATTTCTTTGGGGAGACCTCGGCCAAAGCAGCTTTTCGGGGAGCAGCAACCCACAGAAATAGGGTGGAAAAAACAAGGCTGACTATGCAGAAAGCAAAGGCAAATTTGTAGCTTCCGGAAATATCGAACAAATAACCCCCCAACCAGGGACCGAGGACGCCTCCCACGCCCATCCCCCCCAGCAAGAGACCGCCTACCGTTCCAAAATGCCTTCCGTGAAAAAGATCCGCGGATGCGGCATAGGTTACGGGGGTCGCCAAGCCTCCCCCATACCCAAAAAGGACGGCAAACGCGTAGAGGAGCCAAACGTGCGAGTTTTCATTGACCCCCAGGAGCGCCGCCAAGCCCGTGACCGAGAGGCAAGTTGCCAGGGTGTGGGTTTTTTCCCTGCCCAACCAGTCCGACAGAAATGCCGACAACTGCCCGAAAAAAATCATGATCCCCAGAAGCGCAAAAATCGAAGCGCTGAAAGCGCTGCTGAATCCCTTGTCCTGCAGAAATCTCACCTGGTGAGCCATGACCATATATCCCGCAATTCCCCAGTAAAGGGCGTAAGAGGCAACCAAAAACCAGAGTTGTCGTGTTTGCAGGACCTCCTTCAACCCTCCTCCCAAAGGAGGTGCGCATCTCCCTCCCTTCTTTTCCCCCCGGGATTGCGGTTGAAGCGATTGGAAATCCTCGGCCCCATAAGCCGTCAGGCCTTTGTCCTGGGGCCGGTAGAAAAAGAGCCAAAAGAGCAACGGCAGAAGAGTGGCCATTAGAATGAAGGATAATGCCAGAAAGGCATGGCGCCAGCCCAAATTCCGGATGGTGAATTCCACAAAAATGGAGTAAACAAAACTCAGTCCGCCGCCCATCTGACCCAAACCCAAAACCAAGCCCCGCCTTTTTGTAAACCAATTCATGAGCGCCGGCGCGAAAATTGGCCAGCCGCTGAAGGCGCTCCCGATGGACATCAGGAACCCAAAAAGAAAATAGAAATGCCAAAGACGGGTGGCAAAGGCGCATCCCGCCGTCGCCAGCCCCAAGATAACAATCCCCCCGGGGATGAGGACTCGTGGGCGCCAGCGGTCAGCCAACCCCCCGGCAAGCGGAGCCAGGAAGCCATAAATTAAGATGTTGAGAGACATCATCATCGCGATGTCCCCCCGGCTCCAGTGAAATTCCTCCAGAATGGGGGAGAAAAAGACCGCAAAAGAATGGCGGATGCCATAGATGAGAATCATACTGAGGATACAGATGGCAACCAGATACCATCCGTAAAAAATATGCGAAGTTCGGCTCATTTCTCCTGCTTTCAAATCTTTGGAAATTTCATCGTGCAGATTTTCTATCCTAATCCGTTTCCTGGGCGCGGGTCAACGAAAGAAAGCATGGGCGCTTTCCTTTCTTGACCCCCGCTTTTTTCTGTGTTAGATATCGATTTCATCGGAATTTTTTGGTACCCTGAAAAGGGAGGTTGGATGCGCCCTGTCCGCACCCGAACCTTCTTATCTCTTTTTTCAAGGAGCTTCCATGACATCTCGAGAAAGGGTCCTCACGGCCCTAAGGGGGAAGCAGCCGGACCGCGTCCCCTGGGTCGAAAGCAGCATCCATAACATCCTCGTCGAAAAACTCCTGAAACGAACGGATTTTGAAAAGGCCACGGTGACGCAGCTCTTTGCCCTGCCCGGCGCAAGGTTCTCCCCGGCGGTCTTTGAGGTCTTGGCTGTCGATAACACGAATTTCAGCATCGCTCCTCCCCGCTACGTGAAAAGCCAAAGCTTCGAGGGCATGGACATCATTCTCGACGGCCTCATCAAGGAGGAAAAGGATCTGGAGAAAATCGTTCTGCCGAACCCCGAGGACGACGCCTTTTACCAGCCCGCCCGCGATTTTGTGGCCCGTTATCGAGATAGCAATCGCGCGCTGGGGGTCACCACCCGCATCGGGGTCAGCAACACGTATTTAAGCATGGGAATCGAGCACTTCAGCCTGCAGCTGTATGACAACCCGGAGTTCGTCTTCCGGATCCTGGATCTCTTCGTGAGCTGGGCGGAAAAGGCGATCCCCAAGATCAACGAATTAGGATTCGATTTCCTGATCGTTCCCGAGGATCTGGCCTGGAAACAGGGCCCCATGTTTTCCCCCAAAATCTTCCGGGAACACTTCCTGCCCCGGATGAAGCGGGTCGCCGAAAAGATCCGGATTCCCTGGATCTATCACAGCGATGGGAATCTAATGCCTATCCTTGACGACCTCTTAACCCTGGGGATGAACGGCCTGGCGAATATCGAGCCGAATGCCATGGACATCCTGGAGCTGAAAAAGAAGTACGGAACCCGGATCTGCCTGGTCGGGAACATCGACCTTCACTACACCCTGACCCAGGGAACGCCGGATGAAACCGAGGCGGAAGTGAAAAAACGCATTGAAGAAATCGGGCCCGGAGGCGGGTACATCCTGGCCAGTTCCAACAGCCTGACGCCCTATTGCAAACCCGAAAACGTCCTGGCTATGAACCGGGCCCTGCTAAAATACGGATTTTACCCAAACCGTTAAAAATGGAGGTTTCCGTGAAGAAACAGATCCCCTTTTTCTTGATGACGATTCTATTGGCGTTTTTGCTTGTCCTGCCCGCCTTCGTTCCCAAAGCCCAAGCCCAGGCAGGAAAAGAGTTCCGCTTATGCCACAATGCCAATCTCGATTCCGCAACCGATAAGGCCTCCCACAAGTTCGCCGAATGGGTCGAGAAGAAAACCGGGGGAAAGGCCAAAGTCACCATCTACCCCCGCAATCAATTAGGCGGAAACCGGGAGCTGCTCGAACAGGTCAAGATGGGTTCCTTGGACATGACGCTCATGGGGCTGGGGACCCTGGGGTACATGGTGGAAGAATATAATTTCATGCAGATCCCCTTTGCCTTCCGCAGCCAGGAGCACATCCACAAGGTTCTGGACAGCGAAATCGGGAAAACCATCGAGAAGAACGTGGCCGCCAAAGGGTTTTTCCTCCTCAACCAGAAATGGGATCGCTTGCCCAGGCATATTGCGGGGAAAAAGCCGATCTATAAGATCGAAGACCTGAAGAACCTGAAGATTCGAGAAGGCACGCCCGCCTTCCACGAAGGGATGAAGCTTCTGGGCGCCTCGCCGGTCAAAATCGATTTAAACGAAATGTTCATCGCCCTGCAGCAAGGGATTGTCGATGCGGTCGAACTGCCTCTGGATTATATTTACGATTACAGTATTCATGAGGCGGCGAAATTTCTCTCCCTGACCTATCATACGTACGGCACCCAGTTCATCGCCATGAATAAAAAAAGCTTCGAGTCTCTTCCCCCGGACGTCCAAAAAGCCCTTCTGGAAGCTGCGGCGGAGGGCGCCGACTTTAACAACAAACTGACCTGGGGTCAGGAAGACGACTACATGAAGAAAATTGAAAAGGCCGGGGTCAAGATCAACAGACCGGAGTACAGCCAGTTCCCGAAAGCTCTCGAAACCCACCTCGAGGTTCTGGAAAAGAAATGGCCGGCCTGCAAGGGTCTCTTCGGGAAAATTCAGGCTGTAAAGTAGGGAGATCGTATCCGTTTCGAGTTTTAAAAAAATGGCGGTAACGCCTCTGTTTGGGCCCGGGGGCCAGACCGGAACGCGCCGGAAGCATTGGTTGGGGGGCCCCTTGGCCACGAGGATAAGAGCTCGTTTCCTCCGGAGGAGGCGGGGGGTATCTTCCCCGACCCATCCACGAAAAAATAAGCGCCTTATGATTCCAATCCCGCCTTTGGCGGGACCCCGGGCCCTGGAATCCCTTGGCCCTGGTGACACACCTTTCTTCAAAGAACTAAAGTGTTACGGAAAATCGAGAAATAACGAAGATGGAAAAGAATCATCTCCAATTTAGTTGGTCATTCAGACCCGTCTCCTTGTTGCCCGGGCAAGAAAGCAGGCGCCGAAGACAAAAAGGGCCGGGAGAACCCTTCCCAGTTCCCCCCTCTTTGTTTCCGCAAAGAGACGCGGGGGGAAAGGGATACCTGGGCTGAAACGGCGGAAGCCCGCATCGGGAAAAAAGGGATCACCGCCTTTTTTGGCGAGGCGAATGCTTTTTTGCCCGGGCATGGAGCCATTTGGCCATAGGGAATCTTCTCTATTCGCAGAACCAA
>Ga0315278_10002127_pt1 | contig 17571 bp, 7 predicted proteins | sample YL17G06_0_MG_FD_203880 | JGI IMG/M metagenome (GOLD analysis project Ga0315278, IMG submission 203880) | Sediment microbial communities from Yellowstone Lake, YNP, Wyoming, USA - YL17G06_0 | ecosystem: Environmental > Aquatic > Freshwater > Lake > Sediment | place: USA: Wyoming | collected... | reverse complement strand
GAAGAAAGCCTTTGAAGACCGGCTCGAAACGCCTGAATTCCGCCCCATTGCCTCACTTGTCCAGGCGGTTTACAAGGGCGCGATTGAGAATAAAATGGTGCGCGTGGAGGCAAAACTCGAGATTGACACGTTTGCGCTGCCCAGGGACAGGATAGAAATCGTCCTGCCTTTTCAGAATATCTCCCTTGAAAGCGCCGGCATTGAAGGAGCCTCCGCTTCCCTCGTACCCATAGAGCATTCGTCCTTTATTCGCCTTATCCTCCTGGGCGGGGGAAAACGAACAGTCAACCTTCGACTCGCCCTTCCCCTTGTCACAGAGGGCGGCACAACCCGCCTTGAATGCGATCTTCCCCGCGCGGCCGCCTCCTCCATGGACCTGAAAATCCCGGAAGAAGTTATACTTGTCCCTCTCCCCGGCAGCACGCCTGCATCTATCTCGAAGGAGGAGGGCGGCTATAATCTCCGCCTTTCTCCCGGCTCCTCGGGCCATATCCTCCTGGCCTTTCGTCCCCGGATGGAAAAAACGGGCGCAGCCGCATTGTCGCGCTTCACCGTTAATCAGAACCTGAACTTTATTGTGTCTCCCCAAAGCATCGCAGCCAAGATCAAAATGGAAGTGCATATCCTGACGGGCGAAATGTCCACCCTCTTGATACAGATTCCCCAAGGATCAGAACTTCGGGATATCTCGGGTCCGTTTGTCAAGGATTGGTCTATTCCCGATGCAGAAGGGAAGTGCGCCATCTCCCTTGTTCAAAAGATGAACGAGGATTTCTCGATTCAATTGAATGTTCTTCTGAAAGTCTCCGCCATGGATAAAAGCCTGGGCATACCCGCATTTCATGCGTCTGAGGCTGTTGCAGAAACAGGACTGATCCTTCTCCGTCCCTCATCCGAACTCTCTCTCTGGGTGGAGGAAAGGAGCGGACTCGAACCGTGGCCCGTGTCTGGCGAACAGGATCTCTCCATCATGGCTTATCAGTTTGAGCAGCCGCAATGGTCGTTAAAGATCTCGAAAGAGTTTATTCCTCCGCGCTTTCGCTCCGAGTCTCTTGTCCTTTATGAAGTGACGGAAAAATTCGCTCGGATTAAATCCCGTCATCGTATCACCCTGAGCGGCCGCGGGATTTTTGATCTCTCTCTTATGATCCCCGACGGTTACGAGTTGCGTGAGGCCGGCCCTTCAGCCCTGGTCTCGGGATTCCGGAAGCAAGGACGCCGCGTGGAAGTCAATTTCCGCGGCGAACAGCGCGCTCCTGTGGAACTTGAGCTCTCCCTCCAGCGCGAACGCTTGCCCGAGGAAAAAACCGTTTCTCTCGAACCGATTAAGGTGCTTTCCGCAGAGGAGGATACCGGCAGCCTGATTCTTGCCACGCCGCTGGCTTTGGCAGCTACGGAAGTCAAGGCGCAGAATCTTGAAACAATAGATGTGCGAACCCTCCTTGATCAGATCCGGGGTTTTCTATCCCAGGACAGCATCCCGGTCCTTGCTTACAGGTATGTGCTGCCGGAGTTTCAGGCTGTGGCATCCATTGAGCGCCAGCGCACACGCGTGAGCTGCCAGACTTCCCGCCTGATTTCCATCATGCCCTCCCTGATGCGCGTGGAAGCCACGCTGGATTATAATGTGGAATTTTCCGCAACAGACGTTTTCCAGCTCCAGCTTCCCGTTTCCGTGGGCGAGGATGTGCGTTTCCAGGGCGCGGACATCAAGGAAAAATTTCACACAGCCTTGAAGACTGGGAAAGTCTCTGATGACGATTTGACCAGCTGGACCATCCGGCTCCAGCGACGCATTATAGGGCCTTATAAGCTCGTGGTCTCTTTTGATGTGCCGATCTCGGGCGCGGATTCAGGCAAGGCATCCCTGGTTTCCGTGCCTCCTGTCCGTGCTGCAGGCGTCAGCCGCGAAATCGGTTTTATCGCAGTATCCAGGGGCGAGAACCTGGAGGTGCGTGTTTCGGAAGCGAAAGGACTGGAGCCGCGGGATATCAGAGAACTCCCCTCGAGCCTCGCTTCCGCATTTCTCGGTTTCAGGTATTTCGATCCTCTCAAGCACTCCCTGAAGCTCGAACTGGTGCGGCATGAACTCGAGACAGTTCTCGGCGCCCTTATCCGCAGGGTGCACATTGAGAGCGTGCTGAACGACCAGGGCGAAGTGGTGCATGAGGCAATGTTCGAGGTGCAGAATAACAGGGAGCAATATTTGGAAATGGCATTGCCCGCCAATATGCAAATCTGGTCCGCGTTTGTCCGCGGGGTTCCAGTGCGGCCCATTACGCGCCAGGCGGACGGCGCGCGGCTTATTGAACTCACGAAATCCGAAACCCGCGATACAGCCTTCCGCGTGCGCCTGATCCTTCGCGAAAAACTTCCCTCAGGTCCCCTCAAAACAGCGGGATCCCTTGTCTTCAATCCCCCGCGATGCATGAATATCCCCATCCTCAGAACCACGTGGAAGATTTATCTTCCCAGGAATTATCGGTATATTGATTTCGGCGGCACCATGCGGCTGGAAAAGGGGATGAAAATCCCCTGGATCGAGCCTGCTGCTGAAAAACTCCTGAATGATATTCCCGCCAGGATTGCAGGCGGCGTGGCAGGCCCCACCATCAATGCCCCTGTGTCCCAGGCAGGAGTGGATTACAGCCAGGGTGAGACAGAAGAGGAAAAACGCGCCCGGCTTCAGGGCGAAGCGCTTGAGATCCCCATTGTGCGGGAAGGCGTGCAGTTTGTTTTCAGCAAACTCAGCGATGTGGGAACGATCAAGGTGTCTTATTGGAAGAAAAAACCCCTGGTCCTGTTCCAGGGCGCAGTGGCGCTTATTGTGTTCCTGTTCCTCTTCTCCCTCATGCGGAAGGGAAAGCGACCAGGCTTGGGATTCCTTGCAGCATTGATTTTCTTTATCCTCGCCAGCCTTACTTCCGGGTTCGCCGGACGGATCTTTGCCACTGCTTTCGCAGCATCCGCTGTGGCTTTCGGTATTTCTCTTCTTGTCTTTTTGATAAAAAAAATTCACCTGAGAGCGCCAATGCCTAAAATGACTCCCCAACCGGCGCCAGGTCCTCCTCCGGATGGTTATCCTCCGGAGCCGCCTTTCATGAATGAAACGCCTCCCTCCACGGGAAAATCTCCTCATGATAAAACGAACACAAAACCCGACCAGGGATAAAGATGGTTTTCTTATGGCGAGGAACATGGAAATAAAGATCGGTTTGAAATCAGACAAGGGAAGAAAACTCCTCCTCTTTCTCCTCCTGGGTCTGGCAGGAACCTGTTTTCTTCTTACTCCTGTGTCCCTGCCTGCCTATGATGATTCCGGCTTTGAAACAAATATTTTCTATATCCCCAGCGAACATATTGCAAAAGCACCGGGATATTCCAGGGAGGGGATGTTCCTTCCCCTGTCAGAGCTCCTCTCCCTTGCGGAAAAGGCTGAGAGCAAGCCGGACAAGCCCCTGGGACATTTGCCTGTGTATTGCACATCGCTCGAACTCAAAGGGGCCCTGAAAAATTCCCTCCGTCTGGAAGGCTTGCTTCATTTTGTTGCGCCTGATGAAGGATGGAGCGCAGCCCTTGTGGACGACGGCTCCTTCCCCTGGTTCTCTCAGGACTTTAAATCTGAGTCGCCTGCTTTCCTCGCCCGTGTGAATGGGAAAACCTTTCTTTATGCCAGGGGTCCAGCAAAGGGGAGTGTATCAATCAAAGCCCTTTTCGACATTCCTTTTGTGAGTTCCCGGGCAAGTCTTTCCTTCGGCGCCTTATACGTCTCCTCCAGAATAGATATTGATCTGGAGAAAAATATCGAGCTATTGCCTTCCGACGGTTCTGCTCAAACCCAGGTTCAGGCTGAGGGGCTTCGCGTTTCCCTTTTCCCGGCAAAGGGAGAGCGTTATGAAATTCTTTTTAAACGGATCGCCTCCCTTGATGCGCCGCCTGCCCTTCAGCTGGAACATCATAGAACAGTTGCATCCCTCGGCGGTGTTGTGAAAATTACTGATGAACTTGTGTTCAAGGATAAATTTTCTCCGGACAGGGGGCTGACGATTCCCCTTCCATCCGGACTCAAACTTTTATCCGTGGAAACTCCCAGCCGCGCCTCGATCCGTATCGAGGCCGATCAAATCGTTGTCTCTCCCCGGGAAAAAACCGAATCCCTTCCCCTGGTTTTTGTCTTTTCACCGGAACTGGATGGGGGCTCTTTCTCGCTCGCGGAATGGAAAATCCCTGCTCAATCTGTTGAATCCAGCCTGAAACTCGATTTCTCTCAAAAAAATATCCCCCTTCCCAAATCGCTCCCTTCCTCCCTTATTCCCATAGAAAGTTCCCAGGAGGAGCGGCGCTTCGTCTGCTGGGGCCCTCTGCCTTCCCTTGAGATTGCCCTTGCCCCGCGTCGTTCCGCGCTTCCGCCTTCGGTAGAGGCTCTTATGAAAATTACGCGCAACGAAGCCTCTATAGATTACACCCTCCTGATAAACCGCCCATCACCAAATGAAATCCTTTTTTCTTCTCCTCCGGATTGGACCCTTACTGAAATGATTGCGGAAAAGGATTCAACCAGGGTGCCTTTTGCCCTGAACCAAAAGGATAAAACCCATTGGCGTCTGAATTGGTCTTTTGCCCTTCCGCCGAAAAAAATCTCATTCACCCTCCATCGCGTGGGAACCTGGGGCGCTCCTCATTCCAAATCGGAAATCCCGCTGCCGGTGGTGTTTTTCGACGGCCCCCGGGCTTCGGATTATGAGATCAGCATCCATTATCCCGAGGGATTGAAAATTTACCCTTTAAGTCTGGGGCAGATCGTCATTCTTCCCGCAGCGGTCAGCGCAGATTCCCAATCAGGCCTGGAGCGGATTTTAAAGCTCAGGTGCGCGGGAAATGACCCCAAAGCACTTCTCTCCATCGAGGGCAGGGATCCGGATGTCAGATCCTCGGTTGTCTCCGTTCTCTCCATAGGCGAGGATCGCACCCTGGTCCGCTCTCTGCTCGGCTTTCAGGTTCGAACCGCTCCCACGCGGAGCTTTCAGTTTATTCTTCCATCCGGAACCGGCTCCGCCATGAAAATAGATGGCTCGGGAATCCGCGACAAAATCCTTCGAAAAACGGACAAAGGCGAAGAGTGGACCATCATCACCCAGAATGATGTCATGGGAAAATATGAACTCATCCTGGAATGGACGCTCGAGACTACGGGTCAGGATCAGCAGATCCTTGCTCCGGAGATTTATGTTAAAAGCGTCACCTCCAGCCAGGGCTTTCTCGTGCTGGAAGGATCGGAAACGCTGAAACTCGCTGTGGAGATGAAAAACCTCGCTGAGGCAGATCCTTCGGATCTCCCAGCCCTCCCCTGGAAAAGCGATAAAAGAATGCTTGCGGTTTATCGTTACGTCGAGCCGCCCTTTCATTTAAGCGTGAAAACGGAAAAATATCAGCCTGACCCGCCGCTCAAGGGTCTTATAAAACAGATGAACCTTATCACCACAGTCTCTCCGGAAGGAAGGCGGTTCACACAGGCTGTGTATTCCCTGGTCCCCATGAGCTCAAGCCAGTTCTTTGAAATCTCCCTCCCGGAACAGGCGAAAGTCTGGGCAGTGCTGGTCAATAATGAGGGCGCCAAACCTGCAACGAGAAAACCCCCGGAAGGCAGGCAGCTCATCATGATCCCCCTGCCCTCCTCCGATACGGGCGCCTTTGAAACAAGTGTCAATATCCTGTATGAGGAAAAGGGAAATCCCCTTCGTGATTCCTCCAGCCTGATTCTCTATTCACCTGATCCCCTGATCCCTGTCAATCAAACTGTCTGGAATTTGAATCTCCCGCCCGGGTTTGAATACCTATCCCATAAAGGCGCATTAACCCTTCCCACAATCCTTCGCCAACCCCTCATTACATTCTTTCGTTCCGCTTATTATCCCAGAAGGGTGGTTCTCCTGGGAGCTTCAACAACAGCCATAATTCTCCTGACATTCATTCCGTTCTTATTCATCTTTTTAATTATAAAATCCTTTGAATTGAAGGGGGCAAAACCCAAGGTTGCGCCCCCCATCCCTGAAAAGGCGCCACCCAAGCCCAAACCCCCCAAACTTGGTTGTTCCATAAGGTTTATTGAACTCCTCATTGTTGTTGCCGTGATTGCCATTCTCGCATCCATTGCAACTCCCAACTTTCTGGAAGCCCAGGTCCGCTCCAAAGTCTCCCGCGTCAAGGCCGACCTGCGCTCCATGGCGACTGCAATTGAGTCTTATTATGTGGACAACAACTCCTATCCTCCGAATGCGGAGATCCTGTGGCAAGGCCCGGTCAAGTATATGACCGCTCCTTTCTCAGATCCTTTTGCGGATGTCAAAGGAACGCCGTTTATTTATGTGCCGGGCGCAGAGGCGGTCCGGAGGATTATTCAAACAGGCATTTTTTCCCCTGAATTCCCACAAACACAGGATTTCTGGCTGGCTTACAGCGTTGGCCCTGACACCGAGGACAATAATGCCACTATTATCTATGACCCGACAAATGGGACGGTCACTCCGGGCGATATTATTCGCATCAAGGACGGCGAACCACAGCACTATGCAGGATATAAATCTATGCGCGAGGAAGAACGGAGGGGAGTTGCCGGACGTCCGGAAACTGCCTCGCTTGCGACCGGGATTTCGTCCTTCTCAGCGCTTGCGCCACAAGAAGCCAGGCCGCCGGGAAGCCCCGCCTTGCAGCCTGCGCCAACACCAGCCCCTCAGTCTCCGCGTGATATAATTATTGGGGATAGATCTGACTTTCTTGAACCCAAAGCGGCTTATTTACGCGAGATTAAGCCAAAATACTTGCGAACAGGCATTCTCTCCCTCTCCATTGAAATCCCCCGCGGCGGAATCCAGAAAAAGATCGAAACCCTGGGCAGGGAATCCCAGCTGGAAATAAGGCTCCTGGAAGAGAACGCATTCCTCCGCCTGCGTTTTCTTGCATGGCTGATCCCCCTTCTTGTGTTATGGGGTGTTTGGATCTTTTCCCGTCGTCATTATAAAATCGTGTTCCTGTTCGGCGCTCTGCTGACGCTCCTTATCCCCCTTCTGAAGACCACACCCTGGGTTGTGTTCTATAATACCGCGTTTATGGGGATTGCCTTGTCCCTTTCCGCGCCGATCCTTTCCATGTTCTATAAGCGTTATACCTTTTCTTCCGCAAACGTAAAAACTGCGCTTCTGGTTTTACTCGGTCTCCTGATCGCTCCCCAGCTGGAGGCGCAAGAGACTTCCACTTCCGGAGACGGGGAGCCTGTTCGGATTGTTGTGCCTTATTCCACGGATCGTTCGCCTCGATCGGAAAAGGACCCCATGGCTTTTATCAGCCGTGAAGATTTCACGCGGCTCTGGAACGAGGCGCATAAGGACATTACAGGCATTGAAAAATACCCTGGATTTCTTGCTGAAGTCTCTCTCGAGGGAAGCCTGTCACCCGAAAGATCGGTCATTGAGGGAGTCCTTTCGATTTCAGCAGCCAATCTGAATGATATTCCCACAACAATCCCTCTCAGACTTTCCCGCATCTCACTGAAATCCTTCGCGTCCTCCAGCCCCGGAGTGTTCCTCGAGTCCGGGCCGGAGGGTCTCCTCCTTAACATGGAAAAACATTGGATGGGCGGGATCAAGGTTCCATTCGAGATGCCCTGCGAAATAAAGGGGTCTTCCGGTAAATTCCGCCTGGAATATCCGGATGCGGCAGCGGGATTCCTGAGAATCTCCTTTCCTTATGCCGTTCTCCATGTGGAATCTTCCCCTGGCTTATCGTTCATCCAGGAAAAGGTGCAGGAAGGCACATCTCTTGCTGGATCCTTGAAGCCCGGGCTCTACGAGATTTCCTGGGATGGGCTTGAGGCAAGAAAGACCGAAACTCCAGTCCCGGACAAAAACAAATGGCGGGCGGAGATCTCAACCAGAATCGAGTGGACATCGCTTTCAGCAGCCCGGGCGTATACATCTCTCAAGATCGAACAATCCGCATCAGCCCGACTTCTCCCTGCGGAAATCCGCTTTTTCAAGGATCCGAAGCTCCTGATCCTCTCCGCACAGGGCGATAAGCTGGAACAAACATCAGTGCAGGACAATGAAATTCTCTTCCGCATTCGCGAGACGGACAAACTGGATATTTCCCTCGAAGCCATGATCCCTGCTCCGCCTGCAGCCAACATTCAAACTCCCATTCTGTGGGATATTGCCGGCCTTCGCGCGCCTGATGGTGTTGAATCCCATTCCACAATTGTGTTTGAAATCTCGGATCAGATTGAAATGCTATCTGTCAAACCCGAGAACCTGGAGCGCAAACCCACGCTTGGGGCAAGATCCGGATTCACAGTTTTGTGTTACGAATCCGGCGCTCCGGCATGGAAAGCTAAGCTGGAATTGAAATCCCTTGTCCCGGTTTTCAACGCTGAGATCCTTGAACTGGCAGCCCCGGGCGATGGGTTCCTCCATCGCGTGATTGCTGTCTCGCTTACGCCGAAGGAGTCAATCATCCAGGAGTGTAGGTTCGCCATTCCCGAAGGTCTCAGGATCACCACCCTTAAAGGCAGTCGGGTGGCTCATTGGGTACAGGCTCCCAAATCGCTCTTTATCGCCTTTGCCCCGCACCTGGAAACGATTGAGCATCTGCGCATGATTGCCGTTTCCGATCTGGACCCCGATTTCCGTGAATTCGATTTCACACCCGTGGATGTGATGGGAGCAGCGGAAAAGAACCGTTCCCTTGCGCTTCTCGTTTCTCCGGACAAAGAAATCACGGAAGCCCAGATTTCCGGCGCCGCTCCGCGCGCGCCGGAGGACAGGTATAAAAATCTGATTCATGACCTCCCCGCAAAACTTACAAGCGATCCTTATACCCTCCGCGCCTACACCCTCGCGAATGCAGATCCCCTTCGTTTCAAGGCCAGTCCGGTTGAAGCCACATCCCTTACCACGATCTATAACCATGTAACCGTTTCCGACGGGCTCCAGTCTCTCGACAGCGTTTTACGCGCAGATCCGCGCAGGGGCAGGCTCAGACAGGTGAGCGCGCTTCTCTATCTCACAAAACCCGACCCCCTCATCCCCTCCCGGCTCCAGGCCCTGGGTCCCGTCAGAGACGTCAGAACAGAAAAAGTCTCCGATCTCATCTGGCGCGTGACAGCGGAACTCATGGCGCCCTATTCGCAAAAGGTGGACGTCCGCTTCCAGCTGGAACAACCCGCAAATACGGATGCCGGAGAAAAACTGAAGCTCTCTGTCCTGATCCCTGATGATAAAAGGGGAGCGCGATCTTTGCTCCTTCTCCGCCGCGCATTTGAAGGCGAACTGACTCTTTCGGAAAGCGCAGGCGCCAGGGTGGTGGATCCTTCCGAACTCCGCCATCCGGACATCGCCCTCATGCCTCTTCCCTCCGACCAGTGCATGGAACTTCTTCTCTCATCCGACACTGCGCCTTCTTTCCTGATCACGCGCCACAAGCGGGAGGAGGCGCTTCGCGCGGTTGTCGAAATCCTCCGCCAGAGAACCATACTCACTCCCGATGGCGTGGAACGAAATGAACTCGAGATCGTTCTCCAGAATAAATCCGAGCAGTTCCTCAAAATCGCCCTTCCTTATCCAAAGTCCCAGGTTTCCGTTTATGAAGTCCAGGTGGCAAGCCGTGTGGTCAAGACCACCTTTACCCGGGAAGGAGACAGGGATATCCTGCTCGTGCCCCTCATTCGCAGCGGACTCCTGGAACCGGAACTGACCGTGCGCGTGGCTTATACTGTAGCGAATCGGGAGGCTCTCAAAGGAAAGGGCGTGCGCGAACAGAAGCTGCCCGAAGTGCTCGGAAATATTCCCGTTGCCCAGTCCGCCATGGTCCTCATGATGCCTTCCATGTTCAAATATTACGATTTCAAGGGAACCATGAACCAGGTGGAACTTGTGGATATCGAGGTGGATGAAGCCCTGCGCCAGGCAAAGGTCGTGGAAAAAATCTCCGAGGCTCTTCTCTATTCCAAAGGTGAGACCCAGGCAAAACTCATCAATAAACTCCAGGATTATAAATCCAGGGTCAGCTCAAAGGTGAGTTATGCCCAGAAAACAGAACAAGCCTTTACGAAAGCAAAAGGAGATCAGGACGAATACTCCAAGCTTGGGAAGGCTGCAGGCGCCAAACTGGCTGTGGAGCGCGGTCAAGCCCTTGAAAAGGCCCAACGGGCGGTTGCGAATATCGCCCAGAATGTCGATCAACTCGCCCAGGTCGTGGAAACCCAGCAACAGAAGGAAATGCAGCAGATGCCTCAGCAGGCTGTTCAGGCGCCCCAGCCGGCCCAGCCCCAGCCGGTCGTCGTTACAGCGCCACCGGCCGCGCCATCCATCAATTTCCCCCGTGCGGGCGATGTATTCGTGTTCCGCCAGCTCCAGGGCACAGGATCAGTCCGGTTCCAGTATGTCTCGCGCCAGAGGGCGGACTTGAGAAAGGATATCCTGGTTCTTCTGGTATCCGTTATCCTTATCGGGTTACTCTTCACACAAGCGGGACGGATCTTCTCCTCGCGTCGTAATATGGCTGGTGTGATTTTCGTACTAAGCCTTATTGCCATCCTTGCCAAATTCGCGCTCGATGTTTTCATCCCTGGCATGGGCTTTGCTCTCCTCCTCTACTTCACCGCCAAACGCAAAGCCTAGAGTCCCTATCCTAAAATCGTAATCGTAATCATAATCTTAAGGCGGCTTTCGAAATTTGGGGAAATTTGGGGTCAGACTCTATAATAAGTGTAATTAAGCCCCTATTGTCTTTGGCAATTGGAGCGACTGGGATGAGACACCGCTATGAGCGTCGATCATCCCGGGGTATGGAAATTCTGTTTTAAATGCTTTCTGTTTTTGTTGATCCCCAATTCTGTAAAGAGTAACAGACAGGCACAGTCATGACGGGAGGCTATATTACGATGCGTTCCTTGTTTTTTATCATATTGTTGGGACTCTTTTGCCCTTTGGGAATTGTGTTTCCGAACAGCGATGCGGGCAAAACTGAAAAGATACCCCTGCGCGCCAAGGCGGGCGCTTACTATTTTGACGGCTGGACAACGGGCAGCCCGCACATTACCGAACGGCTGAAGACGGAGTTCGGCGACCGCGAGCCTGTCTGGGGATGGAATGACGATACCCTGCAGATCGTTGAGCAGCAGATCGATTATGCAGCAGACGGAGGGTTGGCGTTCTTTGCATTTGATTGGTATTACCCCGAGGGACCTGAAAAGAAATGCCCCCTGAACACAGGTCTCAATCTCTATCTCAAGGCGCGCAATCGAACCAGGCTCGAATTTTGTCTTCTCGTCGCAAATCACAGCGGTTTTCGCATCGGACCAAAAGATTGGGATGCTGTGTGCGATATCTGGACCGAGCTGTTCAAACAGCCCACGCACCTGAAGATAGACGGCAAACCCCTCATTATCTTCTTTTCAGCCCGGGAGCTTCTCAATTCTTTTGAAACAACCGATACGCTCAAATCCGCTTTCAACCGTCTGCGCGAAAAAACCCGATCCGCAGGACTTGAAGGTGTCCAGATCGCAGCCTGCGCCACACCAGGTCCCCGATGGGATTGGGATAATCTCAATCTTCTCGCCTCTGCCGGTTTCGACTGTTTTACCGGATACAACTACCATGGCCATCCAAAGAAAGGCGCATACAACATCCAGGAGTATGCATGGAACGAGAACGGGGAGGGAGGGTATCTGACGCCCCTCAAATCCACAGGCGCAACATATCTCAACGCTGTGCATGATGCGCTTTTGAAACCGTAAGTATTCTGTTTGACTGAATGTCCGGCAAAGAATCGGAGTGCTTTCCTTTTCCCTATTTTTTTCGCTTGACAGGCACTGAGAGAATATTGGTATAGGTACTTTAATAAATTTTGAATACAAGCCTCTTTTGAGCGGGAATAGCTCAGTTGGTAGAGCGCGACCTTGCCAAGGTCGATGTCGCGGGTTCAAGTCCCGTTTCCCGCTCCATTTTATTTTTCAGAGATCTTTTGGGACATGGATCTGAAAAATCAAAGTTTTGACGTGTATCAGCGTTTTTCCGCCATCATAAGCCTTGCGGGTTCCCTTAATCTTTCAGATAAGGCTTCGATCCTGGATGTCGGGGGATATCCGGGCACGCTTGCCGATTATCTGAAGGAAGCCATTCCAGGCGCGCATACCATAACCCTGGATCGCCCCTTATGCCCCCGGGAGTTGTATATTTCCGGTTCTTCTGAGGCGCTGCCGTTTGCCCATTCCTCCTTTGATGCGGTTCTTTCCTCAGATACAATCGAACATCTCACGCCCGAACAAAGGATTTCCTCTATCAAGGAGATGCTCCGTGTCTCAAAGAGATGGCTTGTTATCGGGGCGCCCTTCAGAAATCCCTGTGTGGAATTCGCAGAGGAAAAAATCAACGCCCTGTACCGGAAATGTTTCAAGAATCCCTATCCCTGGCTTATGGAACACATCGAGCGCCGGCTTCCTGACTTGAGCCTGATCCGGAAAATCCTCGAGGAAACCGGCGCCAGGGTAACCGTCTATCCCAATGGCTCCATCGTTTCCTGGTTTATCATGGAATCTGTTCAGATCCTCCTGGACGCCTTTCCCATGCTTTCCAGGTTCAGGAAGAATCTCAGCCTGAGTTTTAATACCCTCTGGGCTGCATCGGACGACCAGGAACCTGCTTATCGCCATATCCTCTTTGTGGATAAGACTGCCGCGTCTTCGGCTATGATGCCTTCTTCTCCGTCGAATGTGACCGCCTTGGATGAGGACATTCTGGCAAGGCTTGAGAGTCTTTATGCCTTGGCGGATGAGATTTCAGAAGAAATCCTTTCCCTCCTTTCCGATCCTGCCGCTTCGACCGGGATGCTCACGACCGGATATATCAGGCAAATGGAAGAAATCCTGGCGTTCCAGGAAAAAGAACAAAAAAGGCTGCAGGAAACGATCTGCCTGCAGAAACAATCCATGGAAAATCTTGAGTCGAGTCTTCTTTTCCGTATTCTCAGGAAAATCGGCTTTTTCCGCTCTTGAATCTCAAGATAATATTTGGCATGAATATTGTCATAGATTTACATCAATAGTATTATTGGAAGACTTTACCGGTGTCCATCTATGCCTGTACGCGTTAATTGAACTGCGCCAAAAGGACATTTTTTCGGGGTCGGTATCGGTATCGGAATCGAAGGCTGGATGAAAAACGATCCCGATACCGATAGCGATTCCGATCCCGATCCCGTGGAACTCTTGAACTTCTTGAACCTATTGAACTCTTGAACCTCTCTCAATCTTGTCTTGACACATCATCACACAGTTTTCTATTCTCATTGTTTGAGATGATTCATTAATGATAAATCTCCAACCGAAAGCGGTTTCGTTCGGTGTTGGGTAGGGGCGACATAAGCAGAAGTCCGTCGATACTATAGAAGTGGAGGTGAGCGCGATGGGAAGGATCATTTCGTCAGTGCAGATAGAGAATCTGGGAGACCCCCAAGCCAGGATCAGATGTGACGCTCTGGTTGACACTGGGACATCATACATGGTGCTGCCAAGCGCCTGGCGCGATCGTCTTGGGGACCTCGAAGAGATAGCCCTTGTCCAGCTTGAAACGTCAACTCAGGAGACAGTTCAGGGAATGATCTGTGGTCCTGTCCGGATAAAAATCGAGGGATTCCGACCTATATACAATGAAGTTCTGTTCCTTGATATGAAGCCTGAAAACGGGAACTATGAACCCCTGATCGGGTACGTGATTCTGGCGCAATCCCAGGCAGCAGTGGATATGCTGGGACACCGTCTGGTCCCGGTAAAGAGAATGGACCTGAAATAGTGCGCCAAACAAGTGTATGCACACGTAAAATTTGCAATAATTGGGTTCAATCCCCCTGATTAGCCCGATTTGATATTGCCATCTTTTTCTCTTTCTTGAGATTGAAAATTTCTATGACGCGGCCGAAACGAATGAATCTTCCTTAATCAGGGAGATTGAAATTGAGCTGATCAAGGGGATTGCTCCTCAAATCTCTCTATAGATTGAATAAATCGTTTGCATTTTTCAAAGGTTGGTGACTTAAGAATAGAGTCAACTGATCCAAAATATAGGAAGGTTAACAATCCATGAAGAAATATCAGGAATTCGATATCAACTATTATCAGGATGAGGATGGAATTTTCACCGCCCAGGTTCCTGCCATTCGTGGTTGTGTGGCCTCTGGCAATACGCTGGAACAAGCCTATCAGAATGCCATTGACGCCATTGAAAGCTGCCTGGAAGCGAGGGAAAAAGTCGCAGCACTCAAGTTACGGAAATCCAGATACACCAGGCTGAATGTGTATCGGAGGCCAGTGAGTGTCTAGATTGATTCGTATATCCTATCGCCAGCTTGCGGCCAAGTTGCGTCGTGCCGGATATGTGGAAATCCGAACCACACGTCATCCTGTATATTATCTGGCAGAGAAAAATATCACCATTCCTGTGCCACATCATCCCGGCGATGTGCCAATCGGCACATTACGTGCCATCGTGCGTGAGATGGATATTACAGTGGATGAATTTAACAACTTGTGAGCACGGTAAGGAAATTGTAGGTAATTGGGATCAATCCCCTCGTTTATCTCGATTTGATAATGGTGGCCACATTTCTGTTTGAAATATTTTTTATCGAGGAAATTTAAGAAGAGAGCGATCGGAAACCCGGAATGGGAGCTTTCTCTTTCTTCGTTCGCCAAGGACATGGAAGAACTTCGGGGCTGACTTGAAAAATCCCCTGGTCAACCGCAATTGCCTCCCGGAGATCATCTCCCGCAGAATCTGAAACGGCAGTCGGAGAAAATGGCTGAACAAAAGCCCAGGATCGGAAAGGTTCAGCCAGGTGAAGATAAATTGATTCCGCGCTGTCAGGGTATTGATTCCCTCTTTTCCCAGGATCTTCAGGAGGGAGCCTTTGCCCAGATGCCAGGCAAGCGCCCGGGGTTCATAAATCATCCGATAACCCGATTTCGCGGCGCGATACGAAAGGTCGTAATCCTCCCAATACCCCGGATGATACAGGGGCGAAAAGGATCCCAGCTCAAGAAAGAGGTCGCGCCGAAGTGCGCATGCGCCGCCTTGCAGAAAAAGCGTGGGGCTTGCCTCAGGCGAATCTTCGTAATCCAGAATTATAAGTCCTTTATCAAAATGCGCAGTCATGTTCAGATGATTGGGGGATCCGTCGGTCCAGTTCACCGTTTTCGCGCTCACCCCGAAAATCCTCTGGTCCGGATCTTTGTCGAACGGCTCAAGGAGATATTGGACAAAATCCTCCTTCGCCACAATATCGTTGTTTGCCAGGATCACGAGCGGAGCCTGGGATGCTTTCACCCCTGCATTCACGCTCGCTCCGAATCCCCGGTTCTCTTCGTTCCTCAAGAGATGGACGTCGGGAAATGTTGTTTCAATGATCTTGCAGGATGCATCCGTGCTCGCATCATCCACAATGATGAATTCGAACGGCTTTTTATACGCCCGCGCAGAGAGGAGGAGCGAGGAGATCCCCCGCACGATAAACGCCTCTCCATTCCAGTTCGGGATCACGATGCTGAAACAGGGATTCATATTATTTTTTCCGGCCAAAACATTTCTTTACTCTGCATAGAGATGAATGTAAGGATATATTATTCTTTTTTGTCAATAGCGCGTATGAGGAATCATGCCGGATTTTGAATTGACAGCCGAATTTACACCCCAGGGCGATCAGCCCGCAGCCATTGTCCGCCTTGTGAAGGGCATTGACTCCGGCCTCCCCAGCCAGGTACTCCTCGGCGTGACAGGCAGCGGCAAAACCTTCACCATGGCCAATGTGATCGCCCGCACCCAGCGCCCCGCCCTTGTCCTCGCCCCGAATAAAATCCTCGCAGCCCAGCTGTACAGGGAATTCAAGGATCTCTTCCCCCAGAACGCGGTGGAATATTTCGTCAGTTACTATGACTACTACCAGCCTGAGGCTTATCTCCCCCCCACGGATACCTATATTGAAAAGGATTCCTCCATAAACGAAGAATTGGACAAACTCCGCCTCTCCGCCACAAAGTCGCTTCTGGAACGCCGCGATGTGATCATTGTGGCAAGCATCTCCTGCATCTACGGCATCGGCTCGCCCGAGGATTTCCGGAGCATGGTTCTTTTTTTAGACAAGGGTCAGCGGATGAAACGCAGCGAACTCCTTCACCGCCTCGTGGAACTCCATTACGAACGCAACGATCTGGATTTCTTCCGCGGCACGTTCCGCGTGCGGGGCGATGTGGTGGACGTTTTCCCCGCGTATGAGGCGAAAAACGCCCTCCGCATCGAATTCATCGGCGACGAGATTGATTCCATTTCCGATCTGGATCCGCTTCTTGGGAAAAAAGGCAGGGCATTGAAAAGCATTGCCATCTTCCCCTCCTCCCATTATGTCCTGGCGCGCCCCAAGCTCGAACGGGCGATTGAATCCATCCGGGATGAACTCCGCGAGCGGCTCCAGGAACTCCGCTCGCAAAATAAGATCCTCGAGGCACAGAGACTCGAACAACGCACCATGTACGACCTGGAGATGATCGAGGAGATGGGTTATTGCACAGGGATTGAGAATTACTCAAGGCACCTCACGGGCCGCCTCCCCGGCGAGCCGCCCTTCACGCTCCTCGATTATTTTCCTCCTGATTATCTCCTGTTCATAGATGAATGCCACATCTCCATACCCCAGGCGCGCGCCATGTACAAAGGCGACCGCTCCCGCAAGGCCACGCTAGTGGAATATGGGTTCCGGCTTCCCTCAGCGCTCGACAACCGCCCCTTGAAATTCGAGGAATTCGAGCGTCGCATGACCCAGGTGATTTTTGTCTCCGCCACGCCCGCAGAGTATGAGATTCAAAAATCCAGTCACGTTGTGGTGGAGCAGCTGATCCGCCCCACTGGCCTTATTGATCCTGAAATCTTCATCCGGCCCGCTGCAAGCCAGGTGGATGATCTCCTTGGCGAAATCCGCACCCGCGTGGAAAAAAAACAGCGCGTCCTGGTCACCACACTCACCAAACGCATGTCTGAGGAACTTACGGAATATTACTCCGATCTTGGGGTCAAAGCCAGGTACATGCATTCGGAAATCGATACCATTGAGCGCACCAAAATCCTCAGGGACTTGCGCAAGGGCGAATTCGACGTCCTGATCGGAATCAATCTCCTCCGCGAGGGACTCGACCTCCCCGAAGTGTCCCTTGTTGCGGTTCTGGATGCGGACAAGGAGGGTTTCCTTCGTTCCACCCGTTCCTTGATCCAGGTGTGCGGCCGCGCTGCTCGCAATGTGGAAGGCACTGTGATCATGTACGGAGACGTCATCACAGGCTCCATGCAGGAAACGATTGATGAGACAAACCGGCGCCGCACTCTCCAGAAAAAATATAACGAGGAACATGGCCTTACTCCCACAACCATCAAAAAGGCCATTCATGACATCCTCGACAGCATTTATGAAAAGGATTATGTCACTGTTCCGCTTGAGGAAAAGCCCTTCGAAAAGGTGGATTTCAAGGATCCTGTCATA
>Ga0315278_10002126_pt1 | contig 17571 bp, 16 predicted proteins | sample YL17G06_0_MG_FD_203880 | JGI IMG/M metagenome (GOLD analysis project Ga0315278, IMG submission 203880) | Sediment microbial communities from Yellowstone Lake, YNP, Wyoming, USA - YL17G06_0 | ecosystem: Environmental > Aquatic > Freshwater > Lake > Sediment | place: USA: Wyoming | collected... | reverse complement strand
CTCCTGCCCAGTGGGAACGATGCGGCCAGTTCGCTAGCGCACGCGTACGGCGGTTTCCAGAGGACCGTCACCGCCATGAATGCCGAGGCAGTCCAGCTGCAGGCTCTCGATACGCACGCGGTGAACCCGAGTGGCCTTGACGCGGACGCCCAGTTCTCCAGCGCCTATGACCTGGCCCTGATCGCGAGGGCGGCGTTGGGAGTCCCGGTCTTCCGGTCGATCACGGGGACCAAGTCCTACGCCTTCCCCGGGAAGCCTGCCGCGGCCGGCGCCAAGCGCTCCACCTACCGGATCTACTCGCAGAACCGACTTCTCCTGCACGGATTCAAGGGCACCTTCGCCGGCAAGACCGGCTTCACGACCAAGGCGGGGCGTACCTTCTGGGCCGCGGCCACCCGTAACGGGCACTCGTTGGTAGTCACGTTGATGCAGATCGGTGAATCCAGCGAGACCGCGGCCAAGGCGCTGTTGACGTGGGGATTCCGGAACGAGTCCCACGTCGCTCCAGTGGGCCAACTCGTGGACCCGGTGCCGCCGGCGTCGGCGAACGCCACGACCACGAGGACCAATTCACTATCGGCGGTCAATGCCTCGCCGCCGTCGGCGTTCGATCAGATCTCCGGCGAGAACGGGATGCCGCTTGCGCTGTCGCTACTCGCAGCGAGCGTCGTCGGCATCGCCATGCTCTACCGGCGGCGGCGACCCAAGGAACCGACCAGCGAGCAACCCAGCGCGGTTACCACGATCGGAGAGTGACGAACCCAAGTCGGTCGTAGACAGCGGCGAGCGTGACGCCCGCAACCGCAGTCGCCTTCTCTGCGCCCTGCCGCAGCAGTCGTTGGAGCTCGGCCTTGTCGTCGAGAATCTCGGCCGTCCGCTGCTGATACGGAATCGCGAAGTCCAACACGGCCTCCGCAACGTCCTTCTTCAACGCGCCGTACATCAGACCGGCGTAGTCCTTCTCCAGCGTCTCGATGTCTCGCCCACCGAAGACAGACAACATCGTGAGCAAGTTCGAGACACCAGGCTTGTTCTCGGGATCGAAGCGGATCTCGGTCTCGCTGTCGGTCACGGCGCTCTTGATCTTCTTCTCGATCTGTTTGGGGGGGTCGAGAAGGAAGACGCAACCAGTGGGCAACGACTTGCTCATCTTGGCCGTTGGGTCCTGGAGGTCGAGAATCTTCTCAGCGCCCTTGACGATGTACGGCTTCGGGAGGACGAAGGTCTCACCGAAGCGAGAGTTGAATCGCCCGGCCAGATCACGAGTGAGTTCCAGATGCTGTCGCTGGTCCTCACCGACCGGGACCTGTTCCGCCTGGTAGAGCAAGATGTCGGCCGCCTGCAGGACCGGATACGTGAACAACCCGACCGTCGTCGAGGTCTCCTGCCGCGCGGTCTTGTCCTTGAACTGAGTCATTCGACCTGCTTCACCAAAACCGGTGATGCACCCGAGCACCCAGGCGAGTTGCGCATGCGCAGGTACGTGGCTCTGCAAGAAGAGCGTGGACTTCGACGGATCGATCCCCGCCGCCATGGCCTGGGCAAACGATGCCAACGTGTTCGCATGCAGAGTCTGTGGATCGTGCTCGACGGTGATGGCGTGCAGATCGACGATGCAGTAGAAGGCGTCGTGGTTCTCCTGCAACGCTGCCCACTGCTTGATGGCTCCTACGTAGTTACCGACGTGGTAGGAGGCGGCAGTCGGTTGGATGCCAGAGAGCACCCGCGCGCGGGCAGGTGCGGTAGCGACGTCAGGCATGGTTCTCATTGTGGAGCACCACGAGAGCCATCCTCAGTTTCGTTCTGAACCGGCGCGGCGATCCGAACCTGAACTCGCGAGATCCGTCGGCCGTCCATGTCCGCCACCGTCAAGGTGACCCGATCATGGATGACGGTGTCCCCCAGCACGGCCAGTCGACCCAACGACCACCCCATGAAGCCCGCGACCGTCTCGTACGGTCCGTCGGGCAGTTCGATCGAGAACTCGTCGGTGAAATCTTCGAGGTTGCACAAGCCATCCAGGGTCCGGTCACCGTGGAGTTGAGTCCCGGTGTCCACTTCGTCCACGTCGTACTCGTCGCGAATGTCACCAATGAGTTCTTCGACGAGATCTTCGAGTGTCACGATCCCGGCCGTTCCGCCGTACTCGTCGACCACGATTGCGAGGTGATGGCTGTCGCGACGCATGGAGGTGAGCGCAGGGATCAATCCCTTGGTATCGGGCAATCTCGCTACGTCGCGAGCCAACTCCTCGACTCGAATCGAACGTTCGACCATGTCGGGGGCGAGCAGATCGCGCACATGCACGAAGCCGATCACCTCGTCGGGGCTGTCGCGCACAACGGGATAGCGCGAGTGCGGTAGACCCGCGACAAGTCGCGCTGCCTTGGAGACGGGCAGCGAGCCGTCCAGAAACTCCACTTCGGTGCGCGGAATCATGACTTCCTTGAGTTCACGATTTCCCGCGGAGAAGACGTCATCGATGAGCTCGCGCTCTTCGTGACTGAGAGCCCCGTGGCTGGCAACTATGCCGCGAAGCTCCTCGCCCGAGATGGCCTCCTTGCCTGCCTTCGGGTCGCCGCCGAGCAGTCGCACGACGAGGTCGGTGCTGAGGGACAAGAGCCACACGAACGGTCGGGCGATGCGTGCAACGAAGTCGATGGGGCCCGCGACGGCGTACGCGATGGACTCGGTGCGCTGCAGCGCGAACCGCTTGGGCACCAACTCACCGAAGACCAGGGCGAGATACGACAGGAAGACGGTTACGCCGATGAAGACGAGCGGCTCGGCAACGCGGCTCGAGACCCCCCACGACTCAAGGGTCGGCGTCAACAGCGGGCTCAATCGCGATTCACCGAACGCTGCCGTGAAGAAGGCCGCAAGTGTTACGCCGATCTGGGCGGCAGCGAGAAACCGGTTGGGGTTGGCCACCAGTCGGGCCAGGGTCTTGCCACGTCGACCGCGTTCGCTGAGGCGGGCCACCTGGCCCTCACGCAGGGACACCAACGCAAGTTCGGCCGCGACGAAGACGCCACCGACCACCAGGAAGCAGATGATGACGATCGCGGTTACCGCGCCTTCGTTCATGGTCGAAACAGTAGCCAGCGCGGCGAGGTCATTCGTCACTCGCCATGCGTCAGGGGCCAAGACGTCCTAGCGTGGTGTGGTGAGCGTGCGAAGACCCGACCGGATCCAGGTCGACCCCGAGGTGTTCCTCGCGGTCGATCACCTCGAAGGAGCGGGGCGGCCTTTCGTACTCGTGCACGGGCTCGCATCGAACCGGCGCCTCTGGGACGGTGTCGCCCGCGACCTATCGGCCGCTGGACACGAGGTCGCCGCGATCGACCTTCGCGGGCATGGCGAGTCCGATGTTCCGGCTCGCGGGTACGACACCGACACTGCAGCTCACGACGTCGCTGCGGTCATCGCGGCGTACGACATGGTCGGAGAGCGACGCCCGATCGTGGCCGGGCAGTCGTGGGGTGGCCAGGTTGTCGTCCGGCTCGCGGCTTCCGGGTCGACCGAGCTTCACGCTCTGGCGCTGGTGGATGGCGGGTGGTTTCGCCTGCAAGGTGCCTTCCCCGACTGGGAGACCTGCGCGCAGATCCTCGCGCCACCTGACCTGAGTTCGATGTCTGCCGACCAACTGCGAACCGAAATCGGGTCGATGCACCCTGACTGGGAGCCGTGGGCCCTGGACGCGACGCTCGCCAACTTAAGAGTTGGTCCCGATGGACGCGTCTCTGCCCGCTTGAGTCGCGAGCATCACATGGAGATCTTGCGATCGATGTGGGAACACGACCCCCGCGAGGACTTCCGACTGATTCGAATACCGGTTCTGTTGATGCCGGCGTATGGAGACACGGAGATGACCGACTGGTCGCGACGGGCAGTCGTTGAGGCCACCACGCTGATCGCCGACGCACGAGTCGATGAGTACGTGGGCGGGGATCACGATCTGCACGCGGAGCAGCCCGCGCGCGTGGCACGTGACCTGCTGTCCCTCGTCGAGGTGCCCTGACATGGGACTGCTGGTACTCATGGGTTCGGGTGAGACCGCGCCCTCCATGATCAAGCCACACCGACAGGTTTTCGACGGCGTACCCGCGGGTCGATTCCTCGTACTCGACTCCCCGCACGGATTTCAGATGAACGCCGACGACCTCGCCCAAAGGACCACCGCGTACTTCCGCGACAGCGTCGGCCGCGACGTCGAGACGCTGCAGTGGCGGCGTACGGAAGACCCCGTCGCCACTGCCCGCGCCAATGCCGCAATCGCCCAGGCAACATGGGTTTTCGCCGGACCCGGCTCACCGACCTATGCGCTGCGAGTGTGGCGAGATACGGGCATCTCGGACTGGCTCGTTGACGTCGTGAAGCGGGGCGGGGCGGTGATCTTCGCGTCCGCAGCGGCGCTGACCACAGGCACCTACACCGTGCCCGTCTATGAGATCTACAAGAGCGGTGCCGATCCGCACTGGGAGCGCGGGCTTGATCTCGTCTCGCGTCTCGTCGGCGCGTCGATCACTGTGATCCCTCATTTCGACAACGCCGAAGGCGGCAATCACGACACTCGCTACTGCTACTTGGGCGAGGAGAGACTGCGGTTGCTGGAGTCCCAACAGTCGACGCCCGTCCTGGGCATCGACGAACACACCGCCGTGATCATCGACACCGATGCCGATGAGTTGAGGGTCGACGGCGTCGGTGGCATGACCTTGCGATTCGAAGGTGTCTCGAGGGTGCTGCCCGGAGGTTCGTCGCTGCCCCTGGACGACCTACGTGCCTGGGCACTTGGAAAACTCTCCAGCCAAGGCTTGCACGCGCTCTCCTCCGGGCAGGTCGGCAGTGACTCGGCAGACGACGGGTCAGCCGGTGATGCGGGTGACGAGACAGGCGATGAAGCGGGCGAACGCGGTGTTGACGCCGCGGTTGATCGGTTGATCACGTTGGTTGCTGAGAATGTTGTTGACGACGATCGACGAGTCCGGATGCAGTCGATGGTGCTGGAACTCGGCGAGTTGGCCCGAGCCGGGCTGGCGGACTCGACCCGTCACGAGGCCCTGGTGAGTCTGATTCTTGCGGAGCGAACCCGCGCCCGTAGCGCCCGCGATTGGGAATCTGCCGACCGCCTCCGCGACGCCCTGGTCGCCCTCGACATCACGGTCTCCGACGCCCCCGCCTAGTTCATGAATGTGGCACTGGTATGAACCTATGAAACCTGCGTCACATTCATAAGTCAGACATCACCTCAGGCGGACATCGCCTTGCGCAAGTTGATGTCGATCGCGTCCAGGAAGTCCTCGGTCGTCAACCAGGGCGCCTCAGGACCGATGAGCAGAGCAAGATCCTTGGTCATCTGGCCGCCCTCAACGGTCTCGATGCAGACGCGCTCAAGGACCTTGGCGAACTCGGTGACCTCTGGCGTCCCGTCGAGCTTGCCTCGATGAGCGAGACCGCCAGTCCACGCGAAGATCGACGCGATCGGGTTGGTCGACGTCGGCCTGCCCTGCTGGTGTTGGCGGTAGTGACGCGTCACGGTGCCGTGCGCCGCCTCTGCCTCAACGGTCTTGCCGTCCGGGGTCATCAGCACCGACGTCATCAGGCCGAGGGAACCGAAGCCCTGCGCGATGGTGTCCGACTGCACGTCGCCGTCGTAGTTCTTACATGCCCAGACATAGCCGCCCTCCCACTTCATGGCGGCAGCGACCATGTCGTCGATCAGGCGGTGCTCGTACGTAATCCCGGCCGCATCGAACTCAGCCTTGAACTCGGCCTCGTACACCTCGGCAAACAGGTCCTTGAACCGGCCGTCGTACGCCTTGAGGATCGTGTTCTTGGTCGACAGGTAGACCGGGTAGTTGCGCGAGAGGCCGTACCGCATCGACGCGCGGGCGAAGTCGCGGATCGAGTCGTCCAGGTTGTACATCGCCATGGCGACTCCCCCACCGGGGAAGTCGAAGACGTTGAACTCCATCGGGTCGCTGCCGTCGGCCGGTGTGAACGTCAGAGTCAACGCGCCGGCCCCGGGCACGACGAGGTCTGTGGCGCGGTACTGGTCACCGAACGCGTGACGACCGACCACGATGGGCTTGGTCCAACCCGGGACGAGCCGCGGCACATTGCGCATGATGATCGGCTCGCGGAAGATCACGCCGCCCAGGATGTTGCGGATAGTGCCGTTCGGCGACTTCCACATCTTCTTCAGGCCGAACTCCTCAACGCGCGCCTCGTCAGGCGTGATCGTCGCGCACTTCACCCCAACGCCGTACTGCTTGATCGCATTCGCCGAATCAACCGTCACCTGGTCGTCGGTCGCGTCGCGGTTCTCGATCGACAGGTCGTAGTACAACAGATCGATCTCGAGGTACGGGAGAATCAACTTCTCCTTGATGAAGGACCAGATGATGCGCGTCATCTCATCGCCGTCGAGTTCGACGACGGGGTTAGCTACCTTGATCTTGCTCATGGGGATGACTCCGAATCCTTGGCTCTAGAGGTCGGTGACGTCGGCCTGCTTGGCCCGGACAGCCTCGGCCGCCTCCTTGAGGCCGGCGAGCTCGGACTCGGTCAACGCGGTTTCGACGACGCGACGAACGCCGCCCCGGCCGATCTCGGCCTCGACCCCGAGGTAGACCCCCTTGATGCCGTACTCGCCGTCGACCCAGGCGCAGACCGGCATGACCGCGCCGGAGTCCTCGATGACTGCCTTGGCCATGCGGGCAGCGGCGGCCGAGGGGGCGTAGTACGCCGAGCCGGTCTTGAGGAGCGCCACGACCTCGGCACCACCGTTGCGGGTACGCACCACGAGGTCCTCGATCTGCTCGGCCGAGAGCAAGTCGGTCAACGGCTTCCCGCCCACCGTGCAGCGCGATGGCACGGGAACCATGGTGTCTCCGTGCGATCCGAGGGTCAGCGTCGCCACCGAACCAACCTCGACGCCGAGCTTCTCGGCCACGAAGTTCGTGAAGCGGGCGGTGTCGAGCATGCCGGCCTGACCCAGGACCCGGTTCTTGGGAAATGCAGTCGCGATCTGGGTGAGCGCAGTCATCTCGTCGAGGGGGTTGCTCACGACGATGATCACGGCATCGGGTGCGTGCTTCGCCACGTTCTCGGCAACGTTGCGCACGATCTTCGCGTTGGTCTCGATGAGGTCCATCCGGCTCATCCCCGGCTTGCGGGGCAAGCCTGCAGTGACCACGACGACATCCGAGCCGGCAATTGCCTCGTACCCGGCGCCGTCAGGCGCGGTCGTCGCACCGATGATCTTCGTCTCGAAGCCCTCGATCGGGCGGGACTGGTTGAGGTCCAGGGCAAGGCCCTCGGGCTTGCCTTCGATGATGTCGGTCAACACGACCGTCTCGAAGACGTCGTACTGCGCCAGTCGCTGGGCTGTGGTGGAGCCATAGAAGCCGGCGCCGACGACGGTTACCTTCCCGCTGCGAGTCATGGAAACGAGGGCCCTTCTGTCGAACGGACAAGTGGAAGTCAAACTGTCTCGATGTCGAGATATCTGTCCGCAGCGTAACCGACGCAGCCGTACCGATCAGCCCGGGGTCGGCACCCAGAAGGCGAACAATGCCAACGAAAAGGCGAGCATGGCCAATACGACCACATCGACCCAGCGGCTGCGGACCGCAAGCAACCCGACCTCGCGCGTGGGCAGCAACACCCGGACGAACAGTGCCATCAACGCGGCGCCGGACATGGTCACAGCCCCGGCTCGGAAATAGCCAAGGGCAACGACGACCATCCCCAGCACCAGGCCCAGGACCACGATTGCGATCGGCCACTCCCGCCACACCGATCGTTTGGGCGCGATCCCTTCACCGGGTTCAGGCGCCACCCGGAGCGGGCGTACGACCGGACGCTCTGTTGTTGGGAGAACGGCTGTTTCCGGGAGCCCGACTGTTCCCGGGAGATCGGTCGAGCGGCGCGCGTGCGGCTGCGGTTGAGCAGACGGGGGCGCAGGGGTCACGACGCGACCGTACGCCCGTTGGCGCCCGCGGTCGATCATTTTCGCCGTTGCCGGCGAAGATCAGCCGCGCGAAGACCAGCCGCGCTCGGCAGCTTCCACGACGTTGGCCAGCAACATCGCCCTGGTCATCGGTCCCACTCCGCCGGGCATCGGTGCGACGAAGGCGGCCTTGTCGAACACATCGGGATGGACGTCACCCACCAATCCGGCCTCGGTCCGGGTGATCCCCACGTCGAGTACGGCCGCACCTTCTTTGATCATCTCCGCGGTCAGGATGTGAGCGACGCCCGCCGCGGCAACCACGATGTCTGCGCGACGGGTGTGAGCAGCGAGGTCACGGGTGCCGGTGTGGCACAACGTGACCGTGGCGTTCTCACTGCGACGCGTCAGCAGCAGGCCGAGTGGGCGACCGACGGTGACACCACGTCCGATGATGCACACATCGGCACCGTCTATTGCGACGTCGAAGCGGCGCAACAACTCCACGATGGCTCGAGGCGTGCACGGCAACGGTCCCGGCGCATTGAGCACGAGCCTCCCGAGATTCGCGGGATGCAGCCCGTCAGCGTCCTTTGCCGGGTCCATGAGTTCGAGTACGGCGTTCGAGTCCAGCCCCCGCGGCAGCGGCAGTTGAACGATGTAGCCGGTACACCCCGGATCGGCGTTCAGCGCGACAACGGCCCCGATGACATCGGATTGGCTGGCGGTCTCGGGCAGGTCGACTCGGATGGACGCGATGCCGACTTCGGCGCAGTCGCGGTGCTTGCCCGTGACGTACGCACGGCTGCCGGGATCCGCACCGACCAGGACCGTCCCGAGACCCGGAGTGATTCCGGCCGCCGCGAGTTCGTTCACGCGTGCGCACAGTTCGGCCTTGACCTCAGTCGCCGTTGCCTTGCCGTCCAGAATCGTCGCCGTCACGAGGCGCGATCCTCTCACGTTCGAGATCTGGGTGCCCCCGCGGCGATCGCGACGCCGACGAAGGTCAGCACCGTGCCGGCCACGAGTTGCCAACTCAGGGCCGTACCCGGAGTGGGGATGACCAGGTCGAACACCAGTGCTCCGACGAGTTGCCCCGCTACGGCGAGCATGCCGAACAGCAGTACACCGAGGGTACGAACGACAACCGCGGCCATGACGATGAAGGCCACGCCGAGCGGCCCACCGAGGTAGAGCACCGGCTTCTCGAAGAATCCGGGCAAGGCCACCGCGTGGTGTTGGGTGACCAACCACACGAGGACCAACCCGGCGAAGCCGGCGAGGAAGTTCACCAGACCCGCGACGGCCGGCCTCCCCGTGGCGGCGGCGACGCGGCCATTCACCGCCTGTTGCGCCGCGACCAGCGCACCCGCGATCGACGCGAAGACAACGAGACCGAGGGCGAAGTCACCCGTACCAGAGCGCCCGGACACCGCGACGACGACCGCGATAACCGCACAGGCAGCACCGGTCATACGAGCGGGCGTCACCACGGCAACGCCCTTCGGGCCGAGACCGAAATGGTCGACGACAAGCGCGTTGGTGGTTTGACCGGCCACCAGGGCGACGCTGAAGAGGGCAACTCCGATCACTGGGACCCCGATCCCCTGTGCCGCGACCAAGGTCGCCCCGCCAAGACCACCGATGAGCATCCACCACGACAGGTCTCCGACCCGCAGGTGCATGGGCAACGCGTGGAAGGCACGGCGATCTTGGCCACGCAGAGCAACGAGAACGATCAACACCAGCAGCCCGACAGCGAACGACACCACAGCTGCGAAAAGACCATCACCGATCTCGCTACTCAGTTGTCCATTGATGCGCGACTGAGTAACAACGAGCAGACCGGCGAGCAGAGCCAACAGAGCGTGGCCGAAGTGCGCGCGGATCAACGCGCTACTCGCTCAGGGGCCGGCGTGATCGCGGCCAAGACAACGGCGACGAAGGTCAGCACGACTCCGATCACCAGCGACCCGGTTAGCTCCGTGCCGTTGCCCACGACGTCCAGACCTACTGCACCGACCAGTGAACCGGCGACCAAGCACAGACCGAAGAGCAGCACACCGAGACTCCGGACTATCCAGGCTGCGACGATGGTGTACAGCACACCGATCAACCCGCCGCTCCACGCCAGCGGATCAGACCACGGTGTCGGCGGACTCGAGAACCCGGTACGACGTACAAGATGCTCGATGATCAACACGATCGTGATCCCCGCAAGTCCCACGATGAAGTTGAATACGCTGGCAACCAAGGGAGACCGGCTGACCTCGGCAACGTCACCGTTGACGGCGGCTTGAAGTGCGCCGGCGACACCAGCGACCAGCGCGAGCACGATGAGTCCCAACGCTACTTGCCCGCGGCCCGCTCCGGAAACCGCGAATGTCACTGCGAGAACCGCCATTACAGCCGCAAGCATCCGCAGAGTCGTGATCGGGCGCCGACCCCCCGGCGTCAACCCCACTGCATCCACGCCGGCGCCTCCGCCGGTCTGTCCCGCAACGGTAGCCACGGTGAACACGGCAACTCCTAGAGCAGCGACGGTCACGCTTTGACCCACCACGTACATCGCGCCGCCAAGACCTCCCAGCAACTGCCAACGTCGCAACTGTCCACGGGCCAGCGCCGGACGAATCCGAGCGAAACCTGCCCGCGCCCCAGCACTCGAAATGGCGAGCGCCACCACGACGAGCAGGCCCACGGCGAACGACAACCACGCGGCCAGGATGCCGTCGTCCAGGTAGTCCCCGAGATCCCCGTTGACGCGCGACTGGAGCGCGGCAACAACTCCGACGGTCAACGAGATCCCGATGTCGCGCCCACGTCGCGACATCACCCAGCGAGCCTACGACCCCACGGATTGACCCATCGCGTCGACGACGTCCAGCGGGTGGGTGGTCGGCTCCGTACTGGGCCGCGTTCCACCAAAAGCGCGGTTCACCGCGGGGTGGATGCGTTCGTCGAACGCGCGCGTGCAGGCATCCTCGCTCTCCCACACGTCGATGTAGTAGAGCGAGCCGTCCTCGCGGCGGACGCACATGTGCAGGATCCCGCCGACCAGCGGTTCGGGGCCGATCTCAGCCCTGATGCGGCCGTACATCTCCTCGTCGATCGGGACGTCCGTGGTGAAGGCGTACACCATGATCATCTCCTCCTGTGGCAATTCATCAGAATGACATTCGGTTGAATATGGGTAAACTAGGTCAGGTGATCGAGCCCGTCAAGACCCGGCGCCGGTACGACCGGACCAAACGAACCCAGCAGGCCGCCGCGACACGTCAGGTGATCCTGAGCGCAGCGCGAGAACTGTTTGTTCAGCAGGGATACGGGAAGACGACAGTGAGTCAGATCGCCGGCCAGGCCGGAGTCGCCGTGGACACGATCTACACGTCGGTCGGTCGGAAGCCGGCCCTTCTTCGTGAGCTGGTCGAGACCGCGATCTCGGGACGCGACGTAGCCGTGCCGGCCGGACAGCGGGAGTACGTCCGGCAGATGGAGGCAACCGATGACGCTCGGACTCGGCTGGAGATCTACGCAGCGGCGGTCGCCTCGATCCAACAACGTATGGCCCCGGTCTACCTCTGTTTGCGCGATGCCGCCACCACCGATGACGACTGCGCCATCCTGTGGCGCGACATCAGCGAGAGACGCGCCCGCAACATGCGCGACCTGGCGACAAGCCTGCGCGCCACTGGTCGACTTCGGCCTGACCTGTCCGACGACCAAGTTGCCGACATCATCTGGAGCATGAACGGCGCCGAGTACTGGGACTTGTTGGTAACCCGGCGCGGGTGGAGTCCCGGCCAGTTCCAGATCTGGCTCACGGACGCCTGGACTCGGTTGCTCCTCGCCGATTGATTCGGCTAGTGGAAGAAGTGCCGCGTGCCGGTGAAGTACATGGTGATGCCGGCCGCCTGCGCGGCCGCAATCACTTCAGCATCGCGAACAGACCCACCCGGCTGGACAACCGCGCGTACACCGGCGGTGGTCAACACCTCCAGTCCGTCGGGGAAAGGGAAGAACGCATCGGAGGCGGCGACCGATCCGCGGACGCGGTCCTCGCCGGCTCGCGACACCGCGAGCCGCGCCGAGTCGACGCGATTGACCTGACCCATCCCGATACCCACGGCGGCACCGTCGCGGGCCAGCAGGATCGCGTTGCTCTTTGCCGATCTGCAGGCACGCCAGGCGAAGGACAGGTCCGAAAGGGTTGCTGCGTCGGCGGGCTGTCCACAGACGAGTGTCCACGTGGCTGGATCGTCGCCCGGGGCATCGAGGCGATCCTGGATCTGCATGAGCAGCCCACCACTGATCGGGCGGATCTCGGGCCCGGCGTGTGGTGGTACGCCTGCAGCGACAAGTAACCGAAGGTTCTTCTTGTCAGCCAGAATCGACAACGCCTCGGCATCGAACCCGGGCGCGACGATCACTTCGGTGAAGATCTCGGCGACCTGCATGGCCATCTCTGCGCTCACCGGACGGTTCGTCGCGATGACGCCCCCGAATGCAGACACCGGATCAGTCTCGTGCGCCTTTCGATGCGCCTCCGCGACGTCTGCCCCGACCGCGAGACCGCAGGGGTTGGCGTGCTTGATGATCGCCACGGCCGGCTCGGTGAAGTCGTACGCGGCACGACGCGCTGCATCGGCATCGACATAGTTGTTGTAGGACATCTCCTTGCCCTGAAGTTGCTCCGCCTGGGCAAGTCCCGGTGTCGGTGCGTAGTCGTTGACGTAGAGGGCGGCCCGTTGATGCGGATTCTCGCCGTATCTCAGAGTTGCGGCGCGTTGCCAGACAGCGCCCAGCCAGGCGGGGAAACCCGTTCCCTCGTCCGTCGGGGCGACGACGCTGCCGAGATAGGAAGCGACGCCGACGTCATAGGACGCCGTGTGCGCGAATGCCTCGACGGCTAGTCGGGCTCGCTCCTCGAGGGTGAACCCCCCCGACTTCAACGCCGCGACGACCTCCGCATAGCGCTGAGGCGACGTGACAATCGCTACGTTCGCATGGTTCTTCGCCGACGCGCGCACCATCGCAGGTCCGCCAATGTCGATCTGCTCGATGCATTCCTCGGGGGTTGCTCCAGACGCGACAGTCTCGGCAAATGGATAGAGATTGACCACGACGAGTTGGAAGGGCGCGATCCCCATCGACTCCATCTGCTCGCGATGCGACTCAAGTCGCACATCAGCGAGTAGGCCTGCATGCACGGCCGGATGCAGTGTCTTCACCCGACCGTCCAAGCATTCCGGAAAGCCGGTGAGCTCCGAAACCTGGGTGACCGCGATACCCATGGCAGCAATCGTCGCCCCGGTCGATCCGGTGGACACGATCTCGACACCGGCGTCATGAAGCGCACGCGCGAGATCTTCGAGCCCGGTCTTGTCGTAGACCGACACCAGGGCGCGTCGAATCGTGGGAGCCGTGAGGTGATCCGTCGTCACGGGATGCTGACCTTCCTACCGGAGATGGAGACGCCATGAATCGCGAGTGCCGCGATGGTGTCGACGAGCAACGTACGCTCGACAACCTTGATGCGTTCGTGCAACGTCTCTTCGTCGTCGTCGGGACGTACGTCGACGGGCACTTGGGCGAGGATCGGTCCGGTGTCCACCCCGGCATCCACCAAGTGCACGGTGGCGCCGGTGACTCTCACGCCGTACTCGAGGGCATCACACACGCCGTGAGCACCGGGGAACGACGGCAGGAGTGCGGGATGGGTGTTGACGATCCGGTTCGGAAATGCGGCCAGGAGAATCGGGCCGAGAATCCGCATGAATCCGGCCGACACAATCCAGTCAGGCCGGTGAGCGCTGACCGCATCGGTCAACGCGCGATCCCAGATAGCACGGTCGGCGTGATCTGCCGGGTCGACGACAAACGTCGGTAACGCGGCGGTTCGGGCTCGGTCGAGACCGCCGATGTCGTTGCGGTCGGCTCCGACGGCGACGATCTCGGCGGGATAGTCGGCCGCGGCGGCGGCTCCCAGCAGTGCCCCCAAGTTCGTGCCGGAGCCCGAGACCAGGACGACCAGCCTGGCCCGCTCACTACGCACTGACAGATCCTTTGCGCACTTGCGGATCCTAACGACGTTGGCCCCGGGGGATCCCTGGGGCCAACGTCGTTAGCGAAGAAGTACGAGCGGGACGCGCTACTTCAGGGCGATCACGAGGTCCTGGGCCCACTTGTCGTGGTAGCCCTGCAATCGCTTGCCGTCATCCCACAGCGGCGAGAAGTACACGCCCAGCGACAACAGACCACCGACAAATGGGATCAGACCGACGAGGAACGGAAGCGCGTAACGCTTGATCGCTCGGGGGTAGCCGAGGAGTCCACCATCTTCCTGGCGCACACACTTGATGCCCATCACCATGCCGCCGACCGTTTGTCCACGAATGGCGATCATGACGACGAAGTAGGCGATGGGTGCGAAGACCGCAACGAGGAAGAAGACGATGAAGGTGACGAACGCGCCCGAGCCGGCACCGCCGGACGTGGTGATGTCACCGGTAACCGGGTCGATGTTGTAGCTGTAGGTCGCCGACTTGATGAAGATCGCCGCGAAGATCGCGTACAGGATGATCATCGGAATGATCAGCACGCCGATGTCGACGAGGTAGCCCAGAACACGGTTACCGAACGATGCCAACTTCACCGGACCCATTCCTGGGATCTCGGCGTACTGGGCGGTCGAGTAGCCGGGCGCCGGGGGCATCGCGCCGGGCGGTGGGTAGCCACCGGGCGGTGGATATCCACCCTGCTGCGGGGGTGGATAACCAGCCTGCTGCGGCGGCGGGTAGCCACCCTGAGCCGGCGGCGGGTACGCGGCCGGTGGTGGGTAGGCACCTGGTGGTGGCTGCGGCGGGATGTTGGCGGGATCCTGGCCACCGCCAACGGGCGGAACGTTCGGGTCGGTCATGACTCTGCCTCCTGGTCGGCGTACTACCGATCAACGATCATGGCAGCGATACGAGCGAATAGCGATGGTTCCAGCCCCACGCCACGCCGACAAAGGCCAATGTGCCCACGCCCACCAGCACGCCGCCCGCAACAGCGACCACCCATGCCGAGGGTCCCATGCTGCTCAGTCGATCCGACCCGAGTGCGCCGGCCGACAGATATGCCAGCACACCCAAGATCATCGCGGTAAGGAGTGTCACACCACCGACCCCGATTGCTCGGGACTTGAGGTCGACAAGCCGGCCGGTGCGCACGAGCACCCAACCGGCCAGCAACCCCGCCACCACCGGTACGACGACGAACGCACGGACCCACGGATTGGGGGTATCGGGCACTGCTGCGAAGAGCGGGAACGCGGGAATCGCTCCGGCCTTCACCGATAGCACGGACACCGATCCCCCCGTCCCCAACGACACCGTCGTGCCCAGGCCGTACGCCGCCGCCCACATGACGAAATTGGGGACGTACGCGATCGCAACCAGAGTGAGGAAGAGTCCAGAACCGGGCCCAGGGGCGATGCTCCGACCGAGCGCGACAGCTTCGTCGAGATGAGCAACAAAGGCGATACCCGCAAGCGCCGCGGCGACGCCGACCAAAGTCATGACGCTGACTGCAGTCGCGCGGACCACGTCTCGCAGCGCCAGCGGGGCTCTCTCACGAAGACGGGCAACTCGTTCGCGTGACTGTGGCAGTCCGCGCACCACACCCGCACTGAACCCGAACCCGGACACGAGCGCGGCCGAGGTCATCGCCGCGGTGACACTGACCGACGTGGTTTCCAGCGCCGCGACGCCTGACACAAGCACGGCGATCGCGGTGTACGTCGCGGTTGCCATTGCCACGACTCTGACGAAGCCGCTACGCGTGGTCGGAGGTGCAACTCGGGCGATCCAGACACCCGCCCGTACGGTGAGGGCCAGCGGCACGAGCATCAGCCCGAGTGGAAGCAACGAGACCGTCGTTCCCGATACCGTCACGACGGCGTGGTGTCCGACCAGCCACACCACGCCGGCCGCACGCAGTGCATCTCCAGAACCAGGGCCATCGTGTCCGCCGGCAGCCCAGGCAATGAGAACGACAACAACCGTCGCGAGAAGCCCGACCCCAGCGGCCCACAATGCTCCCGACACCGCGGTGATCGACCAGGACGCGGCACGTCGTGACCGAGCCCCGGTGCTCGCGGAACGGGAGCGACCTGTCGACGTACTCGAGCTCGTCGCTACCTTTGGGCGAGGCGAAGTTGCCGTACGAGCAACCGATCGCTGTGCCGACGGGCTCGAAGGTGGGCGGGCAACCCGAGTCCGCGCTGCCGGGGGACGCGCAACAGTTGGACTGGTTCGGATGATGGGGATCGGCGCGGTGCTGACCAGGTCCGAGTTCTCGACATCGTGAGCGCCGGAGTCGCCTGACTCCTCGAGTCGTCGCGCCGCTTCACCCACCCGACGATGGTGTCAGCGCGACTCCTCAGACCTCGGTAACGAAACGCACGCACGGCTGTGCGGTCCCTCTGCAGTGCGGTCCCCCTGCAGCGCGGTCCCCCTGGACCCCTTCCGTTTCTGCGATGAAGGTGCCCCAGGCTGCGCTAGAGGCAACTCAGGCGCCCCACAACGGACCTGCCAGCCGTCAGTCGGGAGGCGACCCCTAACCCATTCCAAGATCAACGGTTCCGCGGAACCGCCCCCGACCTCGACCTCGACCACGGCGAACACCACGGCAAATCGTCAGGACCAATCGGACGACACTGGACCACGTCCAAGCCGACGCAAGCACCGATAGAGCCAGGCGCGGCTGCAAGAACAGGAAGCTAGAGCGAGGTCATGATTTCGCGCATCAACCGGGCGGTTTCGCTCGGCGTCTTTCCGACGCGCACTCCGACGGCCTCCAGCGCTTCCTTCTTACCGGCAGCAGTACCCGAGGAACCGGAGACAATCGCGCCAGCGTGGCCCATCGTCTTGCCCTCCGGCGCGGTGAAGCCGGCGACGTAGCCGACAACCGGCTTGCTCACGTGCTCCTTGATGAAAGTGGCGGCGCGCTCTTCGGCGTCACCGCCGATCTCACCGATCATCACAATCGCATCCGTCTCTGGGTCTTCTTCGAATGCGGCCAGACAATCGATGTGCGTCGTGCCGATGACGGGGTCACCGCCGATACCTACGCAGGTCGAGAAGCCGACGTCCCGCAATTCGTACATCATCTGGTAAGTCAGGGTTCCTGACTTGCTGACGAGTCCGATGCGACCGGTTTTGGCGATATCACCGGGGATGATTCCGGCGTTGGACTTGCCCGGGCTGATGAGGCCGGGGCAGTTCGGGCCGATTACGCGCGTCGACTTCGAGTTCTGGGCGTACTGGAAGAACGACGCCGTGTCATGGACCGGTATGCCTTCGGTGATGACAACGCACAACGCAACACCGGCATCAACAGCCTCGATCACCGCACTCTTGGTGAAGCGCGGGGGAACGAAGACCACGGACACATCAGCGCCGGTCTCCTTCACGGCGTCACTGACCGAGCCGTAGACCGGGATCGAACGTCCACCCGCCTCGACCGTTTGTCCGCCCTTGCCCGGTGTGACACCGGCAACGATGTTGGTCCCTGACGCGATCATCCGGTTCGTGTGCTTCGTGCCTTCGGAACCGGTGATGCCCTGGACC
>Ga0315278_10002125_pt1 | contig 17573 bp, 14 predicted proteins | sample YL17G06_0_MG_FD_203880 | JGI IMG/M metagenome (GOLD analysis project Ga0315278, IMG submission 203880) | Sediment microbial communities from Yellowstone Lake, YNP, Wyoming, USA - YL17G06_0 | ecosystem: Environmental > Aquatic > Freshwater > Lake > Sediment | place: USA: Wyoming | collected... | reverse complement strand
GTGTTGATCGCGATCTGCTGAGGTCGGACTATTACTATGACGACCGCGATCTCTATCTGCGAATCGATCTTTACGGCGAGCTGTTTGGTCTGTACATGAAATTCGATTTCTCGCTGCTGCGCGTGTTCTTGCCGCTCAACGACGAATTCCCGGCCTACCAAAAACTGTTGCGCCAAAAGGCACGCAAACAGCTTGTTGAGAAGGAGACTGCCTTACGGGATGTGATGATTCTGGAACGGTCGCGCGACTACTTCGCCGGTGGCGCGGCGGACTGGCGCCTTTCGACTACGCCTTTCGGAGGGGGAGCGCAGTATTTCGACCTCGACCTGGGCAGCGTGCTTCTCGGTGGAGATCTTACAGTTGCGGGCGGCGGTTCCACTCGAACGGGCTTAGACACCGATCGGCTGAATTATCTCTGGCACTACTGCTTCGATAACAAAAAGTATATCACCCAGGTTGATCTGGGTCACATCAACACTACCGGCGCGCTGGCTCGCAGTCTGACCGGAGTGCACGCCACCAACCGTCCGCAGATACGGCGAAAGTATTTTCAAACGGTCCATCTGACCGGTAGTCCGGGAGTGGGATGGGAGGCCGAACTGTTTGTCGACGGCAAGCTGACCGATTTCCAGAACACCGATGCCGCCGGGCAGTATGATTTCAACGTCGACGTTTACTATGGAGCGTCCGAAGTTGAAATCAAGCTGTACGGTCCCAATGGTGAGATCGAGACCGAGCAGCAGCACTTTCGCATCCCTTTCAACCTGATTCCCAAGGGCGATGTGGAATACTCCGTTGGGGTCGGGCAGGGTCAGGGCGTGGATGCTGGACGCGCGTTCACTCAGGCCGGAGCCTATTACGGTTTGTTCTCGCGCCTGACTACCGGCGTTGACATCGACGTTCCTCTGACACCGCTGGAACAAGAGCGCCCGATGTATGCTCTCGAAACTACCTTGCAGATGACCACAAACATGGCTCTGGCGGGATCGGTGTCGCCGGGCAACCGGCTCGAATTTGATGCCAACTACGCGTGGCCGTCGGTGATTTCCGTCGGTGCACATGCCACGGGCTACTTCGAGAACGCTTTGACGAATCCGATGCATCAGAAACACCGCTGGCAGCTGTCGCTGTCCAGTCCGCTGCGAATCTGGGGGCATTACCTGGGTCTGCGCTACAACATCTCGCAGGATCAGTATGAAGGCTTTGGCACGATCAATATGACCTACGGCTTCAACACGAGCGTCAAGCCGATCAACCTCAATTACGTCGGACAATGGCAGCGCCGTAGTGACGCCCTCGGTCAGGTTCTGTCCAGCGCTCTGTTGAGCAAACTGATGGGTTCAATCGAGTTTCATCGCCGGTTCCGTCCGCAGTTCCGGGTCGACTTCGATCACAAGACAAATGAAATCACCCGATACGGCGTGTCGCTCTCAAAGCGGCTGTGGCGCTCCAGCCAGATGAGCCTGTCCTACGACAATAGTCCGGTGTCCGGGACAAGCAACTTCCTTGTGACTTTCAACTTTTTCACTGATTTTCTGGACTTTTCTTCACGCACTCAGGTGTCCGGCGGCCGCACCACGATGACCCAGATGAATCAGGGATCAATTCGTTTTGACCAGAACAACAAGCGCTTTCTCTTTGACCGCAGGCGGGCAGTCGGCTATGGCACGGCGGTGGTGACACCGTTTCTTGATGAAAACTACAATGGCGTTAGAGAACCGTCCGAAGAGCATATTCCCGGCCTCAAGGCCAAGATCACCGGCGTGAGCGGGCGACCGCGTGGCGGCGACCGCACGTATTACTATGACCGTCTCCGTCCGTACGACGAATATCTTGTGCAAATCGATCAGTATAGTCTCGATGATCCCACCCTTAAACCGAGCAACGAAAACTACAAGGTCACTCTCAATCCCAGTGTGGTTACTGAGATCGAAGTGCCAATAGTTATGGCCAGCGAGATCAGCGGCTCGGTCAAACGGCAGGTTGGCGAAGGCGCCGCCGGTTTGGGCGGCATCAAGGTTGTTTTCTTCAACATCTCCAAGGATGTTATCACTGAAGTCACCACTTTCAGCGATGGTGAATACTACTACCTCGGTCTGTTACCCGGTTCCTACCGGGCCTATCTTGACCCAGAACAGCTCAAGCGCGGCGGATATCGTACCGAGCCGGAAGCGCTCCAGTTCGATATCAAACCAGTGATGGGCGGTCAGATGATCGAGGGGATCAATTTCCTCATGCTGCCTGCGTCTGCGGCGGCTGATAGCCAACCTTCGAAATAGCTCCACAGAGACAATTCGCGTTCTCGGGAGGGTCACCTGCCCGGTTGAACTTGTGGGTTGACAGACTGATTTGTGGCAGGTATCATCTACGGCGGACAAGAGAGGAGCCAAGCTCCTCAAACATATTAGGTTCTCGGATTGCCGATTTTCAGCGAATTGTATCTGGCCCAATTACAGAAAGATACAAGGTCGCTGGAGATAGAAGCCAGACATGAAGGACTGAAAGCTTTGGATTTACAGGGAAACATAGAGAAGTTCGCGCTGGCGGAGATACTCCAGTTGATCGCCGCCGGCCGCAAGTCGGGCACGCTCGGTATCCAGCACAACGATTCAATCATCATGATCTACTTCGAGGCCGGTGATGTCATCTACGCCTACGGCCCCCGCGAGACGTTTCATCTGGGGCAGCTTCTAACCGAACGCGGCAAGCTGACCAGCGCCCAACTCGATGAAGCAATTGCCATCCAGGCGCAGACCGAAAACACGCGCCGCCTGGGCGAGATTCTGATCAGTCGCGGGTTTATCGATCGGACCGATCTCGAAGCGGTCGTTCGGGAGCAGATTCAGGAGTTGCTCTTCTCGCTTTTGAACTGGCGCAATGGTTCGTTCAAGTTCTACGAGAATCAGTTCCCCACTAAAGAAGAGATCACCGTATCCCTGTCGGTAGAGAATGTCATTCTGGAAGGGCTGCGCCGTCTGGACGAGGGAAACATGATCCGCGAGACGCTGCCGGACCTCGATCAGGTTCTCCGCATCTCGGCCTCGCAGGCCGGCCGCACCCGCGCGGTGACCATGAAAGCCAGTGAGTGGAATGTGATGGCGATGGCTGACGGCCACCGGACCATCAGGCAGATTTGCGAGGTAAGCCCGCTGAGCCAGCACGAGACGCTCAACCGAATCGCACAACTCCGCCTGGCCGGACTGGTTGAACCGAGCAAGGCCGAACCCGCCCCGGCCAACAACGCCAATCTTGAAAACATGATCTCCGGCCTGAGCCGCTTGCTTGAAAGCTACCTGACTGAGAAGAACCAGACCGTTGCCCCTGGGCGGACCGTCACTCGGCCCCTGGTTGGAGAAGCCCTGCGTGAGTCGCACTGATACGCTTAAGTCTCTCGAAGTTGTTCTCGAGTCGTTTCTGGAGCGGGCGGTCTCGCTCAAGTCAGGACGGCTGGACGTGCTCGACGGAATCAACCGGCTGGACGACATCGCCCGCTTGAAGAGTGAGCCCGGGCCCTTTCCACAGCCTGACCTTAGCGACCGAATCGGGGAGTGGTTTGCTCAGCACAGCGGCTGGATGGAAGACACCACGCTGCGCCCGTCCGACCGCAACCGGATCGGCCAGATCCTGGGCGGAATCAGACAAGAGCTTAACGGCCTGGGCCAGTCTACTCCGTCTACCGAGAAAATCCAGACCGAAATAGCGCGCTGGCAGAGCCTGATGACACCCGCGTCGAGTCAGAGCCGGCCCACGGCTGGGCGCAAAATCGTCCTGAGAAAGGGACCGGAGAGTCTCGACGAAGCCGGAGTGCACCCGTCGAATCAGGATTCAATTGGCCTTTTCGCCGAATCGCTGAAAACTATGGCCGGCCTGTTTGCGGATTTCTCCCGCGACCGGCTTCACCTGATGTCGATTCTCGATGACAGCCTCAAGACGGCCTCGCTCAAGAAGAGCAGAGAGGCCTTGCTTTTGTCGGCGTCCATCATATATTACCTGAAGCAAAACGGCTATATGGTTGAGCCGTTTGTAAAGCGGCTGAAAGAGGCCGAGCAACTGCAGAAAAGGAGCCGGGCCGGTGCTTAATCCCGCCGAGAAGGCCTATTTGCAGGCGCTGCAGGCCCTTCGCGAAAAGCAGTACGGTCAGGCCGCCGGGTACTTTGACCGGGCGGTGGAGTTCTTTGGGAACAACCGGGAATTCAGCCTGTTGAGAGAAACCACTAACCTGCTGCTGGAAGTGAAGAAGACGATTGCTGCCGCCGAAGGTAGAAATGATGATGTTTCGATAGCTGAGGAGATTATTTAGTTATGGCAAAGAAACAGACCTTCATGGACAAGGCGCAGAAGAAGAAGTTTGCCACCTTCTGTCCGGTTTGTTCGGGTGAAATTCAACCGATCAAGCATGTCAAGGCTGAAAAGGGCCCCAACGGTGCCTGGAAGTTCCGCACCCAGAACGTGGGTGTCTGCAAGTGCAACGAGAAAGAGGTTTACGTCTGATTAGTTAGACGAGCAGAATCGACGACTAAGACTCCCGCGAGAGCGGGAGTTTTTTTGTGGGATGATGATATTGTACCGTGCCCGGCAGATGCCTACATTTGCTGGCAATCTTCAAGGAGACCCTTTGTGGGGGATAAACCTACGACCCAGTTCCTATCCTGGTAAAACGTACAGGATCGATCTATCAGATGTCTATCGCTTCTTGGATCCAACGATTATGTAAACAGTATTCCCCTTCACATCCGCGATGGATCCTTCCCTAACCTTTTGCCCACTGGCGATGATGCCAACTTCATTCAAGGCCCGCATCACAGTCTGTGCAACTTCTCTCTGGGTATCGCTAGTCATAACGACAGCAACGTCGCCATCGGTATCATCCAGATATGATCTGTTTGTTGTGAGAACCGTCCAGTCAGCCTTCTGAAAAACACCAGCCAGCATTTCAGCAAAATCGCAAGCTTCCTGATCCCACACGCGACACGCAGTCGCCACTTGACAGTCAGCCGAAAACGATAGCATTTCGATCAGTTTGTTCTCTTGCTCAAGCGTAATTGTCCTCGGCCATGTCCTCTGTTGGAGATTTGCTACCTCTGTAGTCAACTTCGATTTCTCCTGTTTTTCAAGCCTTCCTCGTTGAACAGATGCCCAGATCGTAAAGACCGTTAATGCGACAATCAGTACTTGTGCTGAAGGAATCAGTCTACCCAGAATCTCTACTGAATTATACCATGACATTTTTTGATATCCTTCTTCTCACAAAGTCCGATTCCCCACGCGCTTCTACGAGGGTTTACTGTCCTGTTGGCAATATCCCGCGAATTGACCTCGCATAGTGGAATTATAGCTCAGCATTGAAACCTCGTCAACCATATACGGCGGTACCGGCAGGTTCCGTCACCCCCGAGTCCGTCGGGGGTCCCTGGGGTAATGAAGACCGACAGGTTGCGACAGTTGCGGTCTGGGCTTAGCGGTTGCAGATGAACATGGGTCCTCCGCCTTCGCGGAGGAAGACGGAGAAAGGGGCGGAGGATGACGGCCCGGTGGCCGTCGTTCTTTCCAGATATCGCATAACGGGTTCGACGACGGTCAAGCGAGGCGTTACGGACGGAACCCTTAGGTTCCGTCACCCCCGAGTTCGTTGGGGGTCCATGGGGTAATCAAGGTCGACAGGCTGTGGCAGTTACGGTCTGGGTTTAGCGGTCGCGAGTGGACATGGGTCCTCCGGTCAAGCCGGAGGATGACAGAAAGAGGCCGGAGGATGACGGCCCGGTGGCCGTCGCTCTTTGTCCCCATTCTCCACAGCCACCAGCCCAGATTCCCCGGCCTTGAATACGGACCCGCCGGGGTGTATATTCCGCTGCTATGATGTGTGCAACCACCGGAGAACCGTCCCGGAAACAGGTCTACAAGATGTTCGACCGGATTGCCGGACGCTACGATCTGCTCAATCACCTGCTGTCGGCTGGGCTGGACCGCCGCTGGCGTAAGCGCGTGGCGAGCCTTCTGCCGTCAGGTGACAATCTCCATGTGCTTGACATTGCCTGCGGAACCAGTGATCAACTGATCGCTCTGGCCGCAAGCGGCAGAGTAACACACGGCATCGGTCTTGATCTGGCGGAAGAAATGCTGGCAATCGGCCGGCATAAGATTAGACAGCGCGGGCTGGAGCAGATACTCAGCCTGCAAACCGGTGACGCCGAGATTCTCCCTTTTGACCAAAGCAGCTTTGAAGCCGTGACGATCGCTTTCGGCATCCGCAACATGACCGATGTACCGCGCACTCTCGGCGAGATGTTGCGGGTGCTCAAACCAAAGGGTCGCGCCTTGATTCTCGAATTCTCGTTACCGCAGAGCCGTCTTGTGCGCGGACCGTATCTGTTCTATCTCCGATATGTCCTTCCGCATCTCGGTGCGATTATCTCCGGCGATAACGCCGCTTATCGTTACTTGAACGAGACGATTGAGACGTTTCCACATGGCGAGGCGTTCTGCCAAATCATGCGCGACACCGGTTTCACCGGGGTGACATTCAAGCCGCTCACGATGGGAATTGTCTCCATATACCAGGGGGACAAGCCGTGAACCGGGCAGTCGACCACAACCTGACGACTGATATCGTGAAGCAGTTGACCAGTGCTCTGCACGATTTGTCGATACCGAATCACGCCGGCGTGGACGAAAAGCGCACCGTGCACAGACTGGAATTGAATCTGGCCGCTCATGATCCGCTGCTATGGTTAGCGGCGCAGCCGGGCGAACCGAAGTTCTACTGGCGGGATCGCGACGGCTGCCAGCAGGTCGCGTGTGTTGGGGCGGCGGCGACTTTCTTCTCTGATCTGCCCCACGGCCCTGAACAGGCGCTGGAAAGAGCTGGTGCGGTCCTGTGTCAAGAGACCCCGAACGTCAGGGTTTACGGCGGTTTCAGGTTTGATCCACATTACCCGCAAGACAAGCGCGATTTTCGTTGGCATAATTTCGGAGCAGCCTGGCTCATGCTTCCCCGGTTTGAACTGGTCACCGACAAAGACGGCAGCCATTTGTACTGTAATATCCTCAAGAATGAAATCGGAACTGCCACTAGGAACGACGTCTCGTCTGAACTTGGCAAACTGCGTTTTGACGAACCTGAGGCCGACATCTACCTGCCTGGGCTGGTCGAACGCACGGACATGCCTCAGCGAACACAATGGGATCGGCAGGTTACGCAAGCTATCAACCTTTTCCGATGCACCGATCTGAAGAAACTAGTGCTCGCACGAAAAACGGCGCTACGCTTGAACGCACCGGTGAATCCCTGGCATGCACTCTATAGGCTTCGTGAGTCGGCCGTCAACTGCTTTCTGTTCGGTGTACAGACCGATACTACCGGAGCGTTCATTGGCGTGTCGCCTGAGAGGTTATACCGTCGCGAAGGCAACTCGATAGAAACCGAAGCTGTCGCCGGCACTCGCCCACGAGCACAGGATCGGCAGGAAGATGGCCGACTCGCACATGAATTGGCCACGTCAGACAAAGATCGCTTCGAGCATAATCTGGTCGTGAGTGGAATCCGGGAAGCACTGATGCAGATTTGCGAGCGGTATGACATAGCGGCATCCGTGGCGCCGTTCAAGCTTACAGCGGTTCAGCACCTGCGCACTTCATTCGACGGCAGGCTTAAGCATGACGTAACCGATGCGGAGATTCTCGCAACGCTCCATCCCAGTCCGGCAGTTGGCGGATACCCCTGCGAGCAGGCGGTGTCTTGTTTGCGTGAGATTGAATTCCTGGATCGCGGCTGGTACGCGGGGCCGATCGGTTGGCTGAACGCGGCGAGCGCCGAATTTGCTGTCGGCATACGCTCAGCGCTCGTTCAAGATGATCGAGTAGAGATCTACTCCGGAGCCGGAATAGTGGCTGGCTCCATTTCCGAGGCGGAATGGGACGAGATCGAAAACAAGATTTCGCCGTACTTGCAGCTATTCGACAGTGGCCGACCATGACTACCGATAAGAACAATCTTCTCTGGGCGCAGATAATAGTCGAAGCTTTGCGCCGACGTGGCATCGACCACTTCGTGATCTGCCCCGGCTCGCGCTCGGCGCCGCTGATCCTGGCGCTCTCGCAGGAGAGCCGCATCACAGCTGTCGTGCATCAGGATGAACGCGGCGCCGGATACTTTGCAGTAGGGTATGCTCGCGCCACCGGCAAGGCAGCGGCGGTAGTCACAACTTCCGGAACTGCGGCTGTCAATCTTTATCCGGCAATCGTCGAAGCATCGATGGACAACCTGCCCCTGATCGCGATTACTGCCGACCGCCCAACCGAACTTCACGATTGCGGCGCAAACCAGACCATCGATCAGGTCAGATTGTACGGCGACTATGTCCGCACGTTTGTTGATTTCCCCTGCCCGGATAACATGGCCGATCTGACTGTTCCCCTTGGCGAGATTGAACAGGCTTTGGACCACGCACTTGGGCCAGCACACCCGGTGGGACCGATTCACTTCAACTGCCGTTTTCGTGAGCCCTTGACGCCACTGCCAAAGGCCACGAAGTCGCTTACTGAGACTGTGGCGGAGGATTATCCGCAATTGAGTGATTGGCTCCGCTCCCCGCGTCAGGTCACATCCCCGACTCTGTCGGGGACAAGACCTGACGCAACATCGGAGCAGGCACTCGGCGCTGAGCTTCCTTCCGACGCCATCGAGCTCTTTCTGAAAGCCATAAACAGAAGTTCGCATGGACTGCTTCTGATCGGACAACTCAGAAATGACGCTGAGCAGCAGGCAGCGCTGGAACTCAGTCGCAGGCTCAAATGGCCAACACTCGCCGACATCACGTCAGGCGTGCACGACACTGACAACAAGCAGATTGTTACTCACTACGATTTGCTGCTGGCATCGGGGCGCTTCGGCAAGCATCACGCCCCTGACACTGTTCTCCATACAGGCGGACAGATAACGTCGAAGCGGTTGCTGCAGTTCATCGAGAACAGTCGACCGGCCCTGTATCTGCACAATTCCGGCGATGGTGTGATATTCGATCCTGTTCACGCTGTCACCGAACGAACATCATTCGATAACGCGGCTCTCTGCCACAATCTGATCCGAGAGTATCACACTGATCATGTTGATCGGACTTGGCTTGAGGATTGGATACAGGCAGCACAAATTGCGCGAGAGAAGATCGTTGGATTGTGCGAAGGCATGTCCGTTCTTACTGAACCAATGCTTGCCGCTTACCTGTCGCAACGGCTTGACAGTCGCTCCGGTCTGTTCCTGGCCAGTAGCATGCCGATTCGCGATATGGACATGTTTGGTATGTTCGACCAGAACTTGCCGACCGCATCCAATCGGGGCGCGAGCGGGATCGACGGCACTATCGCCTCGGCTTGCGGCTACGCAGCCGGACTGGATCGGCCCGTGACGCTGCTTGTCGGCGATCAGGCCTTTCTTCACGACCTCAACTCACTCGCTCTGGTGAGTAAATCGAAGCAGCTCGTGGTGATAGTTGTCGTGAACAACAACGGGGGCCGTATCTTTGAACTGCTGCCGATCAGCGAGCACAGACATGCACTGGAACCGATGTTTGTCGCTCCGCATAACCTGACTTTCAATAGGATCGCCGACGGGTTCGGCATACCCTATGCCGATGCAAGAACCCGCCAGGCCTTTGCTGACGCTTATGCAAGCGCAGTTACCAACGGCCACTCGATGATTATCGAGGCGATTATTGATCCGGCGACAAGCCGTGAACACCGCAGCCGGATACTCGCTGCCATAATGTCCGAGCTGGACAGTTATTGAGCCATGCTTCGCCCGGTTTTGAATCATACTTTCGCGCCCAACGGTCGTGCGCCGACTGTCTTCTATCTCCACGGATTTCTCGGATGCAGTGACGACTGGAGTGAGACAATCACTTGTCTGGGCAACGGTTTCTCTCATCTTACCGTCGATCTGCCCGGACACTGGACGCCTGCTGACTCGCTTCCCCCTGAATACTATTCCATGCCCGGGTGCGCTCGACTCATAATCGATCTGTTGGACAATTGCGGAATAGAGCGCTGTCATCTGGTCGGTTACTCGATGGGCGGGCGGTTCGCGCTCTACTTGTTGACGCACTGTTCCGATCGGTTTCTTTCGGCTGTGATTGAATCCGCCTCAGCCGGCTTGAAAACAGAAGCTGAACGCACGGATCGAGAACAGCAGGACAAGCTCTGGATCAAGCGCCTTCACGAGCGTCCTCTTGACGAATTCCTGAGTGACTGGTACGCTCAGCCGCTCTTCAACACCATCGACCGCACCGGCGCTCGGTTCGAGCAAATGATGAGGCGCCGTCGGCAACACAACCCCGAGGCGCTGGCGCTCTCGTTGCAGTATATGGGGGCCTCGGTAATGCCTTCGCTGTGGGACAGTCTGCCCGCGCTAACTATGCCTTTGATCTTTGTCGCCGGAGAGCGCGACGAGAGATTCAGCGCCCTGGCTCACGAAATGGCGAGCTTGTGCTCTTGCGCGCAGGCTGCTATAATTGCAAGTGCCGGACACAACACTCATTTCGATCGTCCGGATGAGTACTGTAGTGTTGTGAAACAATTCCTGAGCGAGGATCACTGAGGCAGCTATGTCGAAGTCTGATTGGTTGGAAGTCGGTCGATACGGAGATATCAAGTATCATAAGTTTGAAGGGATCGCAAAAATTACGATCAACCGCCCTGAGTTGCGCAACGCCTTTCGGCCAAAGACGGTGTTCGAGATGTCCGAGGCATTACACGACGCCCGCATGGATCCTGATATCGGCGTGATTATACTCACCGGCGAAGGTGATCAGGCGTTCTGCTCCGGCGGTGATCAAAAGCTGCGCGGAGACACAGGCTACTCAGACGAGAAAGGCGTTAATCATCTCAACGTGCTTGATTTCCAGCGCCAGATGCGCACCTGCCCCAAGCCGATTATCGCCATGGTCGCCGGATACGCAATTGGTGGCGGCCATGTGCTACACCTGATGTGCGACCTTACGATTGCCGCCGACAACGCCATCTTCGGGCAGACCGGGCCGAAAGTAGGCTCGTTTGACGGCGGTTACGGCGCGAGCTACATGGCGCGTATCGTGGGACAGAAGAAGGCGAGAGAGATATGGTTCCTCTGTCGCCAGTACAATGCGCAGCAGGCACTTGAAATGGGGCTGGTCAACACGGTGGTGCCTTTGGAGCGTCTGGAGGAAGAGTCCGTGCAGTGGTGTCGGGAGATTCTGGCCAACTCTCCGACCGCGATCCGCTGCCTGAAGGCGGCGCTCAATGCCGACTGCGACGGCCAGGCCGGGCTTCAGGAACTGGCCGGTAATGCCACCATGCTGTTCTATATGAGTCAGGAAGCCCAGGAAGGACGGGACGCTTTCAAAGAAAAGCGCAAACCCGACTTCTCCAAGTTCCCTCGTCAGCCATAGGAGCCGGTTTTGGCTCGATCACAATTGCAGGTTTGGACATTGGCGGCGCGGCCAAAAACTCTTCCGGCTGCGGCAGCACCGGTGCTGATCGGCACGGCGATGGCCCACACCGGCGGCGGAGTGCACTGGCTATCCGCAATCGCGGCTATGATTGGCGCGCTCTTGATCCAGATCGGGACCAATTTCGCCAATGATTACTTTGATTTCAAGAAGGGTACCGATACCGGCGAACGGCTCGGACCGTTGCGCGTCACTCAGAGCGGCCTGGTCACACCCGAGGCGATGAAACGCGCTACCATGCTCGTGTTTGCACTCGCCATACTGATTGGTTGGTATCTTGTCTGGCGCGGCGGATGGCCGATTGTGATTATCGGCCTGTTGTCTGTCCTGTTTGGCGTTCTATACACCGGTGGACCGTTCCCGCTTGGATACAACGGTCTGGGTGACCTGTTCGTATTGATCTTCTTTGGCCCAGTTGCAGTCGGCGGCACTTACTACGTGCAGACTTTGGACATCAACTGGGCGGTGATCATCTCAGGCCTGGCTCCCGGTCTTTTCTCGGTGGCAATTCTGACTGTCAACAACCTGCGTGATCTTGATAGCGATCGTGCGACCGGCAAACGCACCCTGGCGGTGCGCTTCGGTCGACAGTTTTCGATCCACGAATACAACTGGTCGCTGCTTATGGCCTGCACGGTTCCCATAGTCCTTGCGCTTTTCTTTCACGGTCGTTCCCTGGTCATGTTAGCAGCACTAACCGTGATTCCGTCGATAGCCGCCATGCGCAAAGTAGCGGTCGTGACTGGTCGTGACTTGAATAACTGTCTCGCCGGCACTGGACGACTATTGCTTGTTTACAGCGTGATCTTCGCGCTCGGGTGGATACTATGAAGATCACTGCAGTCAAGATCTATTCCTATCGTTTGCCGCTCGTGCGGCCGCTCTTGCTCACTAGAGAGACTCTTCAGGAACGGCAGGGGTTTCTTCTCAGTCTGAGTTCCGATACCGGACATACCGCCTGGGGGGAAGCCGCACCCCTGCCCGGTTTCTCCCGCGAAACATTAGCTGAAACAGGAACAGCTCTGCGGGGACTTAGAGACAAGCTAGCCGGAGCCGCAGTCCCGGAAAGCATCGAACAACTCAACGGACAATTCAACGACTGGCTGAGCAGTTTCACTCTCTGTCCCTCGGCGCAATTTGCAGTCGAGACGGCGGCGCTTGGTTTGCTGGCGCACAGCCGAGATTTAACGCTTGCCGGCCTGTTTTGTCACCAGCCACCGGATACTGTGTGGGTAAACGGATTGATCACGAATGATACTCCGGTTGTCGAGACCGCACGCCGATTCAGCCGCGAGGGCTACCGCGCCGTAAAAATAAAAGTCGGCCGCCGACCGATTGACGAGGATGTGGTGCGGACTCGCGACGCCTTCCACGAGTTGGGCCATGGGGTTGGGTTGCGACTTGACGCCAATCGGGCGTGGTCGTTTGACGAAGCTGTCCGGTTTGCGGAGATGGTCCTCGACTGCGACCCGGAATATGTAGAAGAACCTCTTTCCGACCCCTCACGACTCGCGGAATTGGTGAAGCTAACCGGAACGCGGGTGGCTCTTGACGAGAGTCTGGTTGACATGAATCCGGAGGAACTGTCTGGTCACACATATGTCTCCGCCATCATCCTGAAGCCGACTCTGCTGGGCGGTGTGGAACGGGCCGCGATGTTCGCTCGCAAGGCGCGAGAGATGAAGATCAGAGTGATTGTCAGTTCTTCTTTTGAGAGTTCGGTCGGAATCGCCGCGCTGGTTCAGTTTGCCGCAGCCTATGGCGCCAACGATACTCCCGTCGGTCTGGATACTCTTTCATGGTTCAAGCAAGACCTGTTGAAAGAGCCGATTGATTGTTCGGGCGGACGTATTATGGTCGCCCAGAGTGCGCGAGCCGCCAACAGCGTGATCGAGGACCTATTGACCGAGGTGTCAGGTGTCTGAGATTCTCTGTCCGCTGATTGTCGCCGCCAGAGAGCACGGCAACCAACCGGCCCTCATCGAACGCGGGGTTACCCTCACCTGGTCTCAAACCGCTTCAGCAGTCAACAATCTCGCCAACTTCCTGATTAATTCTGGCGTGCAAAACGGAGACCGAGTTGCGATGGTCGAGAACAACCGGATCGAATTGCCGATTCTGATTCTCGCTCTCATGCGAATAGGAGCTGTATCTGTATTACTCAGCCCGCGCTATCCGGAGTCAACTCTCACGATGATGGCTGAGCGAACCGGATGCCAATATCACGCTTACTGGTCGAAGCGAACACGTGAGGCCCGCCTTCCGAGCCTCAAGCTGATCTGTCTGCCGCCACTATCGGAATTGAATGGTGCGAGAGAATCCGACCGCACCACGGACTATTGTACGAGCATCGACACCGACCAGCCAGTCACCATCATTTTCACGTCGGGCAGTTCGGCTTCTCCCAAGGCGGTTCTGCTCAGCTACGGAAACCACTACTACAACGCTCTCGGATCAAATGCCAACCTACCGGTGGTTCCGGGTGACCGGTGGCTCTTGTCGCTCCCACTCTACCACGTCGGGGGGCTGGGCATTCTCTTTCGCTGTTTGCTGGGAAGTGGGACGGTCGTGTTGCTTGATGCGTTAGTGACACTCGCCGATCAGATAGCGCGCGACCGCATCACTCACTTATCGCTGGTGCCGACACAACTAAGACGCCTGCTCGATGATCCGCATTTTAGTGCGGCGAGGTCTTCACTCAAAGCCATCCTCCTCGGCGGTTCGCCTATTCCAGCTACGCTTCTGAGTGACGCTATCGAAAACCGGCTGCCGGTTTATCTGACCTACGGCCTCACCGAGATGGCCTCACAGGTAGCGACCGGTTGTTCTGATCACCCGCGTTCCCCGAGCGTGCTGCCGTACCGGGAACTCCGGGTAACCGCTGACGGTGAGATCGTTGTGCGCGGCGAGACTTTGTTCAAGGGTTATGTCGAAGATGATGCCACCGTCCGCCCGCTTGATCCCGACGGCTGGTTTCACACCGGTGACCTGGGGTCATTGAACGGCGACGGACACTTGGCCGTGTTAGGTCGCAAAGACAACATGTTTATTTCCGGCGGCGAGAACATCCAGCCGGAACAAATCGAGCATGCGCTTATGTCAATAGAGGGCATCTTCGACGCGCTGGTCGTGCCGGTGGATGATATTGAGTACGGACACCGGCCGGTGGCGTTTATCCGGTATCGCTCTGATATCAACTTGTCTGAGCCGGATTCCGAGATGTCCGAAAGCGAACGTCTCCATTTTGACTACCCGTCGCTGTCAGATGAATTGTCCCGGACGCTCCCTCGTTTCATGCTACCGGTGGCCTATTATCCCTGGCCGCAGGGCTACCGGCAGGCCGGAATCAAAGCCGACCGCACGTTTCTCAAACAATTGGCCGGAAAACTGCACCGTTCAAGAGAGAAGTAGGTCGGCGTTTCAGGGGTATGAACGCGGTGGATTACCAAGAAACTCAAGACCACATTCGCGTCGAATGCGAACATCCGCCACGCACAGGAAATAAAGGCCATTTGGAAGACGGAACCAATAGGTTCCGTCTTTCCCGCGCAGGCGAGAATCTACGTCCACTCGCGCTGACAGAGGAGCAAATGGGTCACAGGGGAGATAGATCCCCAAGCGGCCGTTCTTTCTACAGGCTCAAATGCCAATGAACAGCAGATCCCATATGAGACTGTCTCCTCCTTTCCGGCCTGGTCACTACATGGGTCCCCGACTACGGGACTGTTGAAAAACCCCAAATGTGGTGTCAGCCGACCCTGGCTGACACCTGTAACTGCAAGGCTGTCAGGCAGGGTCGCCTGACAGCACGTTGTCTGTAGGACTTTTTCAACAGGCCCCTACTCGGGGACGACGGCCTGAAGGCCGTCATGTGAAGATGGTAGAGAGTGAGTAGGCTTCTCGGAGGCTGGCGCGCGACGAATTGTCAAGCAACCCGACACTTGCCTGTTCGTGAAAGCAATTCAGTTCTCGGACTGGAAGATTCTCTCCAGAGCTTGCCGGAGAAGAGCGGGCAACTCGATCTTTTCATTCGCAGCGCGATCGGTGGTCACATGCACCGTCGAGACCACAGCCACCAGTGTCGAATCGGGACGGCAAAGGCGGTACTTAAGCACGAATGAATGCGTGGAGATCTTGGAAGCGGTCAGCTCGACCGTCAACTTGTCTCCGACCGCCATCGGCTGCATGTAATCTGCTTCGGCATGTACAATGGGGATGAGCAGCTTGCCCTCATTGAGTGCATCAGCGAAGCTGAACCCGCACGACTCCAGAAATGCCTGATAGGCGTCGTGAGCGACCCGAAAATAGTTGCCGAAGAACATGATCCCGGCGGCATCGGTGTCATACAGCTTGACTGTCGTTTCTATCTTGTAAGCCAAGTCCGATTTCATCCTTCGCTGTAGGAAACCCGCTGGGCAGGACTCCTGCGGTTCTGCCATCGTTGGCAGAACCACCCGCCTTCGGCGAGGGTTCTGCCCTACAATCTCTACTTCAACTTCGCCAGTTCTGCTTCGAGCAGCGTCACATACTGATCCAGACGGTCAACAATCGCCTGAAAAGTCGCCGGCTGACTCAGATCGACACCGGATTTTTTGAGCAATTCCATTGGATAGTCGCTGCCGCCGGCCTTCAACAGGGTCATATAGCGGTCCAGCCCAGCCGCCTTGACCTTCTTGTCTTTCGACATTATATCCGCCGCCAGCTTGGCCGAGGTGGCGTAGCAGGTGGCGTACTTGTAAACATAGAACGGGGTGCGATAAAAATGAGGGATCCGCGTCCACACGTAACGATAGAACTCGTCAATTGTCACCGCGTCGCCAGAGTATGCATCCTGAATGCCCCCGTAAAGATCGTGCAGAGACTGGGCGGTAATCGGCTGATTCTGCTCCACTGCCTTGTGCGCCTGCCACTCGAAATCACCCCACATGGTCTGGGTGTAGAATGTCTGGTCGATGGAATTGATGGCGTAGCACAGGAGTGCTACCCGCTCGACTGGGTCCTTGGTCCGCTTGAGCATATAGTCCAGCAGAAGCGCTTCGTTCAGGGTGGAGGCTACTTCAGCGACAAAAATAGTCGGTTCGGAACTGGCAAATGGCTGATTCTCGTTGGAGAGCATGCTGTGCATGCAGTGACCCAGCTCATGCGCGACCGTGAAGAAGTCTCTGATCGTTTCGTTGTAGTTCAGCAGCAAGAACGGATGAACCCCGTACGTAGGGGCTGAAAACGCTCCGGCTCTCTTGCCTTCATTCTCATAGACATCAATCCAGCGACTGTCGAACGCCGTGCGAAGGCGGTTCTGGTAATCCTTTCCCAATGGGGCCATCGCCTCGATAATCCAGGTTTGGATTTCGTCGTAGGCGTAGGTCTTCTTGAAATCGACCAGCGGAATCTTCCCATCATAGACATGATATTCAGCCAAGCCCAGTCTCTCTTTGGACAATTTGTAGTAACGCTGCAACGGACCCACCCCGGCCTTCACTGTGTTCACCAGGTTCTCATATACCGAGACCGGCACATTGTCGCCGTCAAGCGTAGCCTCGAGGCTTGATGGGTAATTGCGTGCCTGCGCCGAGGCCCAATCGGTTTGAAGCACTCCATTATAAATCGCTGCATAAGTATTGCGCTTGTCATAGAAGATCCCATAGTAAGCTTCAAAAGTTTTGGCCCGATCGACCTGAAGGCGATTCGTGCTGAGTATGTTTTGGTAATTGCCATGAGTGATCTTCACGGAATCTCCGCTGGTCAACGCGATCGTGGGAAACCGTATGTCACTGGTCGACAATTCGCCAAAAATGCTGCTCGGAGCACCGGTCACCTGCGAGAAATAGGCCAGAAGCTGCTCTTTGTCCGCACTCAGCACGTGCGTCTGCTGGCGGTAGAGGTCCTCGATGCCGTAGCGATACGGGGCCAGTTGCGGCGTCTCATCCAGCCACTTCTTCATCGTTTCCCACGGAATCGCCAGCAATTCCGGATTAAACCACGCGACCACAACACCGAAATTCGCAAAGGCGATTTGAACCTGCTGAGACCGGGCGGACACAGTATTGTCTCTCATATCCTGGGCGCTATTGAGGCTGGCGTATTGACCGACCTTGC
>Ga0315278_10002124_pt1 | contig 17581 bp, 25 predicted proteins | sample YL17G06_0_MG_FD_203880 | JGI IMG/M metagenome (GOLD analysis project Ga0315278, IMG submission 203880) | Sediment microbial communities from Yellowstone Lake, YNP, Wyoming, USA - YL17G06_0 | ecosystem: Environmental > Aquatic > Freshwater > Lake > Sediment | place: USA: Wyoming | collected... | reverse complement strand
ACTACTCGGGCAGAGCGGCAACCACTCTCCAGGGAGCCTACGCTATGGAGATTCGCTGCTGGCTGGAAAACGACATACCGTTCGTTGGCGAGATGGGTTGTGCATCTTTCTTTGGACGAAAGGACGAAGAATAGACATGAAGAATCTCAGCATCGTGTTCGAACGTGACAAAGGCTTCGTGGCTTCAGCCATCCGGGCGGTGACCAAGTACGACTCGAACCACATGGCACTTCAATACGATTCCGAAGACTGGGCCGCGACTTGGACCATGGAAGCGACGACGTCTCACGGAGTTCATACGAAGCCGCTACGCGAGAGAACCTGGACCCACGTTTACCGAGTAAATGACGATGCCTTGACCGAAGAGATTCGCGCAGGGGCGAGCATGATCGGGGACGGGTACGACTTTCTTTCGATCCTGCTCTTCAGTTGGGTGTTCATTCTGTGGGACTACCTGAAGCTCAAGATCTTCAGACCCCACTGGTCTCTGAAGGGCCAGAACTGTTCCGAGCTGTTCGCGATCATCTTGAACAAGAAGTGGCCAGGAGCTTTTGCCGAGCCACAGTGGGTCAGCCCCGCGGCCATCGCCAAGTTCCTGGACATGCATCCGGAAGCATTCACCAAGATCTGTTGAGAGTACCATGCTGATCGATAGACCCAACCCCACCCAACTTGTTTTGCAGATCGCTGCTAACAACCAAGATGGTACGGCCAAGACCGAGCTGCGCACGGCCCGGGTGAAGGTCTATCACGTTGTCAGTGGCGCTCCGGTCGATCTGCTTGACTGGACCGACATGACCCAGGTCGGGACTTCAAATATTTGGCAGTATGTCTGGGAGCCCTCGGCTCTTCCCGTGGGTCAGTATTCGATCCAGTACGCCCTTCTAGACATGGCCTACGCTAATTTCTCAGGTCTTGAAGACTTGACGATACAAGATTTCGCCGCCCAGACCGATGTCGAGCTCCTGAAGAAGGTCGCCCGGGGCCGTTGGAAGATTGATGATGTCTTGAATCGCATGATCTTTTATGACGACGATGGGTTGGCACCCCTTCTGGTTTTCGATCTAAAAGACATCAACGGCCTGCCCTCGAGCGTCAATGTCTTTGAACGGGTCCCGGCGCCCTGATGTCCCTGCTCATCACCCAGGGCTACGGGGCCGAGATGCCGGTCATCATCAAGCAGATCGTCGGGGATAATCTATTCGCGCACGTTACGGTTGAAGAACACTTGGTTGCTACCGTTACGATCGAACAGTACATCCAAGCTCAAGTGACGGTCGAAGACGAGGTGATCGTCGGAACAGTGGTTCTAGAGGCTCCGATTTCTGCTGAAGTCTCTTCAATTGATCCCGTGATCGTTGGAAAAATTCATGACGAGGAGGACGCATGAGCATCGATACCAATAAAATCAACATGTTCCTCCGGGACGATCGGACTCTTTTGGTCGAAGTGACCTATGAGGATGGATCTCCGGTGGACCTGGATGACGCCAAGATCTGGTTCACGATCAAGCAGAAGACTTCTGACCCGGATGCCAACGCTATTCTTTCGAAAAGAAACACAGCTGCCGGGGGCAGCGACGACGAGATCAAAATTGCCACTCCATCCACCAACGGCCAGGCCCAGGTCTATCTCGTCCCTGACGATACTGATCCGATCAATCCTGGGGTTTATTCCTACGACGTGCAAGTGGTGCTGGGGAACGGAAAGACGTATACTGTAGTCAGAGACCAGATTATCTTCAAAGAGGACGTCACCAAAGCTAAAGCCTGAGCGCAGGAGGCGCGAATGGCGAGGATCCTGTTGGTCGAACCAATCGAGAAGTATCGACGGGTTTACGAAACGATACTTACTCATTTCGGCTTTGAGACCATAGCCGACGAGAGCGCCTCGGACGCTCTTGATCGATTGTTCGATCAGGAGTCCTTCGACTTGGTTGTAGCCAACCTGGATTCGGTCAAAGAGAAGAATTTTCGCTTCTTGAAGCTTGTACGACTTCGATTGTGCAAGAGTGAAAGCCAGCTCCCAATCATCACGATCAGCGATTACGAAAGCGATGTCGTATTTGCCAAAGCATTCCGTCACGGAGTAAACTTGAATATCCTTCGTGACAGCAACTGTTCGCAGGAGCTCTTGAGAGAAGCTCGGGTGTTCACTGGACAGATAAGGAGCCCGTTCAATGTCGACTGAGATCGTATGGGCGCCTTATATTTTTACGGCATCAACCGTGCTTGGGCTAACCGGTGCTCTGCTCAAATACGTGATCCATCTGACCACCAAGAGATTCGAGGAAAAATTTGCTCAGCAGCAGGAAGCGCTCAAGAAACTAGAAGACCAGGGCAAACAGCATCTATCCGCTTATGAAAAGATTCGGGACAAATGGGACGAGTTCCTCAAAGAATACATGAGAATGGACGCCACTCGCGGGGCCAAGGTTGATGCACTCTTTCGGGTAGTAGACCAGATGATGGAGACGATCAAGGATCTACGAGGGGCTATGAATATCAAGATCGATGAGTCTTTCCTGAGATCTCAGAACGAACTAAAGTTATACATTCGGGATCAACTACGGGAAGAATTTCATGAACACGCAGACCCAAAACGCCGCACCTGAAATCTCCTCCTGCTTTGATGCAGGAATCGATGAAAAACTCGACATCCTGCGCCCTCGCTTCGAGCGGATGCTCCGAGAGCTGTTGAGACTCTGCATGGATTGGTCAGGAGATGTTCCAAAGACCTGCGGGGTATGCCACGACGAGTGGGACCTATTCGCACACTAGAGTGCTACTTGGTGACGATGGGCTCGACAGTGACGCCCTTCCACTTGAGTGCCGCCTTGGGGACCTCCTCGCCAGCGTAGAAACGAACGCCCTTGGCGATCTTGTCCCCCGCGCGATTCTTGTAAGCAGCCTGAACCACCCGCCATAGATTGGTCTGCCTCTCGCTTGCGAACTTCTTGGCCGTCTTGTGCTCCTTCGACTCAAACCACTTTCCTCTCGTTGCTGCCATGGGGGTCTCCTTTATGCGTGTTTGTACATCTCAGCAGTGAAGGTTTGTACATCAGCAAGGGCCAGGTCTTCTTTTCCAGCCCACGAAAAACGATATCCATCTTGCCATAAAAAAACAAGGTTGTTCAAGTTGTCCAAAGGCCAAAGTGGCCCACAGTCCCGTTTTCGATCAGGGTCGAGATGATTGTGATCCGTGAAACGCTCCCTCATAAGAGTCGGGATTGCCTCGATTAACCAGCGCTTCAGGACAATGCTCGCGGCAACCTGGTAGGACGTATAGGGCTCCCAGTATTCCTTATTGGATTCCTGAATCAAATGGAGCCGCTCTTTCGGATAAAGTAAGCGGTCCAGGTAGAAAAAATTCCCTTCGAATTTTTTCAGCAACCCAGCGTTCACATGCTCGATACCGATATGCTCAGAATTGAACCCACGCGCGTGCCAAGCTACTTCTTCGAGTGGATTGACCAGCATGACTATTGCCCCATCCCGATCTATCACGAAATGGGATGACACGTTAGCTTCTGGATGCGCTTTGGAAAACCAACTCAAGGTTCCTGTGAGCTTCAGACTGGCTGTATAGTGATCAACCACTCCGATGGGTTTACCGTCTTTCCACTTGGGACCCTTAGCGGCGACCGGAAAATTTTTCTTGTAAAATGATGGACCTACAGAAGAAACGATCCTATCCTGGCTACTCTTTTCGAGCTGAGCAAGAAAACTCTGAGCAGTTACTTTTTCTACTTTTTTTCCTGACAGCGTTGCCCAAGCACTCTGTCTGATGCGGTCTGGGAGCCAGTGGAATAGATCTTTCATGCGGTCTTGTCAAACAGCGACATTCTCCACAGCGGCGTTTCTTTCGATAAGAACCTTTGGGATGGCCGCGCCGACATAATATCCGATTTGCTTACCATTCCGAGTCGAGATGATGTATTTCCACACTCTGGCTTTCTTTTTCTTAGCGCTCCGTTTGGCCTCTACCCTCTCATCTGATGCGAACCACCGTGTGTCCATGACCATTTTTTGAATCCTCCAAGTTTGGAAACGATGCACAATAATATTTATACGCTGGCTGCGGAAGTGTGTCAAACGAAAGACGAAGTTTCGTGGTTGTCAATTTATTCCGCGAAGGATGTAGTTTTTGGCCTCTTCGTTGAGCATGCCACGGGCTTCGAGGATCTGAACCATCGTCTTCTTCTTGTACTTCTGCTCGGTCGAGAAATAGATCGATTTCGAAGTTTGAAGAGATCGGGCCACAATTTCTCCTTATCCACGGCAGCCAGCGCTCTCGATCGATGGTTGCATCTGTTCATCGAAGGCCTTTGGGCTGGATACCGCTTGCTCTTGCACCCCAAGGGTGTCTGGGTTCATGCTGTCCAGAAAAGTGATTTCGCTGTTGACCGTTGCCAGCGAACGATCAATCGAATCGATTGCCGCGTTAATCGTATCACCGGCGGTCTTTGAAACTGTAACAAAAGTGCCGTTCTCACCAAATTCGACGTTGAACAGCAACTTCATGAAATCTTTCCATCGGTCAATTTTACCAACGGTCTCGGAACCGACGACGAACAGAACTCCGTAGACAGCCTCGGTCCCAGTGTCAAAAGACGGCCGAGCCGTATCCGAGGAATCAAAGAGTGACTTGCCAATTTCATTTCGAATGCAGTTGTTCCCACCCTTCCCATAAAATGGGTGCATTCCAGCATAGACGTCCGTTGGCCAGTCTTTGAGAGCATTCAGAATACGGAGCAGGGCAGCGGTCAGCTTCTGAACCCATACGATGTAATCGGTGATCCATTTCGAAACTGCTTCGACAAAAGCCTTCAGATCGTCTGCTGTTGAACTGACAAATTGTTCGAGCTGTTTGAGAAAGTCTTCTATCTCTAGCACTAGATCTCGAACGGCGGGGAAGAGCGCGGTGGGGCGTATCGCATACCAGTTGGGGGAGGGACCCTGGCGACCCACTCCTGGGGGATCCGCAGGGATGTCGAATTCAGTGGTGACCATCGTCATTCGATCCGGAAGAGGGTCTCCAAGCACTTCTGGAGATTCTTGAAGAACAGGCTGTAAGTGGAGACAAGCTGCAAAGTACCAGTGCCCGGAGACCTCTAATCCTTCGGTTACAATGGCCGAACGAAAAGATTTGAATTCTTCGTCTTCAGGTTTCCGAAGGCTCTTAGCCTCCATATCCTCGGGAGAGTTCAAAGGGAGGGGCTTCGTATCACCGAAAATTCGTACCTTCGTAATTTTATACTTGAATGGTTTCCCATCAGGACCCGGATAAGGTGTCGGATAGTAACTAAGAAGAATAGGGTCCCAGCTGAACTTCACTCCGAGAAATGGCGCTTCAGGGGTCTTGTCCAGGCCGAACAAGCTGGCCATAACGGGGTCTGCCCCCATCATGTTCAACACTTCGGTCGAGCCGGTCTTGCAGGTCGTCGCCTCGGCCTTGAAGTTCCGGAGTGCTGGAAAGTTGGGTAGCGAGAAAGTGTTCAGGATGTCACTGAACGGACCCGGTTTGTAAGGATCCGAGAGCAACACGGCGATCTTGGCGATAAGGGTAAGCAACGAATGAAATGTCTCGCAGCCAAAGTAGAAAAGAACACCAGCTACGTGAGCATCGTCACTGTACTGTGGGCGGAATCCATCCTGGTCGTCGTCTATAGAAGCATTCAACTGATGGAAGAATCCAGCATTTCCTCCCCCACCCGCGGTCCCTCGGATTCCAAGCATGACGTTACCAAGCGGACCAACTTTGGCGGCTAGCATTCCTGCAAGATCATCGCCAGGTACACTTTCGAATGAGACCAAAGCAGAGGTGAGATTTGGCTCGAGAGAAGGTAGCGCAGGGATACCAATAACGTGAACGCCCAGTCCAGATGGCCCAGTAAAATCCTCTAGAACTGCGTTGATCATGGCGATGGTTTCACGGACAGTCGTTTTTGTGACGTCCAGGCCTTCAGTGGCCAGCGTCGCCGCAGTTTCGACTATGGTCTTTAGAATTGTAGCGAGACTCTCAACCGCAGAAATAATCCGTTCGATCTGATTGATCGGCTTCTCGATCGCTTTGAGAAGCGCTGCATCCCCAATCGCTATCGACGCCCAACGACTGGTGTTTTTGATGCTTCTTACGTGGAGGAGGGCATCGTCGATTTCGTGGAGGCTTGCCATGAGCTACCCTTTTCGGTTTGGATCGCCACATGCATCTGGGCCTGGACGATTTGACGTTTGATCATCAGTTCTGCATGTTTCCTGTGCAGCTCCAGAATCTTTTCCAGAAGCGCTGCAAGGCCTCCAGAGGGTATCTTTTCCCAGCTCATGTGACGAATACCTTGGTAGAGGGCCAAGACGCTAACTGAGCAGAAAGAGCGCTAGCAGCGGCAGCGACCCCTTTTATTGCAGGTTCCGTTGGTGGCGCTCCCGCCGCAGAAGTAACGATTGCATTAAGAAATGATTGTAGTGCCTGAATGACAGCCCGTCCTTTTAAGACAGGCTGTTGCACGGCGGTCCCACCCAGGGTCACCACCCCGCCATTTATAATGGTTCGAGTAGCCCCTTCGAGAGTGAGATCGGTCAGAGCCTTGACTGTCATTGTTCGACCCGCGTTGATGCTGACGGTACCGAACTTGCTGTTCATATTGATACCACCAGTTGGTGAAAAGACGGTCACGTTGAAGCTTCCAATTGGTTTTTGTAGTGGAGGGATAAGTTTCCCGATCTCGACATCCCAGGACCCATTGCCGACTTTTAGGGAGTAGGACGTGCTCCCCTCAATCGAAGTTGGGGAACCCGATACGTTATGCGCGAGCGTCTGGCAGGTTACTGTCCGAGACCCCTGAATGGTAACAACCGACTTGCCCATGATCTGAACCGTGTCATTGATGTTGATACGGCACGTTCGGCTCTTCTTGAAGACTTCGTTCTGATCACCGCCAATTTCTTTGTAAGCGTTACCAATGACCGCTCGCCAGTAGCCTCCATTGACGCTAGTCCCTTTATCCCCTTGAATCGTCTGAATATGCTCTCCAGCATAGAAGGCTTGGTAATTGCTGTTGGTCCCCAGATTTACTCGGTAAATCGGATCCCCACCCTTGCTCCTGATAGCGAAAGTGTGGAAATTGTCCCCAACACCGAGTCCGCCCTGGTACGTCCATTTCGTTTGATCGTATCCCGTCTCGGTCATCTGATCGAGTCCTCCGCAGAACTCGATCGATTGTCTTCCATTCTCGCTCTTACATTCCAAAAGCCCGAAGCCAGTGAGAACCTTCAGGCGGCGAGCCGCGATGTTGATCGTATCTGTGTTGGTTCCGCCGATAGCATTGATCTGAGCCCAGGGAGAACCGAACAGAGTGGTCAATCCCCCGTCGAAACACCCAATATACTGATTCTGGTTGCCAATGCGACACCAGTCACCAGAGACGAGATTTCTTGGGAGTCTTCCACGAAAATTCACTCGGCCGCGCTGATTGGAAGGGAGATTCTCAGGGAACAAAGAGGGTGTAGACGATTCTGAAAGAAGAGCGGGCGCCGGTGTGGGAACGTACCCTCGTATCCGAACCCCGGCTTGCCCACCGATCTTGAGTTCGACGCGCTGTCCGGTCCTGGGAACGAACACTTCTCCCCCACCGCCTTGCGAGTCCTGAATCAATCCAGGCAGAGGCAAGGATTCGTAGACGCCACCTCCCTCGTCCAACTTCACGCGGCACGAGCATGTCTCCGGTTGGACATCGACGATGGTTCCAATAACCGAGCGCTCTTCTCGCTGATCTTCGAAGGGACTGCCACGACGGCGTTCTTTACGCTGATTCGTATCAAGGCTCATGGCTAAAAATAACGTGAGGCGGGAAAGAGTGCAACTTTTATCGAAATTTGAAAAGAATCAGGAGTGGGGGCCCGGGTCGCCTTGGAATATAGCCTTGAACACCGCCGACGAGCCAGCCTCCGTCGGATCGTAGTTGCTGTAGGACGGGGAACGTTCACCAATCGCCTTCGGATCGATCGGAATGACGCGATCGGAGATGAGGTTCACGTTCTCCATGATCATGCTCTGCCCAGCGGTCACGCCCAGAGACCAGTTGGTCAGCAAGCACATTTCCATGTACAACGCCCCCAACGAATCATGGATCTTGTCTCTGAAAAAGATAGCCAGGCCAAAGGGGATCCGGAACAGCTCGGAGTCCATGTTGGCCAGGAACGTATCAGCCTTCAACCAGCTCGCTTTGTCATCGAAGGCCGAAGGATCGATCCCGGCTGCGATCGCGTTGGAATACAGCGCGCGCAGCATGTTCTTGCCCTTGACGAAGAGTCGAGCGATGTTCGCGCCGTGATTGGGCTTTCCGACCAGATAGAAATATCGGCCCGAGCCCACCGCCTGCGCCGGGATGACCGGATTCTGGCTGGTGATCTGCATGTTCTGGACCATGCCGAGAGGAAAGAGAGTTTCGTAGGCGATTGTTGCTTTACCATTGGAGGTCAAGAAGCGAGAGGGCCCGGCCAGAATCAGAGTGTCATCCGGATGAGCCGCGGTCAGCGCCGAGTGATCCATCAACCGCTCGACGTAGCTGTTCTGGAACTGCCAGTCAGTGGCCGACGTTACAGCAGTTGGGAGGGTGCTTATGGCCATATCTCAACTCCTTCGAATGGTGAGTTGTTCGATCAAAATTTTCTACCCGTTCGGGGTAAAACCCATGTAATGAGCGCTCATGTCGGATACCGCCGGGGCCGCATAGGCGCTGGGCCCATAGGGGAGGTAACCCGGGGGTGCTCCTCCCGTGCCTCCCGTGCCTCCTGGTCCCATCTTCGAGACGAGATGCCCACCTACTCCCGCGAGGCCGAGTCGCCCAGCCCATTCGGCCATAGGTACTTGCTGAGCCGCGCCTTGAATCTTTGCCACAAGAGCTGCAGGGTCATTCTTCTTGATACCTTCGAGACCTTGGGCAACGCCAGGGTGTTTCTTCAAGATATTTTGAATCAGCTCTGGGGTGAGCTTCTCGGGGTTGACGTTCTCGATCTTCTGAAGCAGAGCAAGTTCTTCGGGCATGAACTGACTGCTACGCAGCAGTCCCCGGCCAACCCGCTTTCCAAGCGATCCGAGGGCCATACCCGCCCCGGCTCCCCAAGCACGGTTGTCGGGTCCAGCCGCATATGCGCCGAGTGCGGCAGGGCCCCAGAGATGCGCTGACCCACGAACGAGGCCACTGAGGGCTGATTCGACGATTCCCGATTTCTCCATGGCCTCTTTCACACCTAGCTGGAAGGCCATCTCGAGCAACTCAGCGTGCTTGGCTTCTCTCTTCTTGGCGTGTTCGGGGAGTTTCTTGATGCTCGGGGTATGCTCGGCCCATCCCTTTGCAGTCCCTTTCGGGAGGTCGCCGCGATCTTCTGCAGCAAACATAAACCTCTGTTGGGCCTTGCTCTTGAACGGCATACCTTCCTCCGGTGATTTCAACCTAATTCTATGCCGAAAACTCGTTCAGAATCAAGATTGAATCACGAACGCAGGTGCAGACCAATTCGATTGAGTACCTTGGGCAGTGAGAGCTCGACATAAGCCTCGACCCGATCTTCCTCGCTCTCGAGCTGGGCCACGCTGATCACGGTCGCGTCCAGGAGCGGAGTGCCGATCTTCGGGAAGATTCTGAGCTTCAAGTACTGGATTCCACCCTCCAGGGAGCCCTTGATCATGTTCAAGGTGTCGGCGTAGATGTTGTACCGACCCGGGAACTGCATCAGGATCTCTTTGAGGTACAGCGAGCAGAAGTCGTAGTTCTTCACGTTCATGAACTCGCCGAACGCATAGGCCGAGACATCGGTCGTGACCTCATGAATCGTATACGGCAACGAGGTCTCCGAGTCCTGCACGATCACATACCAGCCACCGTTCCGGAGGTTGGTCAACTGCGTGTCGCTGAAGTAGAAATTCGAGTTGAAGATCTGCTGGATGCCCGTACCGCCCAGGTACGAGAAGCCCTGGTGCGAGGGTAGCCCGGCCACCATGCCACCCACCATGCAAGCGAGGTACTGGCCCGGCTGCTTGTTTTGCACGCCGGTCAGCTCGTTCTGCAGGTCACTCACGTAGCACTGGTTCGGCCACACCATCACACAGCGATGATTCGCAAGGCTGGTGGTGATGGTATTCAGCTCGGTCACCTGAGCATCCGAATTCAAGTCGATGTTGATCCGATAGGAACAGTAGTGGCTCGGCCCACTGAATCCCGTCGTGAACTGGTAAGGAGCGAGCTCCTCGAGATCGTCCAGATCGGCGTCCAGAAGCTCGTCGGCCACGATCGTGTCGATCTTCCACTGGGTCGTCGTGGTATCCCACAGAGTAGGATCCGTCACTGACGGGTAGGGGATCTCGATGTCCTCGCCAGCCTCGACCGTGGTCAGGAAGCTCGCGCTGTCGTCCCGCAGCCGGGTCAGACGCTGACGAACCGTGGCCAGGGTGCTACCGTTGGACTCCGCGGCAACGCTGAACACGGCGAAGTCGGTCCCAGCCACGCTCGAGGTCAGGTTGTCTGTGCCACCCGAGACCCGGACCTCGTTTGCGCTGATCACGGCGGTGATGATCCACATGCCTTCGTTGCCACCGACTGCGTCGTGGAGGACGTACAGGATGTCTCCGGCCGCGACGTTGGCGAACTTGCCCGTCGCAGTGATGGCATTGGGGCCGGTCGAGGCCGTGGCCCCGGACAGCGAAGTGGCCGGAGCGTAGACATCGACGTAGGTTGCCGGGTCGGATGCTCCAGTGTAGGCCAACTGGAGCACGATGTTGCTGTCGTCGGTCTTGGTGCGAACCAGCCAGCCTCCGTTGTACCCGGAGACGCTTGCGCCCTGGACGTGGACCACGTCGCCAACCACCACACCAATGAAGCCACTGGCCTTGGTCAGCTTGACCTTGCCCGTGTCACCATCGGCACCCTCATCGATCGCGACGGTGACAAGAGCGGCCTTGGGGGTCCCACCCTCGGACCGCAGGACAGCTTCACGAACAGCGTAGCAGCAGCGTTCGGCCGCGTGGCCAGCAATCCACTTGTCGGCGATCGTCGTGCGGAGGCGCTTTTCGCCGATTGCTCCGAGAAGGCCCTTCGAATTAGGGACGCCATCAGTGAAGTAGCCCGGGGAGAAGATGTGCAGACCCGCAGAGAGAGTGCCCATGTCGGTCGCATGCGCGACATCGAGAACGTGGTCGCTGCTCACTCCGTTGGTGACGAACTTCGTCTCGGCGTTGGGATCGACGAACACATCGTATGGATCCGTCGAGGGATTCCCGGGAAGCGTGAAGCCGGTCGTGCTCGGCGGGGCCGAGCTCTTCTCGGTCGGTAGCTCGTCGTAGGATCCGAGTACCACTCGGAACTTCGAGCGATCGGCGTTCTCGTAGGCGACGCAGTGCGCTTTCCACATTCCGATCACTGACACCCAATCGGCCCCGGATACTCCAGTCGCAGGATCGGTCAAGGGGACGATCGCGTAGATGTCGTTGCGAGACGACATCTTGTCGCGCGCCGAGGTGTGGCCAGACAGGTCATCGGAGACCACGCCGAACGCCTGGATCGGGGTGCCGGTATTGGCCATCGCTACCTGGAGACCCGCGGCCAACGGGTTCCGTTCGTCCACTCGGCCAATGACCGAGGTGATGTCATCGGGGCCGGTGATGGACTTCACATCCTGTAGATCGGTTCTGAGCTCGCGATAGCCGATATACATCTGGGCGTAATTCACCGCGAACGATGCGCTCTCGTAGGCGAGCTGGATTCCCGTCGAGCCCGTCTTGATGGTGATCGCATTTCCAACGATCGTGCGATACGCGCTGCCGATGGTCTGGTCGTCGAGTTTGTGCTCGACGCGCCACAGAACGCTCGAGGACCCGATCTTGGTGGTATCAGTGGACTTGAAAGTTGTCGTCGTCCGAATCGTGTTCGGATCGACCACTTCCTTCACCATCTTGACCACGGTGAACGAAGTCTCACCGGGATTGATCGACTTGGTCATGATCAGTCGATCACCGGCTGCAATCTTCTTGGTGATGAAGCTGGCGCTCGCCGAAGTGAACTTGTTGTCTCCCTCGGCGAATACGGCGCCATCGATGCCGTGATTCAGGTCGAGGTAGACATCGTCGAACACCAGGGCCACGCTCGCGGCATCCAGCACGCCACCGGCGGTATGATTGGGCGGATTGCTCAACGTGAGGAAATCCGTACCGTTGTCAGGCTTGCCTGCACTCGTTCCATCAGCCAGGCAGGGAGCATCGGCGGTGAACCCGGTCTTGACGAAGTTCCCAGCAAGAATGGAAGTTTTGTCGGTCGGGTAGTCCTGAATGTAGAAGGCAGGCCCCACCAGACAGCAATTCAGGTCGGGTGTGTCAGGGGCCACCGTGACGGTCTGAAACTCCTGGTACACGAGAATAGCGGGCCGTACGAATGCCATGGTGTTTCTCCTTTTATAGGAACACACTTGAATTTCTAGGGAAATAGTAGGTCACTCATTTGGAATCCACAACGAGTCCTACTCTTCGAACATCCTTTGAATTAGGATCCGACGAGCCTCTTCGGGGTTAACGCTGATGTCTTTCAAAGTCATTTCGATCTGATTGAGCAACGGCAAGATTTGCATGGCAGCCCAGCGCGTTTCGTACCCCAATCGGAACTGAACCTGCGTGTTCCAGAGTTGGTCGTCTTGCTCGAACGGAGCGGTTCGATTGAGCAGAACCTCGGAAATTTCTCGCATCCCAAACCATTTCTGGATCAGGAAAGTCGACATTTGGATGAAATCTTGAACAATGCTTCCAAGCATCAAGCTCTCACCATTGTTCGGGGAAGTGCAGTCAATCGCAACGTCAATATTACCGAAGATGTGAAACTCTTCCCGACTCGTTTTGAAGTCGATCGGATTCTGGTCCTGGTGCCCGAGGCTTGAGCGCGTGTAGACATTTTGCATCTGATCGACCCAGACACCGGGACGAGTTGTTCGTGCTTCGAGCTCTTTGTTGAAACCGGCTTCGATGAAAATTCCGGTATTCTCCAGATCCTCGTTCCAAATCCAGGGTAGAACTGGCAATGCCATTGGCGCCAGCTTGAACCGCTGGCGAATAATATAAGCCACCATACCGATCACCACGAGCGGAGTCGATAAAGTGACATTCGGTGCTGCTTCTGGAGACGGACGGGGATCCATCGGTCACCTATCAATAATACCCACCGAATCCCGAGTCATCCATAAATCCGGGCCCGCCCCCCGGGTAAGACGGCTCAGCACCAGGACTGAATCCCGGGATCGTCTGGAGCAAACCGAGCACTTCTTCTGGTAGGAGACTCGATGGTTCTAGTGCGGAAGCCTCCGGATTGGTCCCTTTGAGATGCGGGGCCTGGGTTCCGGCATAAGCACCGATACCCCCGCCGAGCAAAGCACCGAGACCTCCGCCAAGCAGTTTGGAGAGTGCCGGGTTCCAGTCGTTCCTTTCTCCAAGCTGGCCCCCGAGATAGGTCCCGAGTCCGCCACCAAGGCCAGCGCCAAGCATCCCACCACCGAGACCGCCCAGGCGAGACGCGGCTCCCATCTGCTCGGGAGAGAAACCCCCTTCGTCGAAAGCGAGTTTCAAACCGTACTGATACGCTGTTTTTAGCATGGACATTGGCATACCTCACAGGTCGACCGGGATATTGTACTCCACGGCCTGACGTTCGAATTCCGATACCGTGATCGTTTGATGGATCGGAATGGTTTTCAGAGATGTAAAATAGCGCTGCATGACCAGAAACCGCTTGTTCGTATTTTTTTCGATCAGAACATCCTCTTCATCGATTCGAGGAAAATCGAGAAATTGGATCTTGGTCTGGTTCACTTCAACTTTGGCTTGAGGGGCCTCTTGGGTTTGAATTTGGCTGGGGAGCTTTCGCCCCAAGAGTAGAATCGGTGTGAAATAACCGTTAGCCCAAGATGTACCATAGCATGCAGGACAAGCGGAACGAAGGACCCGACGAGACGCCGGATCGTAACAGACCGTGCAACGAGTGCCAAAGTGCCTTCTTTTTAGTAGAAAGAACTCGATTCCGTTCAGCGCGCGAAGAACGATATACTCATCGCGCAGAATCTTTCGTCGAAGCAAACGCTTTCGACGGCGAATACCTGGTCGGGGCATGATCCCGGTAACCGGATTCGGCTCGACCTGCGATCGAAAGTCGACCGTGTAACCAATCACCGGTTGATGATCGTTGATCGTTGAGACAGTCTGGCCTTCGAGGTTCACCGGATCCGAGTAGACCACTGGCCCGGTAGGCGGAGTAGACTTGATTCGATAGTAGAGGTCGCGGTTGAGCGCGAGGACGTTGACTTTCTCGGTCGTCAGATCATCTTCATAGAGATAGACGTCGTGCAGGCCGGTCACCACAGTTGTCCAGGGCCCTCCGGGTGACCCAGACCGCTCGACATCGAAGTGAAACACTCCGACTGAGCTAATCGCCTCCAGATCCCATTGCAAGTTGACCTTGTGTGGGAACCAGGGTGTGATCTTAGTGATGACCGCACGCATGTTTACCCGAGCTCAGGGATAGAGTCGCTTTCCAGACGCGTCTTGGCCTCGAGAACGTCGATATCGGCCTCGTGCGCCAAACGCAGCACTGCGCGCTTCTCGTGATCTCGTGCATGATCCCACCACAGAGTGAATTTGACGCCCCCGGCCGTGTCGGGCACGTCGAAATTGGCTTCTTTCAACAAGAGGTCCTGACGGATCTCCGGAGGAATATGTAGGGAGCAGAGTTTGCTCATTAGATCATCTCCTTGGGCATACCTTTGGAGTTCATGCCAGGAAGCTGGTTCCCAGTTGGAACTCTCGTACTGATCGGATTTAGCGCAGTTTTTCCAGGCATGGCCGGGGTCAAAGTGGCCATGGGCTTATTCGGATTCACAGCGAGCTTGGGCGAGGGGAGCTTAGGGGCAAGACTGCTGGTCAACCCACGCATAGTCGTACCCTGCATCATTGCAGCGCATTTACGAAGTAAATCAGCGAGAGAAAGTTCGTTATCCATTGAACCCTCCTTGCATTCCACTTGGAATCGTCCCACCGCCGTAGCCACTGATCCCGGACGAACTGGTCGGTGTAGCCCCGAAACCTTTGAAAGAATACGGATCCGTGGACTTCTTACCGAAGGTCTTGTCGTAGAGGTGCTCGATCCCCGCACTACCCCCGATACCCGCGGCGAGTCCGCCCGTGCCCATGAGAGCTTTTGCCCCTAGAAGCTTTGGCATCTGAGAACCCGTGGTACGGTTCCAGATGTCTCCCCAGCCAAGCTCAGAAGCCCGACCGAATGTGCCCGTCGGCTTCATGAAGCGCGTCAGACCTTTGGTGAACCCACGCTGGCCCGCTTCCCAGCCGAGGCCACTGAGCGTCCCCATTCCGAATCCTTTGAGTCCTGATTCTAGACGAGATTCCCCCTCACCTGGCATAGCGGCACCAAGTACTCCACCGATACCACCGAAAGCGATTGCGTTGGCCGCGCCCTCGCGCCCACCGATTCCCGGGATCCAGCTGAGCGGCTTGCCCATTTTGTAACCGAGCGTTCCTTCTCTGCCACCGAACCCGAGAAGTGATCCGGCGTGCTGAAGAAAACTCGGCTTTGCAGCGGCTCCAGCGACTCCAGCGGCTCCAGCAGCGCCGGCTGCGCGAGTTCCAAGTCCAAACAGTCGAGCGATATTAGCCGCGAGCGGAGCGAGAAAGGCGTCTTTCTCCATCCCCTCGGGTTCGAGCGAACGATATGACTGCTCGATCAAGAACGACCGGTCGATCATACGATGTTCCTTTAGACGATATTCCTCATGCCCGTTCTCAAGTAGCGATAACCAGAGGACAGGCTATCATAGCAGCCCTCCATGTTCATCTGCTGCTTGAGCTTCTGGGCATTGCTGGTCCAGTCGCCCGCCAGGGAGTCACTCAGTTGCTTGTAAATAGGGAACTTGTTGTCGATTCCCGGATTCTGAACGTCACCGTCTTGGTACTCGGCTTGATTGCGCAACTGCAAAAATGCTTCCGAATGCATCAAGTGCGAGCAGACCCCGATCAAGAACAACCACTCGTTCGGAAAACTGCTCTCGTCATAGGTTGTGGTCGGGGAGAGCAGGTTATACCTGCTGACTGTGAAACGCATCGCTGCGTTGACTTCATCTTCAGTGAACTGGACATCATCCAACAGGATGTTGTAGCTTCCGTAATCCCGTAGGAACTGGGTGACGTCACCGGGGGTCAATGCCACGGGGCCCTTCCTTTCTCACCCACAAAGAGAGTCTAGGCCGCCTCCGGTGGGCGAATGCTACTTCTTCTTCGCGGCGTCGGAGGCGGGTTTGATCTCTTCCTTCTTGACCTCGGACACTGGGGTCGTTGGCTGGGTCGGGGTCTTTTCCTTCACGAGCTCCGGCTTCGGCGGTTCGACCTTCACAGGCTCGGGCTTGACCTCGGGCTTGACCTCGGGCTTGACCTCGGGCAGCTCAGCACCCTTGAAAGAAACCAACCGCTGATTGAAGTAATGCCTCACCTCGGAATCGTTGGCCTCTTCGTCGCTGAGTTCGAGCGTACCGTGCTGTTCGATCTCCTTGCGGATTTGCAAGAAGATGATGTGCTGTGTGGATTCGTTCACAAGGATCTTCATTTGGGTCTCCAATCTGGGAGCGGAGCAAGAAGAGCAACCTCGCGTCTCCGGCGCCGGAGTCACTCAGATTGCTCTTCTTGCACCGCGAATGCTATCAGCTCAGCGTCACGCGGGTGATGCCGCTGGTGTTGCCGATGCCCATGCCGGGAGCGGCATAGGACCAGAACTCCACGATGTCGGCTTCCTGCTTGATGAACAGGGTCGCATCCTGCAGCAGGAAGAAGTTCCCCAGGTAGTTCTGGGGGGAGAAGATGTAGAACTGGTTGTTGGGCAGGATGTCCGTTTTGATCGTGGTGATCAGCGGGATGCCCCACAACTTCGTCTCCTCCTCGATCCCGTTGTCATAGTGCCGGCTCGCCACGTCGTTTCCGACGTTGGTCGCCTGCAGTTTGAGCAGGTCGTAGGCCAGGGACTTGGTCGCCAGGATCTTGCCCACCGGAACCTTGCGCTCGACGTGCTTCTTGAGCGCGGCGGCGATCTTGTCCTGGTCCAGGTTGCCGGACAGCGCCAGATCCTGGGTCGGCTTGCCGTACACCGAGGCAGCGGCCGTCTCGATGAACTTGCCGTCTTCAACATCGGCCATGTCCTTGACCGAGTTGTCGGACAGGATCTGCCGGATGTCGTTCTGGTAGGTCATGAGCTCGAACTTCGACTTCACGAAGCGCTGGCTCTCGACCTTGCCGAAGATGACCTTGTAGCGCGGACCGCTGAACCAGGTCCGGTCGCCGGTGCCCTTGAAGGTCACGAACGTGGCGATCGAATCGGGTTCCTTCTCGATGATCTTCTGCGGAAGATCGGTGTTCACATCGCGATCGATCTCGTCCTCGGAGATCACCACGGGCGGCAGGATCTCACGGCAGAAGGCCGCTTGACGCATCTTCATACGGATGAAAGCGGTCCCCTGATCCTGGGCCTCCTTCGTCCTTCCCTCCTCCAGCT